>Ga0129298_10001083_pt1 | contig 11320 bp, 10 predicted proteins | sample I19B2metaG_FD_94707 | JGI IMG/M metagenome (GOLD analysis project Ga0129298, IMG submission 94707) | Lake sediment bacterial and archeal communities from Gulf of Boni, Indonesia to study Microbial Dark Matter (Phase II) - ​I19B2 metaG | ecosystem: Environmental > Aquatic > Freshwater > Lake >...
ATCCAATATCGTGCTAGGTTGACTTAGTCCAGCTTCTCGCTTGGGAGTCCGCTATTCTCATCTTCGAAGTAATATGGACTTCAACTCACCGGCGTTCTCGGAGAACCACTTCTCCCTCCTAGCACAGTAATCGATCCAGCTATCCCCGTAAGGGATGTACCTCAAGGTCCTCAAGCGCCTGCTCTTCAGGTAACGTTCAAGCTCAACATGCTTACCCAATAGAGTCTCAAATCCGCTGAATCCCTCCAAAACGCCGTGTTCTTCGAGTGAGTTGATCACTCGCACACTATTCGTTGCCAAAATCGGATCCCTAGTCCTTCGTTGTAGCTCGAGAATATCTTCAATGAAGTTAACAAATGGCAGTCCTGCTCCTCCCTCATAGGCCCCCCTTGTGATCCTAATCCTACCCCCTGAATCTACGATTTCCTCCAATTTGGCCTTTATGACGGGGTAGAATCTACATGCGACTGTTACTCTGAATTCATAGCCTAACCTCAGGAGTTTCACCGCCTCGTCGTAAGCACTAGAAACCAAACTTTGTCCCTCCGAATCCACTACGAGTTCAATCGATGCGCTCTTCGAAAGGTCCTTGAGCAAGTGCTCAAGATTTTGTAGGAATAGGCTCGGCCGCAGGGAAATGCCCATGGTAGATGGTTTCACCGATATGTTGGCCTTGAGATTGCTCGCAGAAATGCTCTGTATTAGTGACCTGTATTCTGAGAGATGGCTCTGAATTCGAGGTAAATCCTTCAGATCTTCTCCAAGGAAACTAACCGTCGCTATGATGCCGCCTCTATTCAGCTCAGAAACCGCTTCTAGTGCTTCTTCTCTGGTTCTTCCAGCCACCCACTTTCTTGATTTACTGATTGCTTCATTTAGAAATTCTGATTCATTCAATATCCGACCCATCGTCCGGCCCGAACAAAGGCCTACTCCCTCACTTGGCCATTTCCGAACACCACATACTTTGTTGTCGTGAGTTCCTTCAATCCCATTGGGCCCCTGGCATGGAGCTTCTGGGTGCTTATGCCGACCTCAGCACCAAAGCCGAACTGGTTGCCATCAGTGAATCTCGTGGAGGCATTTACATATACCGTTGATGAGTCAACCAGCGAGGCAAAGAGATTTGCGTCGTCGATGTTGGATGTTATTATTGCATCAGAATGGTGGGTCCCATACTTGTTTATGTGATCAATCGCCTCAGCTACAGAGGGGACGATCTTTACTGCCAATGTGAGGTCCATGTATTCCTCATACCAATCTGCTTCCGCTGCCTCCATAATCGTAGGTTCTATCTTTCTGCATGTTTCGCATCCCTTGACTATGACGTGATATTTCCTAAGTGCATTCACCAACTCAGGCAAATAGGTCTGAGCGATACTTCCATGGACGAGGACCTTCCTGACCGCATTGCAGACGGATGGCCTCTGCACTTTGGCGTTGATGATTATCCTTGTTGCCATGTCGAGGTCAGCATCATGGTTAACGAATATGTGCACGTTCCCGGCGCCCGTCTCTATTATTGGGATGCGTGAGTTCTCCCTGACGAACTTGATTAGTTGGGCGCTTCCCCGGGGTATGACTACATCCACGTAATCATACAACTCGAGCAACCTGTTCACGAGCGTCCTATCAGTATTCTCAATGAGTTGAATGGCCCCTTCGGGAATCAATCCCCTTATGGCTTCCTTTATCACTCGAACCAAAGCCTTGTTGGAATTAATCGCTTCGGAACCGCCTCTCAAGATGACAGCGTTGCCGGACTTTATTGCCAAGCCTACAATGTCAATCGTTACGTTCGGCCTAGCTTCATATATCACTGCTATTACTCCTAAGGGGACACGGACCTTCCTGATTTCCAAACCATGCCTTGTCGTCCAACCAGCCACTATCTCGCCCAAAGCATCAGGTAGTTGTATGACTTCTCGCAATCCATCGACCGTTTCTTCGATTCTCTTCCGGTTCAGTAGTAACCTGTCAATAATCGGCGAATTGGGATCCTTCTTCTTCAGTTCGGCGACATCTTTCTGGTTCTCAGTGAGTATTAGATCCATGTTGAGGAGTAGGGCCTCTGTTATGGCCCTGAGAGCCTCGTTCCTCGCAGTTGAGGGGGAGACTCCAAGTTTCAGGGAGGCCCCCTTGGCCGCCTTGGCTTTCTCAAGGACCTCTTCTTCTACTAGCGTCATGGCTTAAACTATCAACCACTATCCTCTCAGGTTTCTTTTGGCTTTTGCCTGGTGCGGGCTTGATTAGGGTGCCAACTCGCTCCCCTCGCATTATTCTTGTCAATATGTCTCGTCGGTGTCCATTTGCTATCACAGTTGTAACACCGGAACGCGATGCTATTCTGGCTGCCTGAAGTTTTGAGAGCATTCCTCCTAATCCCAACCTACTCGAACCACCTGCATAGGATAGTGTATTCTTATTGATCCTCTTCATCTCGTTGACCAGTTTGAGACCCCCGTCTGGTGTTGGCATCATGAATCCGTCGACGTCGGTCAGTATGACGAGCAGGTCCGCTCCTACTCTAGACGCGATTATCGCGGAGAGTCTATCGTTATCTCCGAATCTTACGGAGTCTGGTACACGGGGGTTAACTGGGACGAGCTCCTTGACAGATATGGCATCATTTTCGTTTATTATGGGGATGACTCCTTTCTTAAGAAGAGCAGTAAGAGTTCTCCAGAAATTCCTGTATCGGTGCTTGTTCGCCAAATCCTCCTCTGTCAGCAGGATCTGAGCGACCTCTATCCCACATTTGCTCAAGTAACGATTGTATAGATGCATCAAGGAAGGTTGCCCTATTGCCGCGCAAACCTGCTTCATCGTGAGCGAAAGATCTTCTGGAGAAGCGTTTATCGCAAGCTTAGAGAGCCCGCTAGCAATGGCGCCAGACGTGACGATTATGAACGAGGAGGCACTTCGCCGGTTCTCGGCTACTTGCTGAACTATGCGCTTTATTCCGCTCGGACTTATCCAGCCCCGGGAATTTGTGAGAACCTTTGTGCCAACCTTGACTATTACCGTGCCCATTCTACCCAACTACCGAGCCACTTGAACCGGACTGCATGAACATTCGTTTAAAACATTATCTCCTAATTGAGACACGGCGTCGCGGTAGACACTAGTGCCAAGCTAAATTCCGCAAGACTCCAGCCTGGACTCTGAAAAGCACGGGGGGCCCACTAGGCAGGAAGGGTGAAATCCCGTTTGGAAGCCGCGCGATATATGATCTTCGCAATCGGTCGAACCACTGAAGAATCGAGGCGATTTGACACAAAGTAAAGCTGAAAGATATCGATTTAAGGAAGCTCCGCTTTTGATCTCAAGGATCATAAACGTGCCAGATATCAGTTCTCAAGCACTAAGTGGTGTGTCTGAAACTTTGCTCACGACGATTTACCTTAGAGCCACTGAATCACAGCGCCCCGATGCTCTGATCAGAGACGAGAAAGCCGTTGCGTTGGTAAAGCGGATAGACTATGATTTCTCGCGGTTCAAGTTCGGAGAGGATGACCAAGTATCCATTGTCCTGCGTACGAGAGAATTAGACCGCCATGCACGGGATTTTCTAGCAAAATACCCGGAGGGGGTCGTTGTCCACATCGGATGCGGCCTAGATACTCGTTTTGAGCGCGTGGATAACGGCAAGGCGGAATGGTATGACCTTGACTTGCCGGATGTCATCGAACTGCGCCGAAAGCTCATAGGGGACGAAGGGGCGCGCTATCATCTCTTGGCCTGTTCTGTACTCGATAACACATGGCTGAACACTGTAAGTGCCCATCGTCAGTCTGCTTTTCTCTTTCTGGCCGAGGGGGTTTTGCAATACTTTGAAGAAGCACAGGTCAAATCGTTGGTGTTGACGTTGAAGGAACGTCTCCCTGGCTCCGAGCTGGTCTGCGATGCCGTGAACCCTTTCATGGTCTGGACGAGCAACCTCAAACTCGCCTTCTCCAAAATCGGGGCCCGCTTTCACTGGGGATTGAAACGCGGCAAAGATCTGGAAGGCTGGGCCAACGGCATCCGCCTGTTGGATGAGTGGTTCTATTTCGACCCTCCGGAGCCGCGCTTGGGTCACCAATGGATGCGCCACATTCCGCCGTTGGCTAAAGCGTCAGGTATTTTCCACTATCAACTTGGAAAGGCAGCGAGATGAAAAGACTGTAGTATAGCTATTATTCCTCTCCTAACGGTGAATGCTGAGGCAGATTGTTTATAGATTGTCGGATATCGTACGCGCTCTTGGGGCTTATCCATCTCCATATGATAAAGGTTTCACGTGGTTTGGCGAGAAGTCTCCTCGAGCTTCCTCCTTTTCTCGATATGAATCTCTTCTAGCTTGGCCCTCATCTTCGAAACTTCCTGTTTCGTCAAAGGGAATCGCGTGAAAACGAGCAGCCCTAGGAGCAGGGCTAGGCACGGAAAAAGCGAGATGGTCAATTTGAGACCTATCAATGCACCCGCTGGCTGGACCGCATTCACATCCGGTATGAAGCCGGTGGTCGTTTGAACCACGAGTTGAGTTAGGCCAGTTAGCACCAAGGTCAGCCTAGATATGAAAGTGAGGATGCCGCTGTACATTGCCTCGCGCCTCTTACCCGTCACGGTCTCATCGTAGTCTATAACAATGCTCAAGACAGGCTCAGACATCAACGTCCCTGAAACGCCGAAGCCCGGCACAATTGATAGCAACACCAGCTGGGTCATGTCGGAGGCAACGAAGATCGGGATGAGCCCAACCGCGAAGACCCCAGTTGTGAGGAGAAAGGTTGTTTTCTCCCCGAGTCTCTTGTACATATAGCTCCAGAACGGCAATCCCAGTAACACTGCGATGACAACGCCTATCATCGTAAAGCCAGTCTCTTCCACTTTCAGGCCCAAGACAAACCTGCCATATATCGGCAGAATCATGGTCAATGTCCCAAAAGCGTACTCCGTCATAATGAGGAGAAAAGCTGAGTACAGGAAGGGCTTATTTTCGAAAGTGCTCTTGATGGCGGAAACTAACCCTAGCGGCTCCTCGATGCTGTATTCGGCTTTCTCCTTTGTGCCGAGGAGAGATATGAACAGCGTTATCGGTATCGTGATTCCTATTATCGCTCCCATACCTGGCCATCCGAAGGTCGCTGCGAGCACGGGCGGGATCATCATTCCCACAGCTGACGACAGAAACGCTATGGCATCCTTCACCATGACGACGTTTGCCCTTTCTCCGGTCGTTTCATACATTTCGGCGTAGAGCGCGTTCCACGCTCCCAGGGCGAACGTCCATGCCGCATCGTAGAGACATATGACCAACAGGCCGTACATGAATATCTGGAATGGATCCTTGAAGGGAACGAACCATATCAGGAAGAAGAGCAGTCCGCAGGGTATTGCCCAGAACAGAATGTGAGGAGTCCTTCTTCCCCATCTAGTCCTAGTCCTGTCCAATATGTAACCGGCAAGTGGATCGTTTATCGCATTCCAGATTGAATAAATCACCCAAAGCAGGGTGAAGTATTGAACGTTAAGGCCCAAAGTCAGCTCGTAGTAAAAAAGAAAGTACGAGGCGATGGCGCTATAGGGCAAGGCAGAAGGGATCGCTCCTACGGAGTAAGCTAGCCGGCTTGCCCAGGAAGACTCCCGTCTCTTGTCCGCAGAGGAGCTCATGATTGCGAGTGCGAATCCTTGAAGGGATATATGCCTCCAATCACCTATCCTTCACCGTGCGATAACGTGAAGACATCCAACTGCGTGCACTAACAGTGCGTCCTAAATCCTTAAAATCCCGGCATCGAAAGGCTGGAACAAATGGCTTCTACTGAAGGGAAGAGGCTCTACAGATCCACGACGAATAGGATGCTCGGAGGGGTCTGTGGCGGCATAGGGGAGCACATTAACGTTGACCCGACAATCATAAGGCTCGTCTTGATCATATTCACCTTGGCCGGTGGCGCTGGCATACTGTTCTACATAATCGCGTGGCTTGTTATCCCAGAAAAGCCGATCGGATCGGCGCAGCCGACGCCACCTCCGACAGCGCAGACGGCATGAATAGCGCACGAAATCCTGAACGCGCGCGTTCTCACACTTCAAAGAGGATACCGCGGCGAATTCCCGTGAGGATTCTTTGTTCCTTGGCGGAAATGCACCTCGCTCCTCCGGAATCAGCATAGCCGCTTCTGGGATCTACCCAAATGCTCCTCCGCGCTCCTCCCTATTTTATCAGCAAAGCATTGCGACAGGAACCTATAGGATTTTACGGTTCCAATCATAAGAAGGCGCACGCGCTTCTGAGATACGAGTAAGGACAAAAAACAATATCGCTGTACTTGTCGCGCGAGAGCCATCCAATACCTCAGATGCTCTATTCGAATTGCTTTCTGATGTTAGGTCTTGTGAGATAGTAACAAATGAGTACACCAGGCAAGAACAAGAGGGCAAATGAAATGACAGCCGCGATCTCGAATCCAGGAGTCTTGGTGGACTCCAAGAAGGAGTATACAACGGTACTGGCTCCGGCCAGCATCCAAAACGCGGCAGCCAGAAGCGACAACAACCACCCAAGCTTTCTCCTTTGAATCAGTAGATTGGCCGAAACTGCCATTACCACAGCAACAAGGAAGAAAAAAAGTGCTGGCATCCCAGTCATGTTACCTCCAATGATGGCAAAAATGCAGATTGAGGAGAAGAGAACTCCATAAATTCCCCACGAAATCGAGAACCTCCTCACACTCGGATCAGTGAAGTCCATGAGAAATCCCTCTCTACCCAAGAGCAATAGAACAAAACCAGCAAGCAGAAATACGCCCGCAAGCCACTCTCCCACGATTGAACGCGCAACGCCCGAGAAAAGCACAAGGCCAAGGACGAAGAAGATAATGGCCAATATCGTGTTCGCGACCCAAATGTATTCCAGCCCCTTCGCCTCCGTCATTCCTCAAGCCCTTCGGAGTTGTACGATTGATAAGGGTGCGATGACCGATCTACATCTCGGTGAGTGACAGCAGATTCGCCCGCTTCCGCTGACAACGATTCTGAATATTGGATGAAGTTGTTTCTTCTGGCTTCTCGTCGACCGGTCCGCGACTAAGCCACAGGAATGCACCGCCAAGGTTTTTGCCCCTGAACCTACGAATACTCAGCGTTTTTGAATAGCGCGCGCGTGCAGTCTTTAAATCTGAAACCAGAGATGATAGAGGGAAGAGAATGCAGGCCAAACTCCTACAGCGTCTGGGTGCCGATATCTTGCTTGCCGGTATTCTTTTCCTGATTACACTCCTCTCGTATTCTCAGGCCCTATTCCGTATTCCATTGGTGTATGGAATTGATGGTCCCTATTACCTCATTCAGGTAGATAGCATTCTGAGGACTTGGGGAATGAGATATCCTGACCCACCTTTCTCATTCTACTTCTTTTCGCTCTTGACACTTATTTTCAAAGATGTCACGTTCTCCGTGAAATTGGGGACGGCCCTATTATGCTCTACAACTGTCTTCCCAGCCTATTTCCTCATAAAGAAGATGACAAACAGTCGCACGGCTTCGGCGACAGGAAGTCTCTTTGCATCATTATCACCTGGTCTAATATCCATGAGTGGCGAGTTCCTCAAGAACGCAATCGGTATCCCATTTCTGCTCTCTTTCATCTACTTTTCGTATAGAATTCTAACAGGAGATCACGGTTTGGAATCGAGAGTATTTTTCGTTCTGTCCTTTTTCCTCACTGGCTTGACTCACATATTGGATACTGGTGTGGCCCTTCTGTTCCTGTTAACCGAAGTAATAATCGCCTCGTTATCTCGGAATAGGAATCCCGGCTTTCTTAGATTCTCCTTGCTCTTCTTGGCAGGAATCTTCGGTCTTGGCACTATACTTTACCTCTCGTCAAAAGGATATACGATTGACATAGGAAAGGGAATCGTCTTCGTTGAACAGTTTATCAAATCACTGGAATTCCATCCTTTCTTCGATGTTGAGGACAGAATCGGCGTAAGGAGTCTATCCTACCTGTTAGTCGCATTGGGTTTCGTCCTTACTCACACAAACAACAAGAAGGGGCACTGGGAGAACTCCGTGTTATTATTTGCGAGTTCAATCACATTGCTCTGTTTGTCCTTTCCAATGTTGCCTCCTCAATGGGCAATGAGGTTTAACTTAGTTGTTTTCGTTCCCGGATTCGTCATTGCAGGAAACGCTTTGAGCCTCTTCGAAAGAACAGCGTGGCAAATGGTCGTTTCGGTAGTACTGTTGGGCTTTGTGTTTTTCTTCCAATCATTGCCGACATTCGTCAGGATAGGACCTAGGCTTAATCCTTTGCAATACCAAGACCTCTCAGCTATGTCTCGCTTCATTCCTTCAGGCAGTGCAGTCGTTAGCCCTAGATTTGAGTGGAGATATTGGATTGAGTACCTGTTTGACTCTAGGATGGTAGGGGGCCCCCTACCATATTTGCTTAAGACGAATAGAGAGATCTATTTGATTTCAGATAGCAAAACGCCCCCGCCAACGCTAAGAGCAACGTTATTGTACTCAGGAAGAACTCTCGGCTTATATCTTGTGCTCGCTTGAACCTCCACGACGACGATTCCGAATATTAGATCAAGTCGTTTCTTCTGGTTTTCTCGTGCGGTGCGCGAGTAAGCCGCAGGAACGCATCGCAAAGGTTTTTTAACTCTTGAACCCACGAATTCTCAGCCGTTTTGAATAGGATTAGTTCCTACCTTTTGAAGCTCACGGTCGTGGGTTTGCTAGCGGTCTTAATACCCATCACTCTTGAGTCTGTCTTCGGATGGCACGATGTTCCGGGCATGGGTTTGATCACCAGTTTGGGATCCTATGTGGGTGTCGCGAGTCTGACGCTAGCTATCTTGTCTGAGGCTATCGAGCGGCTACTCAAGCGCCCTCGCTCTGCAAAGACGAAAGATTCGCCGAATGTTTCTCCGAAATCCGATATGAGTGATCCTTTTCATTGCTTTTTTTGTGGTGATGCCTTGACCTACCACCCAGAGCTGCGAATTTGGTATTGTCACACATGCGGACGGGCCCATTAGTTGATCTTCCTAGACGAAGCGGCTCCGATCTCCAGTGCTCACGCGAACTAACCAACTCCTAATGGTGTAGTCTTCGCACCACCGTGTCTACACACGAGAAAGGCTACTTGTTTTTGACGAATTCCACTGATGATAAAGTAGGCAAAATCAACATCAGGATACAATTACAGAGGGCCTCTGGGGTCACCAGAATCATGTAGAATAGGGGAAGGTTGTTCCCCGGTATATAACCGCCGGCTGCAATTAGTATCGAAAGAATGGGATAGAGCACCATCAGCACGTAATCCAGTCTGGCAGCCAAGAGGCCATAATCCCTGCCTCTCACATCACTCGCATTTCGCATCTTTATTCCAGAAATAAGAAACACCGCGCTTAGGGCCAATGAAAGTAGACCAAGGAACGAACACACTCCTAATACTGACGCAATGTCCCGGATTCTGCTGTGGCCATAAGGCCCATAGGAGTCACGAGGAGAACCAGCCCTCTGAACAGACTGAACAAGGAGGAAAAGAAACAGGCTAGAGCGCAACCTAAGAACACGTTTCACTCAGAATAAGAGTCCGCAACGACCCTCAAGCAATGGGAACAAAGGCATTTTCCATCAAGAAAACCGGACTCCGATTTCAGAATCTCTCTCCGGCACTTGCTGCAAGTTACCCGGTCTGAAACGGTTGCCCTTCGCAATATTCAGCGTTATATTGCTTAGTGTTCTCAAAAGCCTTATTCATGAACAATCTTATGAGAAATGCACGTATAGCATAGCCACGCCCGCTAGGTCTTAGTAGTAACCCACAGTTCCTTGCCTCTTAGCAACCCTGAGGCCCCATCTGATAGCCAGAACTCCTATTGAATCTATTACGAACGCCAACAATAACAAGCTCGTCAGGGATGGCAATATATCGACTATTGACGCCGCTGTCAGCAATGAACGCCTGAGCATATCCAAGATGTATGTCTGGGGCATGATTGCCGAGAGGCTCCTCAATGGGTCCGGAAGGAACTGAACTGGGAACCAGACTCCGCTAAGAAGCCAGCCCATTGTCGTGAAGAGCCAGACAACGGGGTCCCATCTCTTTGTTATTATCTGAATGCTTGCGCTCAGCAATCCAAACCCCCACATTGCTGCCATGCCAAAAAGCATGACTAGAACGGCGGCAAAAAGATTGACATCATAGCTGACACCGAATGCCAGCCCGAATAGGAAGTATATCACTAATTGTATTGTTGAGATCATGTACCTGAACCAAATGCTTCCAATTATGGCATCCAGTAGCGAGCAGGGCATCATGAGTTTCCACTCCAGATCCCAGGGATTCAGTACATTCCTCGGAGCGTTGAGCGAAGCCACTATGAAATCGTTGAAAGCCATTCCCACCAAAAGAAATGCAAGAAAGTTGCCACCATAGGGTAACAGGGCGAAAGATTGAGTCAAAGACATGTTGCTGCCGACGTACGCGTATGTGACCGCACCTACTATTATGTTGAGGAACCAGAAGAATACCTCGTATCTGTAGCTCAGCCAATCCTTTAGGTCCAACCAGATGAATGCATAGATGCTTCGAAGGCTCACCATCAGGCACCACCTTCGGTCAAGGCTATGAACGTCTCTTCAAGGGATGGCTCTAATCGCTGAAATGACTTGAGGCGACCTCCTTGGGATGCGATTGTGACGATACGCTGAATCTGATCGTAAGGAGGATTTGCGTCCGGTGCGGTGGCGATCAGCTTCCCGGAGTCTTCCTTGACAGCCCAACCCATATCAGCGATGCCCTCCTTCAGTTCGTCCGTCATCGGCTCCACTTCCATGGCAAATCTAGCTCTCTCGCTCTTTGATATTAACGATTTGATCTCAGATGGAGAACCGACGTTCAGAATCTTGCCCTTATGCATGATCGCTACCCTTTCACACACCTCCTCGATTAGAAGCATGTCATGCGAGCTCACGAGAATCGTTCTTTCCGCCGAGCCGAACCTCTCCTTGAGCCAGGTTCTCATGGCCTTCGAGGTCTTAACGTCCAAGCCAGAAGTCGGTTCATCGAATATGAGTATCGGGGCGTCCGAAATCAAGGCCCTGGCAATGGCCACCCTTTGCTTCTCGCCTTTTGACAGCTTCTGGAACCATTTGTTAGCATGTTCCTCCAGCTCGAACATATCTATGAGTTGCTGAACCCTCCCTTCCGGATTTGTTATTCCATATATCACCGCGTAGAAGTACAAATTGTCCCAGACAGACATCCTCCAATAGAATCCCCTCTCTGATTCCTCAGGCAACACGCCTATCC
>Ga0129298_10001089_pt1 | contig 11297 bp, 6 predicted proteins | sample I19B2metaG_FD_94707 | JGI IMG/M metagenome (GOLD analysis project Ga0129298, IMG submission 94707) | Lake sediment bacterial and archeal communities from Gulf of Boni, Indonesia to study Microbial Dark Matter (Phase II) - ​I19B2 metaG | ecosystem: Environmental > Aquatic > Freshwater > Lake >...
GACTTGAACGGCATCGAAGCCACGCGGCGGCTGGCCGGCTCCTCGCCGCGCACGCGGGTGCTGGCCTTGAGCATGTACAAAGACTCGGTGTACGTGCGCGAGATCTTGCGCGCCGGGGCGCGCGGCTACCTGCTGAAGGACGCCTTCGACCGCGATTTGCTGTCGGCCGTGCGCGCCGTGGCCTCCGGCGAGGGCTATTTGAGCCCGGCCGTCTCCGAGGCCGTGCTCAGCGACTACCGCCGCCACGTCAGCGATCCGCTGGACCTGCTGTCGAGTCGCGAGCGCGAGATCCTGCAACTCATCGCCGAGGGCAAGACCAACAAGGAGATCGCCGCCGCCCTCAAGCTCAGCGTCTACACCGTGGACGCCCACCGCGGCCGCATCATGGAGAAGCTGAACCTGCACAGCGTGGGCGAGCTGGTGCGCTTCGCCCTGCGCCACGGGCTGATAGACTGATTCCTTGCGCCCGATGAAGCTGCTCATCTTCTCCGACCTCCACAACGACTGGGCGGCGCTGGAGCGGCTGATGGAGATCGAGGCCGACTACTACTTCGCGGCCGGCGACTTAGTGAGCTGGAGCCGCGAGCTGGACCGCTGCGGGCGCATCCTGAGCCGCCGCGCCGAGCGAGTATACTATCTGCCCGGCAACCACGAATCGGTCGATTCCATCGCGCCGGTCGTAAGGAAGTACGGCCTGCACTTTTTCCACGGACGGCACTTCGAGACCGGCGGCTACCAGATCGCCGGGCTGGGCTACTCGAATCCCACGCCGTTCAATACCCCGGGCGAGTACACCGAAGAAGAACTTTCGCGGCGCCTGAGCGCCTTCGCGGGCCTCAACCCTCTGGTGCTAATCTGCCACTGCCCGCCGCTCAACACCCCGCTCGACCAGGTGCGCAGGGGCGCACATGCGGGCAGCCGCGCCGTCGCCGAGTTCATTCGGAAACACCAGCCGGCCTACTTCTTCTGCGGGCACATCCACGAGGCGGAAGGCGCCAGCGCCCAGTTGGGCCGCACGCGGGGCTTCAACACGGGCAAGCGCGGGTACTTGCTGGAACTGTAATAACTTCAAGAGGAGGCACAATATGCAAACCAACCGACGCAGGCTTCTCGCGGGCGCGCTGGCGGGCGCGGGCGCTGCCAGAGCGCAGTCCGGCCCAGTCAAGAAAATCCACGGGCCAAAACCCAAGCCGGGAACCACGCCGCTGTTTTCGAGCGCCGTCTCCTACGGCAACCTGCTGTTCCTTGCCGGCAAGGGCGCGCATTTCCAGGGTGACATCAAGGCCCACACCAAGTACGTGCTGGACGAGATCGAGAAGGAGCTCCAGCGCGCCGGGTCTTCGATGGAGAAGGTCCTCAAGTGCAACGTGTACCTGAATGACCTGAAGGACTATCAAGCCATGAACGAGGTGTTCCGCGGGCGCTTCGGGCCGGAGCCCCCGGTGCGCACGACCATCGCCGCGGCGGGCGGCATACCTGGGGACTCGCTGGTGGAGATCGACGTGATCGCCTACATTTAGCAGGCCGGCCAGAGGACCGCCCCACCAACTGCGCTTTTCAGTAGGTCACGCAGTTACACCAGTTGCCTTCCTCGTCGAAATGGGGCCACGGGCCGGCGCGGCGGAACCCGGAAGTAATGAAATCGTCGTACATGGGCGTGGGCTCAAAATAGCCTGGGTAGCGCAGGTGCTCCTTGACTACGTCGTCGTTGAGCTCCACTCCCAAGCCCGGCGCGTCGGGCACCTCGACATAACCATCCTTGATCATGGGCTTGGAGGGCGCCTTGACCAGGTCGTCCCACCAAGGCATGTCCGCGGCGTGGTGTTCGCAGCAAACAAAGTTGGTGAGCACGGCCGCGAGGTGGGCCGCGGCCATCTGCCCAATGGGCGAGCCAGGCTGGTGGATCACGGTGGGGATGCCGTGCGCGGCGGCGTAATCGGCGATGCGCTTGATCTCGCGCAGGCCGCCGGAAGCCACGTAGTCGGGGTGAATCAGGTCCACGGCGTAGTTGTCGATGAGGTCGCGGAAGCCTTCCTCCAGTCCAAAGGCTTGCTCGCCGGTGAGCACCGGGGTGGTGGTGGCTTCCTTGATGGCTTTGAAACCGCGCCAGTTGAGCCAGCACTCGGGGATCAGGTCTTCGGCCCAGGCCAGGGTGTAGGGCTCGAAGGCGCGGGCGTAACGAATAGCGTCATCCACACTGAGCGGGCCGAAGTGGTCCGCCGCCAGAGGCGCTTCCCAGCCAATCACCTCGCGGCCGGCGGCCAGCAGTTCGCACAGGTAACCGAGCCCCTTCTCGGTGGCGACGCCGCGCGTCGTGACCGCGCCGGGCCGGTCCCGGACCAGGCTGGTGTACAGGTCCATCTTGAAGAACTTGAAGCCCGCCGCCTTGCGCCGGGCCACCCGTTTGGCGTAGACCTTGGGATCCTTGTGCCCGGTGGTGTCGCAATAAATGATGATCCGGTCCCGCAACTTCTCCCCCAGCAGCCGCCACAGCGGCACGCCGTAGACCTTCCCGGCAATGTCATGCAAGGCCAGGTCGATCGCTCCGTAGCCGGTGTTCCAGAAGTTCTGGCCCGCCGAGTTGCGGATGCCGCGGAGGATTGAAGTGATCTGGAGGGGGTTCTTGCCGAGGATATGCGCCTTGAGCATCAGCGCGCTGCCTTTGACTCCGGCGGCGAAGACCTCGCCCAGGCCGTAGACGCCCTGGTTGGTGTCGATGCGGATGATGGGGTAGTCGTAGTTGGCGGCCACCGTGCACGCCCGCATGTCGGTGATCTTTAGACTGCTGGGCGCGGAAAGGCGGTTGACAGGCGGTGTGGGCTTGGCCTGGGCCGCAGGGGCGGCTTGCATGGCCTTGAGCGCCGGTCCGAAGGCCGCCACTCCGGCCGCCGTGGAGAGCAGTTTGCGCCGGGTCAGCCCGGCCTGGTGGGGGTCAAACATGTTCAACTCCTGTAAGAGCTCCAGGACAAGCCGAATATACACCAACAGGGACCGCATTTCCAGCTTGACAGGCAGATCCGCGGGGAGCATAATTCCTTGCAGGGCCGTGTCCCCCAGAAAGGAGTTTCGCGCATGCATGGGAAGAGGTTGATCCCCCTGGCGCTGGCAGGCATGCTGCTGGCGCTGTGCTCTAGCCTGTCGTTTGGACAGGAATTCCGTGCCCGCGTTCAGGGCCTAGTGACTGACCAGACTCAGGCGGTCGTCGTCGGCGCGACCGTGACCCTGGCGAACGTCAACACCGGCGTCTCCACCGTCCGACAGACCGGCGCCACGGGGCGCTACCTGTTCGACCTGGTGGATCCGGGGACCTACACGCTCACCGTCGAGCTGGCCGGGTTCAACAAGCATGTGCAGGAAAACATACGGGTGCTGTCACGTGCCGACGTCACCGTGAACGCCACCCTGACGCCGGGCGACGTCCGGCAGGCCGTGACCGTCACCGAGGTGGCCTCGACGGTCCAGTTCAACACCGGCAAGCTGGAAAGCGTCGTCGAAAGCACGCTCGTCACGAACCTTCCCCAGTTCTACCGCAATCCATTGCTGCTAGCGAGGTTGGATCCCGCGGTGGTACAACAGGACACGGCCCGCGAGCAAGAACCTTATTTCACCTGGTCGGGGAACCGGCAGGAGGTGGGCGGGGGCGCCAACTATTCCAGCGACTTACAAATTGACGGCTCGCCCATCGGCCTCGGCTACAAGACCAGCTACATGCCCTCGCCCGATGCAGTTCAGGAGGTCACCGTCCAGCAGAATGCGGTGGATGCGGAGTACGGCCACAGCTCCGGCTCCGCCATCACTCTCACGCTCAAATCGGGGACCAACGAGTGGCACGGCAACGCCTTCTACCAGGGGCAATACCCCTGGGCCAACGCCCTGGAGAACCGGGTGATCCGGTCCGTCAACCTGGGCCGCAACCACATGTTCGGGGGCACCTTGGGCAACCCTATCCTAAAGGGCAAGCTGTTCAACTTCTTCGCTTACGAGCAGTGGAAGAAGACCGATCCCAACGACTTGATCCACACCCTCCCTACGGATGCGATGCGCCAGGGAGATTTTTCCCAGGCGCTGACCGCTACCGGCGCCGTCCGCACCATCTACGACCCCTGGACCACGCAAACCTCACCGGATGGCAGAACCATCACCCGTACGCCGTTCGCGGGCAACCGCATTCCAGCCTCTATGCAGGACCCGATCGCCAGGATGTACATGGACAAGCTCTGGAAGCCTAACCGTCCCGGTCAGGGACCGTACAACTTCCAAAACTACTACGCACCCCTGCCTATCAGCTACGACTACCACAACTACTCTAACCGCACGGACTACGTGCACAGCGACAAGCTCCGCATTTACGGTCGCATCAGCCGGCTGTGGACGCCGGTCATGAGCGGCAACCCCACCGGGTCCGAGATGTATCAGTCGGACCGGGGCAGCCAGCGGGACGCCGACTCCTTCTCAGGCGACGTAGTTTACGTCGTCAGTCCCAGCACGGTTATCAACTTTCACGGGGACTATCACGACTTCATCGACGCCTCGAAGTTCGCCACTGACTATTCCGCGGGCGGCGGCTGGGCCAAGATCTGGCCGAACTCGACCTTCTACAAACCCGTTTTCGAGGACCCGGGCATCCCCATCTTGATCCCGCGCATGTCGATTATGGGTTCAGGCACCGGGGAGTATTGGGTGAATATGGGGCCCCGCGGCGGAATCTGGGACCAGCGTCCGGATGGAGACAGCTTCAACGTCAAGTTCGCACAGCAGCGGGGCAGGCATTACTTGAAAGCTGGTTTCGACACGCGCGGCACCCGAACTACGAGCCTGCTCCTGCTGAATACTTTTGGCTTTGGCTTTCAAGCGGACGCGACCTCCAGCACTTACGTGAGCCCCGACTTGCGGGCCTCAGGCGACGGTTTCGCCACGTTTCTCCTCGGAGCTGTCCAACCCGCCGGCGGAGGCGCGGATAGCTGGGACAGCGGCGCCACCTCGATGACCGTTACGATTACGCCTCAAGGGCAGAACCGGTTCTTCGGGGGCTTCATCAACGATGACTGGAAGCTGACCCAGCACCTGACCTTGAATCTCGGCTTGCGGTACGAATACGAACAAGCCTACCAGGATCCACAGGATCGGCTGACCCGCCCCCTGGACCTCACCGATCCGATCCCCGAGATGCAGGGGGCGAATGCCCCCAAGATGCCGCCCGAGCTGGAGCAGTTTTACAAAGGGCCCACCATCTTCAACGGCGCGTTTCGCTTCGCCGACAGCGAGCATCGTGGACAGTGGGACGCAGGGAAAGGCGCGCTTTCACCCCGCTTCGGCTTCGCTTACCGGCTGAACGACAGGACGTCACTGCGGGGGGGATATGGGCTGTTCGCGACGCCGTGGGTCGGAAGCACGTCCAACATCTTCGACCACACCTACTACTACGGCTACAGATCGGTCACGGGCCCCCCAGCCGCGGTGCAAGGCGTCCCGCAGATGCAGTTGCGGGATCCATTCCCGTCGTCCAACCCGATAATTCCCTCGTACAAGAAGAGCCTGGGCCGGTACACCAACCTGGGAGACGGTTTTAACTATATCGCCGAGAAGCGTCCCAGGAGTTACAGCAGCCGGATCAACGTCTCGGTGCAGCGTCAACTGCCCCAAGGGTTCTTGTTGGACGTCACGTACTACATTAACTTCACGAGCCAGTTGGTAGGATTTTACAACGTCAATCAAGTCGATCCCCGGGTGGCCTATCAGTACAAGGACGCCATCAACAAATCGGTCCCCAATCCATTCTACAATTTCCAGACGGTGCAGAAGTTCCCTGGATCTCTTCGGTATCAGAGGAACGTCAGCCTTACCTCTCTGATGCGCCCGTATCCGCAGTACGGCAACCTGAGCGTGATCGACGCCATCGAGGGCGGCGGCATGAGGTACCACTCGTTGCAGTTGCGGCTGAACAGGAGTTTCAGCCGGGGCTACTCGCTGATGCTGGGGTACAACTACAGCAGGCGGTGGAACCAGCAGTTCTACGACGACATAGCCAGCTTCACTAAGACCTTTTCGTGGCAGCCGTGTATGCGTCCGCGGCATCGGCTGACGGGTGCGGGCACCTGGGAGATACCCATAGGCAAGGGCCGCCAGCACCTCAGCAGCATGCCCCGCGGGCTGGATATGGTGCTGGGCGGCTGGGATGTCACTGGCTTCCTGAGCTGGCGGTCGGGCTTCTTCATCCGCTTCGGCGGCCTGGTGGTCTCCGGTGACCCGATCCTGGAGAAACCCACGCCGCAGAAGTGGTTCAACACCGCCGTGTTCGCCCCGCTGCCCCCCTATACGCCGCGGACGAACCCGTTGCAGTACCCGGGGTTGACCAACCCGGGCTATCTCAGTACGGAGGGCTCGCTCGTCAAGCGGGTGCCGGTGATCGAGCGGTACCGGGTCGAACTGCGCGTGGACGTGTTCAACGTCCTGAACAACATGACCTGGGCCGATGTGAACACCAACGTTTACAGCAGCCAGTTTGGCCAGTCCACCAATCAGTTGGGCAACACCTTTGGCCGCCGCGTGCAGCTCGGCCTCCGGTTGGAGTTCTGATCGTCCGCTTCCTGTTTCTAGCGCTGGCTGTCGGCCCCTGGGCGGCAGCAGAGGAGGATGCTCTTCGCCAGGCTGCCCGGCTCGATGCGGAAGGCAAGTGCGCCGAAGCGGAGCGTTACTACCAGCAGGCCCTGACGAAAGGCCCGCAGTCACCGGCGCTACTGAATAACGTCGGCAATCACCATCTCGTCTGCGGGCAGCCCGAGAAGGCCCGGTCTTACTTCGAGCAGCTCTTGAAGCTGAATCCGGCGCACGAGAACGCCAACCTCCAGTTGGCGCGCCTGGCCACCGAGCGGAAGCAGGGCGCCAAGGCCCTCGCCTACCTGGCTCACGTAAAGGGCTCGGACCCGGCGGTGCGCCTGCTGCGTGCGGAGGCCACGTACTGGGCCGGGAAGCGGGACGCCGCAGTGAAGCTGTTGGGAGGCCTTGAAAAGGAGGCGAACGCAGACCCGCGCATCCTGTTCACGCTGGGCAGGGTGTACGCCCGCCTCAGCCTCTACGACCGCGCCGAGGCGGCATTCCGGGCCGTGCTGGCCACGCGCCCCGGCGATGCGGAGGTGTTGTTCGAGCTGGGACGGACGCTCGCGGCCCGTCAGGATTCCAGTCAGGCCGTATACTTTCTAGCTCAGGCGAGGCACCAGGCGCCCAAACGCCCCGATATTCTGCTGGCTCTGGCCCGCGCCACCGAAGACGCCGGCTTCTACGGGGACTCTGCTGTCGCTTACGACGAATATCTCCAGCTCCGCCCCGGCGATGACACCGTGCGGCGTGATCGTGCCCGCGTCTACGGCTACACCGGCACGCGCCTGGAGGAGGGCCTCAAGGAGATGACCTGGTACGTCCAGAAGCACCCCGAAGATCCGGTGGGGCACTACCACTTGGCCCAGTTCTCCTGGCGCACGGAGCCGGAGAAGTCCCTCGCGCAACTGGCTACCGCGCTGCGGCTGGATCCGAACCTGGCGCCGGCGCACGTGTCCCGCGCGTGGCTGCTGCACCGGCTCGGCCGCGCGGAGGAGTCCTTGCCACACCTTCAAGCGGCCCTGCGCCTCGAGCCCCAGAACCTGCGGGCCCTCGACCAGCTTGGGCTGGCCTACTTGGCCCTCGACCGGCCGGCCGAGGCGGAGAAGGCGTTGCGCCAGGCTTTGGCGATCGCGCCGGAGGACCCCGAGGTCTTGCTGCACCTGGGCCGCGCCCTGGGGGCCTTGGGTCGGGAAGAGGAGGCCCAGCGCTTCCTCGAGAAGTACCAGCAAGTGCGGCCGCGCTACAGAGAACCCCGCAACGAGCCGGGGATGATTGAACTGGCTGTGATGCCCGAGCCCGAGCGCCGAAAGCGAGAGATCGAGCGGTTTCGCGTCATGGCCGCTTCCCGGCCCGACGATCCCAAGTTGCAGATGCACCTGGCGGAACTGTTGCTGGCGGACGGCCAAGTCGAGGCTGCGATCGGCGGATTCCGCAAATTGCTCACCCTGAACGCCGACAGCCGCATCTGGGAGCAAGCCGGCCAGACCCTCACGCGCGCCGGACAGCACGCCCTGGCCCAGGAGTTCCTCAAGCGCGCGGCTCAACGTTAGCCGTGGGCAGCCGGCCCCGATGCGCGCCGAACCTTAAGGGGGCGGCGCTGTGCGCAGCGGGCTTTTCGCCTCGTAAAGCGCGATCCGGGCTTTGAGTGCTTCGGCCAGCGGTTGCTGGTCCGCCGCCACGGCCAGCGCCAAGGCCCGGCGCGCGGTTTCGAGAGCTTCTTCAAACCGGCCTGCCCCGGCGTAGGCCACCGCGAGGTTGTTACACACCTCGGCGGAGTTGGGCACGAGCTGCACAGCCTTCTGAAAATGAGTGATGGCTTCGTCGAGTTTTCCCGTCCTGGCGAGGACCACCCCGAGATTACTGTGGACCTCGGCGTAGCTGGGGTTGATCTCCAAGGCCTTCCGATAGTGGGTGATGGCTTGCTCCCACTTTCCTTGCGCTGCCAGAGCCGCCCCGAGATTGCTGTGGGCCTCCAGATACTCGGGATCCAGCTCCAGGGCCTTCCGGCAATGTGTGATCGCCTCATCCCACTGACCCGTCGCGGCCAGTGCCATCCCGAGGTTCATGTGGGCCTCGGGATTCTCGGGCTCGATCTCCAGAGCTTTCCGGTGATGCGCGATGGCCTCTTCGGGCTTGCCGGTCCGAGCCAGGGCCACGCCGAGGTTCATGTGGACCTTGGCATCATTAGGGCTGAAGTCGAGCACCCTGCGCCACTCCACCAGGGATGCTTCATGCTGTCCTTTTTCCGCCAGCTCCCAGGCGCGGTCGAATAAGCGGTAGAACTCCACGGCCGGCACGTCGATCTTCAACAGACCCTCGACTGGGATGTTCACGAACTCGGGAATGTTTACCGCGCGGTTGGCCGCCGTGGCGTCTTCGATCAAGATCGGCGGGCTGTCGCGGCCGCCCTTGTCCAGGTGCGTCAAGTATATTTGCGTGTAGGGGGAGCGCGCCTTCGAGGAGAACACAAGCCAGCGGCCGTTGGGCGAAAAGCTGTGCCAGGAATTCATGCGCGGCGTATTCGAACGCAGACGCCGGGCCTTCCCGCCGCCGAAGGGGACGATGAAGAGCTGGCTGTCGGGCCGCATCAGTTGCCCGTTGCGGCACTGGACGAAGACGATCCAGCGGCCGTCAGGCGAAACCTTGGGAAAGCTGTTGCTCATCCCGTTGCGCGACGCACCGGCAATCGGCTCGGGCCGGCCGCCTCTGCCCCCGTTGAAGGGAATGCGGTACAGGTCGTACAGGATCGGGGTCTCGTTGGGATCATTGGCCCGTTCGGCCATTTTCCGGCCCGCGGGATAAGGCTCCGTCGCCGGCGCCCTGGCAAAAACCAAGTGTTTGCCGTCGGGACTCCAGACCGCGTTGGTGTGCACGTAGCGCGAGTCGTCAGCTCCCGGCAGAGGTTGTAGCTTGCCCGTTGCCCGGCTGTAGCAAGCCAGGATTCCGCTGGTCGGATAGAACACCTGGAGGAAGCGGTAATCCTTGAAATTGGCCACGTAGAAGTTGCTGACCACCTCTTTGCGAGACCGCCGGGGCCCTGCCGCCGGCGGGGACTTGCCTTCCTCCAACCATCGGTTGATCATGGTCGCGACATACTGCCCGTCCGGCGAAACCTGCGACATGAAGCCGATACGCAGCTCTCCCGCCTGCCGGCCAAGGAAAGCAGTCCACGACACCACATCGTCGGTGCGGATCGACATCTGGGGGCTGACGGAGGCGATGGCATACATGCCCTTGTCGTTCCGCGGGCCGTCCAGATCCATCCCCAGGGTCTTGCCATCGCGAGAGAAGGAATGACAATTGGCGCAGGTGTGCAGGCCGTCCAGCAGCAGCCGGCTGCGCGGCTCTCCGACGTACCGCAGCCGCCAGCTAATCAAGGGCAGCGCGGCCCGGTCCAGGGGCTTGATCACCCCCTTTTCCAGCTCCGAGGGCATCAGCGGCACGTCCCGGTAAAAAATCGGCGCTCCCACCGGGTCAGGCGAGGTCTGAATGGTCACGCGGCCCCGGGAAACGAGGCGCTCCCGCTTCTGGTCCGAGAAGCCGGCTATGGTTACGGTCGCCGGACGCTTCACCGAACGCCTTGTGATCGCCGCCCAAGTGTCGGCATCCGGCTTCCAGGTGTGCGAGGCGGCCTCCTGCGGCGTCAGCCTGGGCAGCTCATTGGTTGGTGCGATCGCGCGGGGGTCGATCTCGCCGAGGCGCAGCGGCTCGCCCGCGGAGTGGGCCTTTATTCCTCTCGAGCCATCACCGAACGCTATCTCGATCGACCACGCCGTGGCGCTTTCGGCGGCATCACGCCAGAGAAACGTCGGAGCGGCAAAATCGGTAGGAAAGAGGGATCCTTCCTGGGGATAGTCAATGGTGATTCGTGCCGGAGGCGGCGCGGCCGCCGCCGCGCCGAGGAGGAGCACGCAAATTCCCAGCCGCCTCATGGTTCCTCCACTTGGAGGATTTGATCGGCCTTCACGTTTTCGAGCACCTGCACGACGCCGCTGGGCCAGCGGATCTCGAGCGAGGCGATCTTATCTTCCCACCCCAGGCCGAAGTGCACACGCTTGTCGCTGGAGGACATGAACCCGACGCTGGTGGTGACGTGATTGTAGAGTGCCCGGCCGGAGCCGGTTACCAGCTTCAGCCGGGCGCCAATGCCATCGCGGTTGCTGCGGCGTCCGCGCATGTTCACGAGCAGCCAATGGCGGCCGCTGTCGGCTGAATTGATCAGGATGCGAGGACGCTGGTTGAGCGAGGTGACCACCAGGTCGAGGGAGCCGTCGTCGTTGAGGTCGCCGATGGCGGAGCCGCGCTGGAAACCCACGCGAAGAAAATCCGGGCCCATCTCCGCGGAGACGTCCACGAAGTGTTTCCCGGAGACGTTCTCGAACATGGTATCGTGCTGGGCCGCGTTCGTCGTCAGATAGTCGATGTCGCCGTTCGAAGAGTAGATGTCCTTCCAGCCGTCGTTGTTGTAATCGAGAAAAGCGTTGCTCCACCCGGAGCGCGTGTCGCTCAACTGGACCAGTCGCGTCTCCGGAGAAACGTACCGGAACATCTTGCCCTTCAGGTTACGAAACAAGGCCCAGGTCTGCCGCATGAGGTTGTTGTAGAAGACGTCCACCCAGCCGTCGTTGTCGTAGTCCTTGACGTCGCAGCCCATCGCCGACACAGTCATGCCGGCGTCGTTATACGCCACTCCATACAGC
>Ga0129298_10001092_pt1 | contig 11282 bp, 13 predicted proteins | sample I19B2metaG_FD_94707 | JGI IMG/M metagenome (GOLD analysis project Ga0129298, IMG submission 94707) | Lake sediment bacterial and archeal communities from Gulf of Boni, Indonesia to study Microbial Dark Matter (Phase II) - ​I19B2 metaG | ecosystem: Environmental > Aquatic > Freshwater > Lake >...
AGCCAATGTAAACGACGAGCTGCGGGAACGGAGTGAGCGTCATCAGCATGGCGCAGAGGCCCTGACAGAGGATGGCCGGGACGGGCGTGTGCCAGCGCGGGTCCACCTTGGCGGCAATCGGCAGGAAGGCGCTGTTTTTGGCCATCGCATAGTAGACCCGGGGGCCTATCGTGACCATGGCGTTGACCGTCGACACCAGCGATAGAGCCATCAGCGCGCTGAAGATGCCGGCGATGCCGGCGCCAAAAAGGCGCGAAGAGGCAAGCGCGCCGATAGCGATGACGCCCTTCATCGATTCGAGCGGCGAGGCGTAAATAAAGAGGAAGTTGAGTCCCACGTAAAGCGTGGCAACCAGAGCGGTGCCAAAGGCGAGCGCGACCGGCAGGGTCCGCTCCGGCGTCTTCAGTTCCTCGGAGACATAGGTGGCGGCGTTCCAGCCGCTGTAAGCCACGTAGATCCAGAACAGGCTGATGGCGAACTGCGCCACCAGGGGCGTGGCCGAGGTGCGTTCCGTCGGCATCGAAAAGTGCTCCCAGTTACCGGCGCCGATCAGGAAGCCGAAACCGATAAAGGCCAGCAGCACGAGGATCTTGGACAAGGTGAGCACGTTCTGGATGCGGGCGACGCGCCGCACGCCGAAGCAGTTGAGGATCGTGAACGCGGCGACGAGGGCGGAAGCGGCCAGTTGGGCTCCGCCAAGCTTGAGGGTCCAGGTTCCGGCGCCGATGGCGTACTGGGCGTTCTCCTGCTTCAGCGCGGGGAAGAAGTAGCCCACATAGTCGGAGAAGGCGAGCGCGGCGGCGGCGATCGGGGCGGAGAAGCCGGCGAAGAACGAAGCCCAGCCGCTCATGAAGCCCCAGGTGGGGCCGTAGGCGCGCGTGAGGTACACATATTCGCCGCCGGAGCTGGGGAGGTTGATGCCGAGTTCGGAGTAGCAGAAGGCTCCGGTGAGGGCGAAGACGGCGCCGATCAGCCAGATGACGATGACCAGTGAAGGCGCGCCGAGGTCGCCGGCGAGGAAGCCGCTGGTGGTGAAGATGCCGGTGCCCACCATGTTCGAGACGACCAGCGCAGTAGCGCTGACAATGCCAAGCTGGCGCAGAAGAACGACGGGCCTCTCCGCGCTCACACCGGACAGGACCGGCTGTTTATCGATCACGTGGCCATTGTAAGCCACCGCGAAGGAGCGGGCGCGCTGTGCTATGATCCGGGGCGGATTGCGATGGCAGCAAGGCTGTTGGCCGTGGCTCTGTCCTGGGCGCTCGTCTCCTGCGGCGAGGACGTTTACAAAGCCCAGCGCGAGCGGATGGTACGCGAGGACATCGGGGCGCGCGACATCCGCCGGGCGGACGTGCTGAAAGCGATGCGGGAAACGCCGCGGCACCTGTTCGTGCCGGCGGCAGTGCGCGCCATGGCCTACGCCGACCACCCGCTGCCGATCGGCTACGGGCAGACGATCTCGCAACCGTACATCGTGGCGCTGATGACCGAAATGCTCGACCCGCAGAAGACGCACAAGGTTCTCGAGATCGGGACCGGCTCGGGCTATCAGGCGGCGGTGCTGGCGCCTCTGGTGCGGCACGTCTACACGATGGAGATCGTGCCGGAACTGGCGCGCGAGGCGGCCGAGAGGCTCAAGTCGCTTGGGTACGCCAACGTGACCGTGAAGCACGGCGACGGGTACCTGGGCTGGCCGGAGCAGGCCCCGTTCGACCGCATCCTTCTCACCGCAGCGCCGCCCGAGGTTCCCAAGCCGCTGGTGGACCAGTTAAGACCCGGCGGCAAGCTGGTGGCGCCGGTGGGCGGGAGCGTGTGGGACCAGGAGCTGATCACGCTCGAAAAGGGCGCCGACGGCAAGCTGCACCGGCGCGCGGGGATCCCGGTGCGGTTCGTGCCGATGGTGCGGGGCAAGCAGTAGGCGCCGCGCCGGAACGGGCGCGGAGGCGCAGATCACTTCCAGCGGTCGACAGGCAGGAAGTCGAAGTGCCGGTCGAAGCTCCACACAGGACACTGCAACCGCCTGCTGGCCGTTACAGCTACCGCATCAAAGAGTGTCAGAGGTTTGTCGGGGAAGGCGGCCAGGAGTGCAGTGGCAGCCTGGTAGTCGGCCGGCTCATGGGCGGGCGAAGTAATCGTCATGCCTGAGGCTGACGTCTCGTTTGCCGCTGCCTTTTTTCGCGCGAGTGATCCGCAGCGGGGTGGCCGGAGGCATGAAGCCGCGGCGGGAGAGGTATTCGTGCAAGGCGGCTTGGACGACCGCGGCGAGCGACGGCCGGACCTCTTGCCTGCGCGCATAGCCGCTGACAGCCTCCTCAAGTTCCGCAGAGAGGCCGACGGTGGCTCGCCTCACACGGGCAGCATAGCACTGCTTGGCACGTTTGGCGCCAAGGGTCTCACGCTCACGCGCCGCAGCACTTCTTGTATTTCTTGCCGCTGCCGCAGGGGCAGGGATCGTTGCGGCGCGGCTTGGGCGCAGGCGGTGGTTCAACCGGCTCCTCCGCCTCGCCGCCCACAATAGAGATCGGTCCGAGTTCGGCGGCATCCAGGCGCAGGTTCAACGCGTCCTGAACCAAATGCGCTTCCAGGTCGGAAAGGCCTCCCGCGAGTTCGTCAATCTTGTTGAACAACTGCCGCATGCGGTACCGCGAGGTCTCGCCCGGCGAGGCGAGCGCGTAGGCCTGGAGCGCCTCGGTGCGATATTCGTCGTCATCGAAGAGCTTTCGAAGGTGACCGGCATGCGCGCCGAGAGAGAGGTATCCGACGCCGAGGATAGCCTGGCGCCGCACGTCGGCATCCGGGTCATCGAGCGCGGCGGCCACCAGAGGGCCGAAATCGCGGTCGAGCGAACGCCACATCGCTTCCACCGCCTTGGCGCGAGTGGCGGGCAAGTCATAGAACTCCAAAATCCAGCGGCGGACTAGAGGCTCGGAGGCGCAAGCAGCCAAGGCAACCAGCGCCCCGGCGCGCTCGGCCAGAGGAGCGCTCGTGTCCCGCAGGCGTGCGGCCATCGCTTCGCGGATTTCCGGCTCGACGACCGCGTTCGCCAGCGACTCCCAACAGGCCGCGCGGACGGGCGGCTCCGGATCAGTGCGCGCGGTTTCGAACAGCCTGGCCTTGGCCTCGGCGGAAAGCCCGGAGTTGCGGAGACTGGCGGCGGCGTGCTCGCGGTACTCAGCCAGCGGGCTCGCCAGAAGCGCCAGGCGATCGTCCTCGGACAGAAGGTCGAACCGCGGCATGGCGGTTTCCGGGTAGTCCCCAAAGATGTCGTACGGCTCCAGCTCCGCGGCCGGCTCGGGATTCTCCAAGCGGCTGATGGCATCGCGGACTTCCCTTTGCACCCACGCCGCATGATCGTCCACGGCATCAAGCTGCTCGAGCAGCCGCTCGAGCTCTGGTTTGGCGGCGGCGTCGCCATAAGCGCCCAGGCACATGGCGGCTTCGGCGGGATCGTGCTCCAGGCGGGCGAGGAGCAGTTCCAGGATGCGCTGGTCGCGGACGCCGAGCGACGCGAGCAGGAAGGCGACCTCGGTCCCCTCGTCAGGCCCCAGCTCGCGGTGGAGGTCGAACAGCGGTTCGAGCGCGGCTTCTCCAAGGCGCAAGAAGGCGTCGAGAACGTCGTCGCGGATATCCAGCGGTTCGCGGCGGAGGCATTCGATCAGGAACGGAACCGCCTCGACGCGGGGCCGGTAGCGGAAGACGGCGATCAGGTCCTCTTCAAGCTGGACCGGATCGGTCTCCGGCTGTTCGACACCGAACAGGGCAAGGTCGGCGGCGGCCTGGTCGAGACGGTCCAGGATGGCCCGCAGAAAGCGATGGTCGATGCCGATGGAGCCGCAGGCGGCGGCCTTCAGCAACTCGGCTACGGGCGCCGAGTCGTATTGATCCGCGTGGAGAAGCACGTTAGTAAGTGGCGCGGCCGCCGCTGGCGTCGTAACACTGGCCGGTCACGAAGGAGCAGTCGGGGCTGGCCAGGAAATGGACCACCGCGGCAATCTCCTCCGGCGTGCCGGTACGGCGCATCGGAATCCGCTGGGTCATGTAATCGATCTGTGCGGGCGTGAGTTGATCGAGGATCCTGGTTCGAACGACGGCGGGCGCGACCGAGTTGACGCAGATCCCCTCAGTGGCAACCTCCTTGGCCAGCGACTTGGTGAAACCGATGACGCCCGCCTTGGTCGCGGAGTAGCCCGTCATGTTCGGATTTCCTTCCTTGCCGGCGATGGAGGCGACGTTCACGATGCGCCCGTAGCGGCGCTCCCGCATGTGACCGATGACGGCGCGGCAGAAATGGAACACGCCGGTCAGGTTGACGGCGATGATCGCGCGCCAGTCCTCTTCGGTCTGCTCCCACAGCGGCGCCGCGCGTCCGGCGATGCCCGCATTGTTCACGAGCACATCGATGCGACCGGTCCGCGCGAGCACCTGGCCGACCGCGCGCTGAACGGAAGCACTGTCGGTGATGTCCACCTGGATCGGAAAGGCAACCGAGCCGGAGACGGCAACGGACTCCGCGACCCGCGCCGCCCCCTCCGTGTCCATGTCGGCGACGGCGACAACCGCGCCGGCACGGGCCAGCCGGTGGGCGATGGCCTCCCCGATCCCGGTGGCCGCGCCCGTGACAATGGCGGTCTGGCCGGTCAGGTCGAAGAAAGACATGACGAAGGTCTTAACCTATCAGGAACAGCGGCCCCAGGCAACACTGCTCCCGGCCATGCGGGCGGCCGGGTCTTCTGAGGAACACGGGGGCCTCCCTCGTGTGGCGCCGTCCGGAGCGCGCCTGCCGCAAGCAGGAAGGCGGGGGCGGCTAGAGCCGCTCCTGGGCTATTCCTCCTTGACGACGCTCACGCCGATCTCGACAATCACTTCCCGGTGGAGCCGGAGGGGGACCTTGTACTCTCCCAGTTGCTTGATGGGGTCATCGAGATGGATCTTGCGACGGTCAATCGTGAATCCCTGCTGCTCGAGAGCTTCGGCAATGTCCTTGGCGGTGACGGAACCGAAAAGCTGATCCTGCTCGCCGGCTTTCTGCTTGATGGTCACGGAGACGCCGCCCAGCAGCCTGCCGAGGTCCATCGCATCTCCCTGCTCCTTGGCCTCGCGGCGGACGTGCGCCAGGCGCTCCTGCTCGATGATCTTCTTGTTGGCCTCGGTGGCCGCCACGGCCAGGCGCCGCGGCAGAAGGTAATTGCGGGCATAGCCGTCGGAGACTTTCACGATCTGGCCGCGATGCCCGAGCTTATCGATGTCTTCTCTGAGTATGATTTCCATGGTCAGCAATCTCCTGATCCCGGGAGAGACGCCTGCTGAGGCAAGTCAGGAGACTTACCCCACGTAGGATAAGACTCCGTCTTGTCAGTCCCCACAGGATCTAAACCGGGGACGCGAACGGCAGCAGGGCGATATTGCGCGCCTGCTTAATGGCCTCGCTCAATCTCCGCTGGTGCGGCGTGCACACACCGGACAGGCGCCGCGGAACGATCTTGCCGCGCTCGGAAATGAACGCGGAAAGCAGCTTGACGTCCTTGTAGTTGACATCGTCGATTTTATCGACGCAGAAGCGGCAGACCTTTTTCCGGCGGAAGTACTGCTTCTTGGAACCGGCGATCGCCTTGTCGGTTCCCGTTGGCCGCTGGGACGCGGCGATGGGTCTTCCTCTGGGTTCGGCCATGACGTTTTACTCCTTTCCCTCCCCGGCGGACCGGGCCATGATCTCCTCGGCGGCCGGCGCCTGCGGCATGGGGGCGGCGGCCGGCTTGCGGGCGGCGCGCAGCTCCCTCCGTTTCCTGCGCTTCTCGATGCGCTTCAACCGCTCGTCGATGCGCACGGTGAGAAACTTCAACACGAGGTCGGAAACGCGCATACGGCGCTCGATTTCGCGAACCGCCGGCGGAGCCGACCGGAACTGAATCAGGACATAGTAGCCCTCCTCGTACTTAGCCACGCTGTAGGCGAGCTTCCGGACGCCCCATTTTTCGATCTTGTCCACTGCGCCGCCCGAGCCGGAGACGACCTGGCTGATCTGCTCGACGTACTGGTCGACCTCCTCCTCGGCGGCGTTGGGCCTGACAATAAACAACTCTTCATAGATTCTCATTCTTCCTCTGTCTGTTCACCTCGGGCGCGACGATTGAATCTCGTCATGGACTTTGCGACGCCCTCGGAAATCAAGGACGAGACTGCCTGGACCGCGTAGTCCAACAGCTCGTCCAGATCCTTCTTCTGCGCGCGGCGAAAGGCCGCGAGCACGTAGGCCGCCCCGTCGCCGACCTTGAAGCCGGCGATCCCGAGCCGCACGCGCGGGAAGCCCGTCGAGCCGATCGACCGGCTCACGGACTCGACGCCGTGGTGGCCGCCGGCCGAACCGCTGGCCCGGATGCGCAGGGCCGTCCACGGAAGGTCGAGGTCGTCGTAAATGAGGACGAGGTTCTCGACCGGCACTTCGTGCTTCTCAACCAGAGCCTTCACCGAATGGCCGCTGAGGTTCATATACGTTTGCGGCTTGGCCAGCAGAACCGGAATACCCTCGATCCGGCCGGCGCCCACCAGCGCCATGCATTCTTTCCGCCTGAGGCGGATGCCATACCTGTCCGCCAGCCGGTCAACGACCAGGAAGCCCAGGTTGTGCGGCGTGTCCTGGTACTCTCGCCCGGGATTTCCCAATCCCACCACGAGGCGCGGGGAAGGCTGCGGCTCGGATGCCGCCGGCATAGGCGGTCACCCTCCAACAACCACCGGCCACAGCCAACCAGCCATCTACTTTTTCTTCTCCTCGCTGGCGCCCTCTTCTTCCTTCTTGCCCTTCTTGATCACCTCGGGCTCAGCCGGCGCGGCGGCTGGGGCAGCCTCGGCGGCGGGCGCCGCTTCGGCCTCGTGGACGCGCAGCGCGATAACGTGAGCAACGACAGCGTCCGGCGGGCTTAACAACTTCATCGAACCGACGAGGGGAACATCGGAGGCGCGCTTGGTCTGGCCGATCATCAGGTCGGTTACCTCCAAGGTCAGGTGCTCGGGGATGTCGTCCGGAAGGCATTCGATCTCGATCTCGCGGGTGACGATTTCGAGCAGGCCGCCCTGCTGTTTGACGCCCTTTGGGTCGCCGTGCATGTGCACGGGGATCATGACCCGCAGCCGTTTGCTGAGGTCGATCCGCTTCAAGTCGGCGTGCAGCAGCGTGTCCTTGACCGGATCGAACTGCCAATCGACGATCATGGCCGGCGTCGTCTCGCCCGCCTGGACGTCGAGGTTGAAGATCGTGTTATGGCCGGTCTTGGATTCCAGAATCCGAACAATCTCCTTCGGACTGGCCGACAGAACCACCGTATCCTTGCCGGAGCCATACAGGACGACGGGAACAAGGCCGCGCCCCCGCAGGCGGCGGGCCTCGCTCTTGCCGCGCGTCGCGCGTACTTCGGCGGTCACCGTGATGTCTTTCCTCATCTCAGACTCCTTTTGCCGGGACGCAGGTCCGATGGACGTGGGCTGCGGCGCCCGGCTGTAACTCTCATACAAACAACGTGCTGACCGAGGTCTCCTCGTGAATGGACTGAACAGCCCGGGCAAGCAACGGCGCAACGGACAGCACGCGGATCTTCGAACACCGGCGGGCCTCCTCCCGCAAAGGGATGGAGTTGGTGAAGATGACCTCCTTCAGGCCGGAACCCTCGATGCGCTCGACCGCCGGCCCTGACAAGACGGCGTGGGCGGCGCAGGCGGCGACGCTGGCCGCCCCCTGTTTCAACAGCGCGGCAGCGGCGTTGACCAGCGTGCCGGCGGTGTCAATCAGGTCGTCCACGATCAGGCAGCGCCGGTTTCGGACCCGGCCGATGATGTGCATCACCTCGGCCACGTTCACTTCTTCCCGGCGCTTATCGATGATGGCCAGCGGCGCCTTCAGCCGCTTGGCGAACGCCCGCGCCCGCTCCACTCCGCCGGCATCCGGCGAGACGACCGTCAGGTTCTCGCGCTCGGCCGAGCCGAAGTCTTCGATCATCACCGGGGCGGCGAAAAGATGATCGACCGGGATGTCAAAAAACCCTTGGATCTGGGCCGCATGCAAGTCCAGGGCAAGAATCCGGTCGGCGCCGGCGCGCTCCAGCAGGCTGGCGACGAGCTTGGCCGAAATCGGCACCCGCGGCTTGTCCTTGCGGTCCTGGCGGGCGTAACCATAGTAGGGGAGCACCGCCGTGATCCGGTCGGCCGAGGCGCGCTTCAGCGCATCGATCATCAGCAGCAGCTCGAACAGGTGCCGCTCGACGGGAGTGCACGTGGGCTGTACCACGAAGACGTCAGCGCCGCGGACGTTCTCCCGGATCTGCACGTAGATTTCGCCGTCGGAGAACGACTTCACGAGCGCTTCGCCGAGCCGGCCTCCGAGACAGGCGCAGATTTCCTCCGCCAGCGGACGGTTGGCGTTGCCAGAGAAAACCTTCAAACGATCGAAACTCATCGCGAGTACCGGCTTTGAGGCGGCCATGTTCGTTCGTCAATGTGCGCCCGGAGGTTGCGCCACCAAGACGCCCGGTAGCGCGCCCGGCTTACGGACGCAATCGTGAATACCTGCTCCTCCTCAAACAATCGAAGGGCTCCTTTGGACCGGACGGGGGAACCGAACACTCCGAACAGCGCGGAGCCACTGCCGGTCAGCAAGGCCGGCTCCGCTCCCATCTGCTTCAGCTTCCTTTTGATCGACCTCAGCCGAGGGTGCTGCCGGAAAACGGCCTCTTCGAAGTCGTTTTCCACCGGCGCCGGCCACGCGCGGGACGGCGTACCCAGTCCTGAAGCCCAAACACAAGACTGGAAAACACTTAGGATATCTGGCGGCGGAAGCAAAGTCAATTCGCGGCCGAGCGCGGCGTACGCCTGCGCGGTCGAAACGTGAATCCCGGGCGCGACCAGCACTCCGTGGAATGGCGCGGCATCGGGAAGGGGGTAGAGTTCTTCGCCGCGGCCGAGCCCGACCGCGGTCCCGCCGAGCAAGAAGAAGGGCACGTCACTGCCAAGCGACGCGGCCAGGCGAAGCTGCTCGGCGGCCGGGAGGCGTTTGCCAGTCAGGACCGGCAGCGCCAGCAGGACCGCGGCGGCGTCGCTGGACCCGCCGCCAAGGCCGGCCCCCATTGGGATGCGCTTGGTGAGGCGCATGGCCAGCCTTCCGCTGGAGCGAGTCGCGTCCAAAACGAGGCCGGCGGCGCGCGCCACGAGGTTGTCCCGGATCTCGGGAACCGACGTGAGGTTGATGGTCGTGGAGCGAGCGGGCGTGAAGTCGAGCTCGATGGTGTCGGCGAGGTCGATGGTCTGAAGGACGGTTCGCAGCTCGTGATAGCCGTCGGGGCGCTTGCCGAGCACCTTCAATCCAAGGTTGAGCTTGGCAAACGCGCGAACGCGTGCGCGGCGCGGCGGGCCGGTCATTTGTCGTAATGCAACAGCGAGTAGACGTCGTAACCGGCCAGCTTGTCGCGGCCGTGCAGGAAATCGAGTTCGACCACGAAGCCGACGCCGGCAACCACCCCGCCAAGCTTCTCAATCAGCCGCGTGACGGCAGCCGCGGTGCCTCCGGTGGCGAGCAGGTCATCCACCAGGAGCACTTTCTGTCCGGGCCGGATGGCGTCCTCGTGGATCTCGACGCTGTCGGTTCCGTATTCGAGCTGGTACTCCTCGCGGACCGTTTCCGCCGGCAGCTTCTTCGGCTTGCGGACCGGGACAAAGCCGACACCCAGCGTATAGGCCAAGGCGGGGGCGAAGATAAAGCCGCGGGCCTCGATGCCAAGCACGAGGTCTACGCCGGCGTTCTGATACTTCGCCCGGAAGGCATCAATGACGGCCTTCAGGCCGGTGGCGTCCTTGAGAAGAGTGGTGATGTCGTAAAAAAGAATGCCCGGCTTGGGCCAGTCCGGCACCTCGCGGATCAGTTTCTTCAGATGTTCCATGAAGTCATTCGATGCGGAAACCCCAGTATTTTAGCACCGGGGCTTCCTGCTCCTCGACGCTTCGGACCTCGGCCCAGCGCGGCCCTTTCCGCAGCATGCCGGCCAGTTCGGCGAGTTGGTCGGGACGGCCCACGACGTAGACTTCGACCCGGCCATCGTCGAGGTTGCGGGCGTAGCCGGTAAGGCCGAGTTCGTGCGCATGGTGCTCGACGAAATAACGGTAGCCCACACCTTGAACCAAGCCGCGAACGAAATAGCGCCGGCCTACGGTGGTTCCGGACGCTCTGTCCTTGGACACCGACCAATTATGTCACGCCGCGTCTGGAGTTTTTCATCCTATATTTCCGAATGCAGAGCCTCCACGGTGGAGTGGGCCGCCAGGCCCGCAATGCCGGCGTGGCGCGCAAGACTGCGCGCTCCACCCGCGCCCCTGCGCCCGCTCAGGCAAGCTGCGAGGTGCACTGCGGGCAGCGGGTCGCCTTGATCGGGATGCTCGTCACGCAGAACGGGCACGTCTTGCTGTCGGGCGGCGCCGGCGCGGGCGCGCGCTTCAGCCGGTTGACCTGCTTGATCACCAGGAACAGCGCGAACGCCACAATGATGAAATCGAAGATCGCTTGCAGAAAGATCCCGTAGTTGAGCGTGGCCGCACCCGCCTGCTTGGCGGTTGCCAGCGTTGCGTATTGCTGGCCAGACAGGCTCACGAACAGGTTGGAGAAATCCACCTTGCCGAGGAGCAGACCGAGGACCGGAGTGAGGATATCTCCGACCAGCGACGTGACGATCTTGCCGAAGGCCGCGCCGATGATCAGCCCGACGGCCAGGTCGAGCATGCTCCCTTTCATCGCGAACTCTCTGAACTCTTTGAGCATTGTTCCTCCTCGCCAACAATCAGAACCGCCCGTCATGTTTGGCAGCCAGACAATTATGATGTGGCGGCGCAGGGAATGCCAGATCTTTCTTCACGGCCGCCGCCTCCGGGCGCGGCCCGCCGCTTTGTGCCATCCTTGGGTCTTATGGCATTCCCAACCCATCGCATGAGGCGGCTCCGGGCCACCGAGCCCTTGCGACGGCTGGTCCGCGAGACGCATCTGGAACCGTCACAGTTCATCTATCCGTTGTTCGTCTGCCCCGGTGAAGGGGTCCGCCGCGAGATCGGCGCGATGCCGGGCAACTACCAGATGTCGGTGGACGAGATCGTCAAGGAATGCAGGGAAGTGCGTTCGCTCGGCATCGGCGGGATCATCCTGTTCGGCATCCCGGAGACCAAGGATGAGATGGCCTCGGGCGCCTACGCCGATGACGGCATCGTGCAGCGAGCCGTGCGGGCCATCAAGCGGGAAGTCGCTGATCTGGTTG
>Ga0129298_10001093_pt1 | contig 11270 bp, 11 predicted proteins | sample I19B2metaG_FD_94707 | JGI IMG/M metagenome (GOLD analysis project Ga0129298, IMG submission 94707) | Lake sediment bacterial and archeal communities from Gulf of Boni, Indonesia to study Microbial Dark Matter (Phase II) - ​I19B2 metaG | ecosystem: Environmental > Aquatic > Freshwater > Lake >...
CCAGACTGGCGAGGAAATCATTTCAAGCAGCTACAAACCTTTATCATGCTGCGACCTATGTAATGGATAACAAGAGCAGGGTAATAATAGGAGCGGATGTAGGAAGACCGGACTTAAGGACAGACAGTGTGAAAGCCATTGAACAGATACGCAGTATAAAGTGGAGATACAAAATAAGACCAGATAGTTTAGGAGCGGATAAGGGATATGCAGCTGGCGAATTTATAAATAATCTTATTAATGAGAACATACAACCACATATACCGATATTAGATTATCAGAGGCACAATCATAAGGGCATCTATGGAAGAGAAGCTTTTGAATATAACGACATAAGAGACATATTCATGTGTCCGGGAGAGAAAGAACTTAGATATTGGGGAATACACAGACGGAGCAGGCAGCATGTATATAGAGCACGCACAAAGGATTGCAAGGTTTGTTCTAAAAAGCGTGAATGCACAAAAGACAGAGCACGCTCAGTGAGCTATCACATATATGAAGATGCAATAGATAAAGCGAGACAGTTAAACAAGACAAAAGAATACCGAATATCTCAACGAATGAGAAAAAGGATAGAGGAGTTATTTGGAGAGGCAAAGGAATTTATGGGGCTAAGACAAGCCAAGTTCCGAGGAGCGAAATTTGTAAAGGAACAGGTTTTAATGACAGCAACAGCACAGAACATTAAGAGAATGGTAAAACTGCTATCAAGAAAAGGGCCTCAGAAGGAAGCCGTTGTAGCAATACAACCCGTTATTCCGTCTTTATTAAAAGGCATATTAAAGTTTTTTGCATGGCTGTCTTCTATTACAAAGAAATTTCAGTGTGAATATGTAAGTTGTCTTGCAGAAACTTAGTTTTTCAACAGCCTGAAAAGAATTGACCCTTTATACGTATGTTAACAGGGAGTTTTAAACCACTATATTTGAAGGTCTGTTTCCCATTACATGACTGATTATCACAGTAAAGTTGGATGTCTGGTGTCGCTATATTGAAAAAAGGTCCGTCAATTTCTATTACATCCTTGACAGGGAAAAATTTCCCGGGTGGATATTCCTCAAGGAATTTAACCCAAGAAACAGGTTTCAGTTCCTCTTCACTTTTTTCCTCTCCAAGAATCATATGTTAATAAGCAAAGTTTAGTGAAGCGTTGTGAGAAAGTCAATTCAACGTCGAGAATAATTCAAAGATAGATTCATTCATTCTTTTTCTGTTGCCTTTACCTGCGAGCAAACACTTATCAGCAGTTGAAACTATTAAAAATTATCAGCCTCAAAAGGCAGGGCAGAAAGATCGATTTCGGGATTGTGAGAGGCAATTTAAAATAGTATCTGACAGGGAATCCCCTCCCTTTCAAATGCCATCCTCAACTCCTCTCCTTTTCGCGAGAAGAAGCCATCTTCCATGGCCCACTGTATCCCGTATCTTTTGTATGCCCAGTCTGCGTAATGATAATTCAGCCTGTCAAGGATCACATACTCCACCTTACCCTTAAGCGCGCTAACCAGCCCCTCGGCACCTGGAAGGATCGGCGCTACCATGGCAAAGGTTTTAATCCTTTCCGAGTGAAGATTTGCCAATGCCTCAATCCTCCTCCTTAACGGTGGCGCCCCTGGTTCAAAGATCTTCCTTATTCTTTCATCCGCCGTGGTTATGGTGAATCCGACCTCGATATTGTTAGCTCTCTTCAGTGTCTCGATATCCCTTAGTACAAGAGAGGATTTGGTCTGAACTGTGAAAGGCCAGCCGTTTTCTACGAGGATGTCAAGACATCTCTTCGTGATCATATACCTCTTTTCTAAAGGTTGATATGGATCGCATACACCGCTTATCCATACCCTTCCAACCTTTTTTCTCTTCACCTCATAAGCTAAAAGCTCAGGGGCATTTATTTTTACATCGACAAACTCTCCCCATCTCTCCTTGTGACCTGTAAACCTCTTCATAAATCTGGCATAGCAGTAGACGCAACCATGCTGGCATCCAACATAAGGGTTTAAAGCATAATCATAGACCTGAGACTTAGACAGGATATTTTTTGCCTTTATCTCCCTGATCTTCATTTCTTAAACTTTATCACGGTTCGGTTAATTCCTAAAGCCGTCCTTGATATAATTTAGCATAGACCAGAAAAGCTATAATCTCATAAGGGGTTTAAAGAGATTTCATTTAACAGCTTTCTGAAACAAATAGTTATTGAAATTTGTTTCAATTATTATTTCTTTGCGAAATTATTTGTGAAAACAGTTTGACGGGGACGCCTAAAAGTATTATTTTTAAACTAATAGGGCAGTAGCATAAAAAATGATTTAGACATAATAATGAGACCAATAATTAGAAACATTCTATTACCAGCCATCATTCCTTTACTATTTTTCGTAGTGGCTGCGATGCCAGTAGAAATACTCGGGTGCCGCAATCGTGGATTACTTGCAGCCATAATTGCTCTTGCTGGAGCTCTTGCCGGATTAGGAGCAGCGATCATAGGGTTGAGGAGGAGGATGCGCGGCGATCCTCATTCACGCTATTGGGCCGCAACCATCTTGATCCTGTCGATACCAGCGGTTGCCATTCTCTATATTGCGTATGCCCGATGATACTTTCGTGATAAATGATGCACGATGCCGGATATCAATAAGGTGGCAATAATCCTTCCTGAACTCGATAATTGACATTTCTGCCGAAAGTTATAGATTATAAGTATAAATAAACAGTCGGGAAGGGAATCGTTAAATAATATAGCTGATAAGGAGGGTGAATATTATGAAAAGGGTAACCAAGGTTTTCATTATTCTTTTTCCCTTTATCATAACATTAACGCTTGGAATGCAAACGGTATATGCCTCAACGTTAGACCTGTTGGGTATTGGTTGGAGCAGAACTCAAGTCACAGTTGCAATTAATCCTGCCAAGGGTGTAACCCCGCAGGCTGTAGATGATGTTGAAAGTGTTATTTCAGATTGGAACGACGAACTTTTAGGAATAGAGGGTGCTCCCCTGTTATCACTGGAAAGCAGTTCAAAAAAAGCAGACATCGTGATACATATGAAGGTTGGAGGAGGATCTGTGCTCGGCTATACTTTGCCTAAAGCAATAAATCCTTTTAGTTGTGCTATTCAAAATGTTCGTGTTCAGCTTAGCGGAAAGATCTTTGGTCAAAAGCTCAGCAGTGCGGGGACTCGCAATGTTGCTCGGCATGAACTTGGTCATGCTCTCGGGTTGGGTCATAGTGACAATTCAAGTGATTTAATGTATGCGACAGCTGATTCATCAGATATATTTGGCAATACTGACACTCCAATTTCAACTTGTGATATAGACGGGCTTGAAGCTATTTATCCTCTTCCACAATATTGTGCGATATCTGATTCTATAACTTGTCGATAAACACCATAACCTTTTACAACTAACATATACCAAAACTTATAATGAGGCGGGTTAAGATAACTCGCCTTTTTTTATTGCTGAGTTTAACCAGAAATCATTAGTATTCAGTCTTCTTTTAAAAAAACAGTTGTAGATGGCATTGAGAAAAATGGGGTGTTTCCTTCGGGGCGAAAGATGCACCATGCCGAATTGATTGCACGGATGCAAACTTTCTTCCTACGTACATCACACTTCTTGATTAACGAAAATGGTGCAAATTATAACCCGAATTCTGTACCCGGGCACGATTGTTAAATGCGGATAAAATTATCAAGATTTTGATACCATTGAGTTTCAATCGCTATTTCCTGAAGTGATCAGAATGCTATTATTTAACAATTAATGATATTAACTATGTTTCTGTCTTCTTCTCTCTTTCTAACTAGTGGGAGAATCAGAAATTCAGTAGTAGACTTTTGATTATTGACATATTATCACTCACACATTTTAGACTCAATTATCCCAAAAAACAAAAAAGCTCCTCCCTTTTGTAAAGACAGGCTCTGATTCTTCCCCATAAATTCCCCCTAAAAATCCTTCTCTCCCCCTATGGTAGGTAAAAGATACACTAAATTTAGCTCAACATTACAGTTTCGGCTAAATTTTGTGTAATTATTGCTTCTCATTAGGGACTTCTTCGGGCGTTTCTTGATATTTTAGTGTAGATTTTTAATTGAGGCAACTCATATAATTCCTTAGTAAAAACAGATTGTAACTATCAGACGCTGTCATATACATAAAGATGAAGTGTTAAATGAATTAGTAGGTGGATATTTTCAATGAAGTCTGGGATAATAAAGTCATATTTATTGATTCTTTCAGTATTGGTTCTTTTCGGATGCGCAAGCATGAATGTATCGCTCACGCCGGAAACGAAGCCGCTCGAAGAACAGGTTCTTGAGGGTACAGGCAAGCCTAAAATACTTCTCATTGATATAGACGGTCTAATCTCTTTCAAGGAAGAAAGGGTAAGTCTGATGATCAAGGGGCCATCGAAGGTCGCTTTTTTCAGGGAAGCTCTCCTCAAAGCCCATAAAGACTCAGACGTTGCTGGTGTAATCGTAAAAATCAACTCACCCGGAGGCAGCGTCGCTGCAAGCGATGCAATATACCATGAAATCATGAGCTTTAGGCAGAAGAGAAATATTCCTGTTTATACCTTCATTATGGAGCTTGGAGCTTCCGGTGGCTATTACATTGCATCCGCATCCGACCGTATAATCGCAAGCCCTACAGCAGTTACAGGCAGCATAGGCGTCATCGCAATGAAGATTAACATCGATGGGCTTCTTTCTAAGATAGGGGTTTCTGACGAAACCTACAAGTCAGGTCCGAAGAAAGACTTCTGGTTGCCCTTTCGACCGAGCACGCCGGAGGAGAAGAAAATGCTTCAGGACATAATCGACAAGCTTTACGACCGCTTCATAAATGTAGTCTACGAAAATAGGCAGAAGCTCCTCACCATGCAAGAAGTGAAGGCTTTTGCTGATGGCCGTATACTGACAGCAGGCGATGCACTTGAGGCAAAACTTATTGACAACGTGGCCTATCTGGATGAAACAGTCGAAGCTATAAAAAAAGCACTTAATATTGAGCAGGCCAGAGTGATTACCTACATCCGACCTAAGACCTTCAGATCAAACATATATTCCGAAATGCCTCTTCATCGACCAAGCATTATGAATCTTATTTCGATAAACGCTGAAGAAATCCCACTTCTTTCGGGTATTCAGTTTATGTATCTCTGGAACCCGTAGCAAGTCAAAAATTATCCTGTCTCACAAGTTAAAATAAGGGTATTACGTCACTTGTAGTGTCAGTCTCGCGCTTAGGTAGGTGCAGAACATTGCTCTGCCTCTGTCTCTTCGCTACACTCACATCGTATAAGTTTCTGACCTACTATAAAATGATTCTCAGCTTGCCAGAGAGGCTTTGATTGAAAAGCTGCACCAGAACCGAAGGTTCAAGGGGAGGTCTAATGATAACGGTGACAATTGGCTCTATACTCATTAATCCTCTATTTTTATCACATTCTGCCACAATTTTACACAGTCAGAAAGCGTTTGATAACACATAAAGGCAATTCTTGTGGTATTTCTGTTTATGCCTTCCTGAAGCATGCACCTATGATATACTTCATAAAGGTGTGGCTTATAACCAGTAATTGTTATAAATAGATTAACAGTTAAATAATGTTTTGCCCAATATGCAGATCGGAGTACAAACTTGGATATACTATTTGTAAAGATTGTAATGTTGAGTTAGTTCCTAAGCTCTCACCTGAATCAGAATTAGAATATGTCGAGTATGAAGAAATCTTAGCTACTCATAGCCCAAGTGATAGAACTATTATTAAATCAATCTTGGATGCTGAGGGCATAACATATTTTTTCCAAGGGGAGTATGCTACAACTTATTTATTTCAGGCAATACCCGTGAGATTATTGGTAAGAAAAGACCAAGTAGAAAAGGCTGTAGAGGTTCTAAAAGATCTCAATCTCTCGTTTACTCTCGGAGGTTCAAGCAGTTTATCAAAAGATGAAGATGAAGATAAATAACATATAAAAACAAAATTTCTTCCTGAATTCTACGTTTTATAATTTGATATATAATGATCAAGATATAAAAGGAAATTGGTAGCAAAACCTTTGGAAATTTATATGTGTAAAAAAGATAATAATTGTTGGATGTGCGATGAAGAGCAAGTCAGGTTTATAAATAAAGAATTCTCCTCTGACGAACGGATGATAGATGACTCCCAAGATTATTATGTTATTGTTCCAAAAGATCCCCTTTTATTTGGACACATAATGATTATATTTAAGCATCATTGTGAAAATTTAATGCACGCTAAAGAAGAACATCTTCAAGTACTTAATAAAGCAGTTATAAAATGGACAAATGTTTTAAGTAAATCATTTGAAGATTGCAGAAATGTTTTCCTAACATGCCTATGTGATAGTGAAAAAGTACATCTCCATTATCATTTATTCCCTGTAAGTAATAAAGATAAAATCATTAGAGGTCATGGTCATCAATGGCTTGGTGCCCATGAAACAATAAGCGACATGAAGCGCTTTGATGAGTGTTCACTTGAAGAGAAAAAGAGTAGAGTTAAATATATTATGGAAATAGTCGAATTTCTAAAAGAAAAAGCAAAAATATATAGTACTTGAATTTCTTCCTGTTACACACACCTGAAAGCTGAACCCGAGGGGTATATAGTTCAACCTGCAATCTGCAAAAAAACTTTGCCCAAAAATAATTGACAATGAAACTCAAAAAGTATAATCTTTGATCAAAAAATGGAGTCAGTTTAGAAATAATGCTCTTGCCCATAGTAAAGTTCCTGTTTTTATAGCACTATCAGCAATTCTAAGTGGCTGTGCAAATTCAAAGCATATGATAAAAGAAGAAGAGCAATATAAACCTTATGTTATAGATGTCGATAAATTTGATCCGGTTGACTTTTTTGAGCGAATGAAAGTTGAAAGTGAGGCAAGGGAAAAATCAAAAATAACAACTTGCTACCTCATTGGAAACGTAGACATCAGGTTGGTATTAGCTGCGGAGAGCGATAAAGAAAAAGTACCTTTGTTGGCATATGATTCTGTAACAGACATGAAGGGACAGCCATATCACATTTCAAAGATAACGGCTCTTGACCGTAATGATATTGAAAGGCTTTGCGTTGAAAAAACTTCATATAGGGGTAACGATGAGTATAGCATTAACTTGCTTTTAAAAAAAGAATCATGGGACAAAGTACATGAGGTAACGCAAAGCTTGGTTAGAAAAAGGTTGGCTTTTATCAAGGAGCAAACAGTTATATCAGCCCCTGTCGTGCAGGAACCGCTGGTTTACTATGCAAACGTCACTGGTGACCTCAGTAGATCGGATATCGACTGGTTTGTTCAAGGACTCACACCAACAAACTTAACTACTGACGATAGTCGAGAAAAAGCCATTACTGATTGGATGGAAAGGTGGGTTCAGAACCATCCTGATGATTCACAATGGCTGATACTACTTGCATGGCGCTATTACGAAAGAAAGGAAAAAGACTGCAAGAAAACGACGAAAGTATATGAGAAGGCTATTAGATACGATCCTTCTCGGTCGATAGATCCGTTTCTACAGCTTTTACATGCGTGTTACACTACTTCGAGTAGTCATGATGAGGCAATCAGAGTCTATAATGAAATTCTTGCTGAAAAGAAAATGGAGCCATGGGAAGAAGTTTATATTAGAATGGCTTTAGCGGATGCTTTTGATAATAAAGGTGATAGACAACAATTGTTACAAGAACTTGGAAAGGCATTAAGTACTGCAAAATCAATGTCTGTCTCCTATCCTTAGGTAGAACAAAACGCCCACAAAAAAGAAATTGAAAAAAGCCTGGCTGACAGCAAAGCGCAAATGATAAAGCTGATAGAAGCTGCAATAGAAAAAGTAAAGGCACAGGAAATTAAATAAAGGAATCTTTGGGCGCAAGCATGTAGGAGTCAATATGAGAAGGATCAAAGCTGTTATCAGTCTGTGTCTTGTTATATCTATTCTCTCAGTAATTTCATGCGCTTGGGATAGAAGAAAACCTGTTGAAATTATTGGTTATAATCAAGAACCTCCCCACATCAGATCTAAATTTGTGGTTTTCTTCCACCAAGTTATCCCTGATAAGCCTCTGAATGAGACGGTCTGGGATAACGTTGTTGGTCCTATCTGGGATCCTAAAGAATCCAAACAGATAGGTTTTACACAGCATTACAAGGCCCAGTTCTTTGCCATCCCTCCAGCCTTACTTCCGGCCGCAGCTCAATCGGGAGTTCATCTTATTGACACCAGGATAGTGATCCCATTTGGAAATATTTTCACAAGTGTCTTCGAATCAGCTCTCATTAAATCAAACGTGGAACATTATGTGTGCTTTGATAGTGCTTGTCTATCTCGCTTCGAGGGAAACACTCTTGATATCTTACTGATACATATTGATAAATTCTTTGTCTGGGAATATCCACTAAATCATCTGAATTTCTACCTTACCGGATACAGCTCTTACGGAAACAAGTTTGGCCTCATCAATACTTACCCTTTTGAAGTTGAATTGCTGAAATACGAATTGGGTTCCGTGCTTAGCACACACGCTCATTTCATCAAGAAAATGAACTTGGTCTCAAATCAATTTGCTGAATACATAGTAGATAGAATTCTTCGAAATATAGCAATATCTGTAGAGCGGACTACTTAATCAGGGCCTCGTAATGCACCTAATAATTCGCTTATGAGAGGCGGCAAAAATATACTGCATCTCTTAGGTCGGTCGTTATGCATATTTCCCTTGTTAATTCTCAATTGTGTCGACCTTCCTGAACTGAGTCTTAGTAGGTGTTATCAATAACCTGACATCACGATAATGTTCCGTCCCACAAGGTTACTCCATGAAACGATTATTTCTCCTTGTATTCAATATCCCGCCGGTTTTTGCCGATGCAACATTCAAATAGAAAGTCATATGCTAAATACTCTGTTTTGTTACTTGTACAGGAACTAAACAGATTTCTACAATTGAGGCTTTTGTGGGCTACAGTGAGAAATAGGCAGACCACTCGATTTTATCGAACCATGGGATTCTAGAAGGAATGTTCCTTAAGGGATAGAGGACTTGGCCAGCGGGAAGCTATAACTGTCTCAACATTGCAGCCTCAGAGCTGTTCAACGAGGTACCCTTTTTTCTTCAATATCTCAATGACCCCTTCTTTTCCAACCAGGTGCGCTGCGCCGACGACTACAAAATATTGCTCCTTTGTCCTTAGATAACCTTCTATTTTTGAAGCCATGTTTTTATTCCTTTTAAAAACGAGCTTCTCATATATAGGCAGCATTCGGGGATCATCCTGTAAACTCTTGGATACAAAAGATTCCATGGTTTTGGTATCACCTGTATTCCATGCCTTCAGTAGGGTATTTATTTCTCGTTTGAAAAAATGCAAGTCCCTGAGTGTGGAGACAAGGAATAACTCCTGTTCGGTATCTGAGAAGCTGCTCAAAAGATTGACCTGGTAATCGATGCTTTCAAGTTCCACTATTCTTTTCTTATTTTCCGCTTTCTTAAGAAAATAGATGTCTATCCCATATTCCGGATTTAAACCGAGTTTCTGTAACTCCATACTTGTTACAGTCAATGCAACAAACCAGGGCTTGGTATTTTGGAAGAGTTCCAGGGGAAGTCCGAGCTCTTTTAACTTTTGTACTGACATCTCGTAGGTTTCCTTCGAAAGATGTTTTTCCAGCGTACTCTTGTCTTTATACAAAGCGCCATTAATCATGGTCATCATCGACTCAGGCTTTATCTCATTGATATTTGCTTCTACTGCCAATGCATCTGATTTATCGAAGGCGTTTTCCATCTTTTTCGGTAGTGGATAGAGTTCACTCTTGTAAGCATGAATTGAACCGACAATGTAGGCAGTATTAGTTTTAGATTGGACCTTCCATAAGAAACCCTTCTGGTCAGAAGAATTATTTTCAGCATGGACGGACGACAGCAAAAGGAGCATGATAAAAAGGAGTAAAAAAGAGACGGTCTTTTTTTGGGAATGTCCTTTGCTCATATTTATTGTGATATTAAGTCATAATTATACGCTAAAGAATAAAAATACTGACTCTGTCATTCTTGCCCCTGCTTTCGCAGCAAACTATATAAGCCATTGGTAGATAGAGGAGTATGAAAATATTCTTCAATTCCCCCTTTGGAAAAGGGGGAGAAGGGGGATTTTAAGAACCCCAAAGCTTTCGAGCTACCATTCCTGATTTATAAAACCTCCCCTCACCCCTCTTTGCCAAAGAGGGGTTTTGCCGGGTAAATGACAAAAATCTCTCTCAATACTTAATCATGGCGATCACGGCGGTCATCGAGGTCTCGTCCGTGTGGCCTTGAGCGAGGCGGATAGTATTTTTTGTCCAGTCTGTGCCAGGGCCCTCTGTCATGCTTGCCGTAATACCAGTCTCCGCCATAGTTGTAATAATAAATATCATTGTAGAAATAGATGTGCCTATCCGGATACAAAACCACAGGTGGAAGCGGCCGGACTACGGAGTATGGCGGTGGTGCTACAACAACAGGAGGCCCTACTATAATTGTTGCCCGGAGGGGTTCTAAATATGTTCCCTCTGGCGTGACGTGCGCCACACACCCAGCTATCAGGAGACTGAAGATTAATGCTATAAAAATTCTATTCATAAATACCTCCTTGTTAGTTTTATTCTTAGGTTTAGCATAACAAAAAAGTGTGAAGAGGCAATGAAGAAAATGTGAAAAATTATGAAGATGATTTTGTTATAAGTGTTCTGGAATGTGGTAAAGATATTTTTGGTGTTAATAAGTCTTTATGATATTCCTGTATTGATTTTATATTAACCTGTTTCTTCTTTAGAGTCTCTATCGCCTTTACTGCTGCAAAGGCGCCTGATATTGTTGTCGTGAAAGGTATCTTGTACTGAAGGGCACTCTGACGTATGGAGAAAGAGTCTTTTTGTGCCTGAGCACCACTGACGGTATTAATGATGAAATGAATCTCCCTATTCTTGATGAGGTCAACAATATGTGGCCTCCCCTCAATAACCTTGTTAATGACCTCAACCTCAAGACCATGTTCCTTGAGATACCGGGCGGTTCCTCTCGTTGCGATTGCTGAGAGACCGAGCTCAAGCAGTTTTTTTGCGATTGAAACTCCCGCAGGTTTGTCCTTATCTTTGAGACTGATGAATATCTTTCCCGCTAAAGGAATCCTGTTGCCACAGGCAAACTGAGATTTTCCGAAAGCACGTCCAAAGTCTACGTC
>Ga0129298_10001094_pt1 | contig 11263 bp, 9 predicted proteins | sample I19B2metaG_FD_94707 | JGI IMG/M metagenome (GOLD analysis project Ga0129298, IMG submission 94707) | Lake sediment bacterial and archeal communities from Gulf of Boni, Indonesia to study Microbial Dark Matter (Phase II) - ​I19B2 metaG | ecosystem: Environmental > Aquatic > Freshwater > Lake >...
AACGGCAACTTCGAGCGCCACATCCTTTCTTACAACCACCTGCCGTGGTATCCCACCCAGCAGAACCAGAATCCCCCGCCCAACGCCGCCATTGGCGTGGGCATGAAGATCAACATCGCGGACCTGGACCGCGACGGGCACAACGACATCGTGCTGGCGGGCAAGGGCGGGCTGTATGTCATGTACTGGCGCGGCGTGCCGCCCTCGGCGCGTCCGGCCCAGCCGTTGTTGCGGCCCGAGACGGACTACCCTAGTTGGGTGGAGTGGGCCAAGAAGAAATAACCCCACCGAAAGGATACCCTCGATGTGCATCATCCGATTCTGCCTCCTGGCAGCGCTGGCGCTGAGCGCGCCCGCCGCGAAGAAAGATTTCATCAAGCTGTTCAACGGCAAAAACCTGAAGGGCTGGACCGCCGCGAGCACGGCCCACTGGGTGGTCGAAGACCGCGCGCTGGCTCTCAAGAACCGCGACGACGGCAAGGAACACAACGACAGCTACCTGTGGACCCGGGACCAGTACGGTGACTTCGTGCTCGAAATCGAGTACAAGGTGCCCGCCGAGCGGGCCAACAGCGGCATCTTCCTGCGCACCTCGGACAAGAACGACCCCGTGCAGACCGGCATCGAGATCCAGGTGGCCAACGCGAGTCCGAACCGCCCCCTAGGCCGAGGGTCCGTCGGCGGCATCTATGACCTCGTGGCGCCCGCCAAGGCCGCGCACCGCGCGGGCGAATGGAACCGTTACGTAATTACCTGCCAGGGCCCGAAGATTACCGTGATGCTGAACGGCGAGCTGACGGCGGAGGCCGACCTGGACCAGTGGACGCAACCCAGGCTGAACCCCGACGGCTCGAAGAACAAGTTCACGCGCGCCCTCAAGGATTTCGCCCGCAAAGGCTGCATCGGGCTTCAGGACCACGGCCTGCCGGTGTGGTACCGGAACATCCGTATCAAGCCGCTGGATAAGTGACGCGGGCACCATGAGTTTATGAATCGAAGAAGTTTTGCCAAGGCCCTGGCCATCGCGCCCGTCATGCAGGCGCCGGCCGCAGAGGAATACCAGAAGCGCGTCCGCGGCCTGCCGCCGCTTACTATCAAGGACGCGAAGGTGATCGCCACCGGCGCTGGGAAGCGCTACCGCTGGGTCTTCCTGAAGATCACGACCAGCGAGCCCGGCCTTTACGGCATCGGCTCGGCCGCCAATCAGTACCAGCCGCTGGCCATCGTCACGGCGCTGGAGAAGCACCTGGCGCCCTGGCTGATCGGCAAGGACCCTGACCGCATCGAGGATCTCTGGCAGAGCGCCAACTTCCGCACCTACTGGCGTCAGGGGCCGGTCAACAACAACGTACTGGCGGCCATGGACATGGCGCTGTGGGACATCAAGGGCAAGCGCGCCGGCATGCCGGTTTACGAGCTGCTGGGCGGCAAGACCCGTGACGCGGTGGCCTGTTACGACCACGCCGGCGGGCGCGATAAAGAGTCCGCCGTGGCCAGCGTTCAGAAGTCCATGAGCCGGGGCTTCCGTCACATCCGCGTGCAGTACGGCGAGGGCTACGGCGGGGGCGGCTTCATTCCGGCGGGACAAGCCAGCCGGCCCGAGGGCGGCTACAGCGGCCCGGCCTTCGACGAGGAACTCTACGTGGACACCATTCCCAAGGTATTCGAGTATGTGCGCTCCAAGGTCGGCTTCGGGCCCAAGCTGCTGCATGACGTGCATTCGCACCTGAGCGGGATCAACGCGGTCGAGTTCTGCCGCCGGATGCAGCCTTACCAGATGTTCTTCATCGAGGATGTACTGCCGCCCGAGCAGATCGCTTGGTACCGCCAGATCCGTCAGGTGTGCGCCACTCCCCAAGCCGTGGGCGAAGTCTTCGCCCACCCCTACGAGTACGTCCCCCTGGTCACCGAGCGGCTGATCGACTTCGTGCGCTGCCGCGTCGCCGCTATCGGCGGCATCACCCAGGCCAAGAAAATCGCCACGCTGTGCGAGTTTTTCGGCGTCCGCACCGCGTTCCAGGAGGGCGGGGACAACGATCCGGTCAACCAGATGGCCAGTTACCACGTGGACATCTCCAGCACCGCCTTCGGCATCCAGGAGGAGAACCAGTTCCCGCCCCTGGTGCACGAGATGATGCCCGGTGCGGCGCAGATCCGCAATGGCTACCTCTACGGGAGCGATAAGCCCGGCTTGGGCCTGGATATCAACGAGCCGCTCGCCGCCAAGTATCCGCTGGAGGCGGCTCCCGGCGGCGGCGCTTACAGGCTGGACCGGGCCATGGATGGATCGGTGGTGAAGCCGTGAGTCAGTGAGCGGGGTCGCTCAGCCCACTTCTTCGTTGGCCCGGCGCAGCAAGGCGCGCATGCAAGCGATGCAATAAGCTGTGCCAGCGCGGCGGATGCCGGTGTCGCCCACCAGTTCGGGGACATGGTCGGGCACGGCGGAGCCGCTGAAGCGCACCTGGCGGAGCGCCTTCATCACTTGGTACATGTCGAGGTAGCCGTCGTCCGGGAAGGTCTCCACGAACTGCGGCAGCGGGGCGGTGACATTGCGGAAGTCCACGTCATAGATCTTGCCCCGGCCCCCGAAGTCGCGGATCATCTCGAAGACGTCCTTTCCCATCTGGTTGCCGCCTTCCTCCCACGTCCCCACGCACAGCCGGATGCCCCGGGCCAGACTGCCCGCCGCGATCTGTTCGGCGCGCCAGTACCCTTCGTCGTCAACGAACAGCCGGGCCACCGCGTTCATCTTGGCCACCGGGAGATCACTTTCGCGCCGAAGCTGCTGTTTTAACAAGACAGTGTCATCCACGCTGTCCCTGTCCTTGCGGCGAGCAGGCGCGGAGGGTCTCGCTGGCGCGAACAGCCAAGTACAGATTGAGGCGGGTCTCGCCGTCCCCCAAGTCCAGCCCTGCGATGTCCTGGATACGCTCCAGTCGATAAAGGAGGGTATTGCGGTGGACGTGGAGCGCCCGGGCCGTTTTCGCAATGGTACCGTGGCGCAGCCAGGCTTCCAGGGTGGCGATGAGTGCCCCACCCCGTTTCCGGTCATACACCGCCAGGCGGCCCAGGTAGTCCTGACAGATCGCCTCTAGTTCCCCGCCCGGGGCCAGGGAGATGAGGAGGCGGTAAACCCCTAGGTCGCCAAAAAAGGTGGCCGAGCCCTCGCCGAAGAGGCGCACCCCGAGGGCCAGCGCCCGCTCCGACTCCTGGAACGAAAGGCGGATCCCTTCGGGGCTGGAATAGGAACGTCCAATACCGACTGAAACCGTCCCTTGGAGACGGGAGGAGAGCTTGCGGACTACCTCCCTCCCCAAGCGCCGCAGATCGGCGCTGGCTGCCACGGGGTAGAGGACCACGAGGCCTTCGCCCCGGCCATGGCAACGGGCCTCCCTCAGGGTGGAGGCCGCCTCCTTGGCCAGGCTTCCCCCGTGGTAAGGGGAGCCTTTCACTTGTAGGGCCATAGCCGCATAAGGGACAGAGAGGTCCAGCCCGAGGCATCGGGCCCGCTCAGTAATGGCCCGGGGTGAGGGGAAGTCACCACTGAGAAGCGCCTCGACCACCCCCAACTGCAAGCGGTCCTCGGCTTCCTTAGCGGCCTGCCGACGCGCCATTTCCACAGCCAGGGCCAGGGCGCCTACCCTTACTATGAGCCGGTCACTGTCCTCCAGGTGGGGACCAATGAGTGCCAGATAGCCCTCAGCCTCCGACCCGACCAGGACCGCTCCTAGGAAACAGGCTAGCTCGGCCGTCAGCTTGAGCCCGATGACGGGAGGCTGGGCCGCCGTCGCGGACGAACGCCTCAGCCGACCCAAGACCCGCGGCTGTGCCCGCCGAAACCAGCCGGCCGTCTCCTCGGGAAGGGGCGAAAGGGGTTCGAAGCGGCGGCCTAGCAGGGCCGTCTCGCGACCAGTGAGGGCCCGCAGCTTCTTCAGGATGGTGGCCAGCCCTTTGCCCGCCAGGGCCGGTTGCATGAGTATCCGGCTGAGCTCCCGCTCCCGCTGATAGAGGCGGACCTGTCCCTCGGCGATGAGGCGCGACACCCGTGCCTCCAGAGCAGGTAGGTCGCTCTGGGGGGGAAGTTGGAGGATAGGCAGTTCCAGTGCCTGCGCTCGCTCCTGGACCTCGGGTGGGACTTGACCCAGGAGGCCGATGGCACTCGCCCCCCTTTCCCCCATGGAGGTAACCAGACGGGACACCGGGATCATCGACCCTGCGCCCACCAGGGCTAGCTCGCCACCCTTGAGGCTGTCAAAGCCGGGCGGGGCCGACCTGAGAGTGACCACCCAGGTGACCTCGTTGTACAACCCTCCCTCCCCGGCCACCAACGCGGTCCCAGGGGGGAGGGCCTGCTCCCATACCTGTTCTACCGTGGGCATCTACTACACCCCGAGGTAGCGATCCTGCTCCCAGAGGGTTACATGGCGGCGGAACTCCTGCCACTCTCGGCTCTTGGCGTCAAGAAACTTGCTGAGAAGCGGCTCCCCCAAGGCTTCCCGGATCACGCCATCGCCCCGCAGCTCCTCCAGAGCCTCTCCCAAGGTCTCTGGCAAAGAGGATATCTGCCGACGACGCAGCTCCACGGGGTCAAAAGCAACGAGGTCCTCCTCCACCGGGGGCGGCAGTTGGAGTTCCTCCTTCACCCCATGCAGCCCAGCCTTGAGCATCACCGCGAAAGCCAGATAGGGGTTGCAGGCGGGATCAGGGTTCCTCAGCTCGACCCGGGTGGTCTCCAGCTTCCTAGGGTTGACCCGAGGCACTCGGATGAGCGCCGAGCGGTTCACCCTCGCCCAGGTGATATACAGCGGGGCTTCAAACCCTCCCACCAACCTCTTGTACGAGTTCACCAGTGGGTTGAGAATGGCACTCATGCCCCGGGCATGATAGAGGAGGCCCGCCATAAAGTGCTGGGCCACGGCGGAGAGCCCGTATTCATCCGCCGGGTCGGTGAAGGCATTCTCCCCGTTGGAGAGGTGGAAGAGACTGAGATGGGTATGCATGCCGCTCCCCTCCATGCCTTCCACAGGTTTGGGCATAAAGGTAGCATCCAGCTCCCGCTTCTGGGCGATGGCCTTCAGGGCGTAACGGGCGGTGATGAGGTTGTCAGCGGTCCTCAGAGCATTCTGTGGGGTGAAGTCAATCTCGTGCTGCCCAACGGCCAGTTCGTGGTGGGTGGTCTCCACCCCGATGCCCATCTCCTGGAGGGCTCGAACCATCTCCTGGCGCACCGAGGCCGCCAGCCCGGTGGACAGGTCAAAGTACCCACCCCGGTCGTGTGAAAGGGGAAGCATCTTGCCCCCGTCTCCGCGTGACAGGAGAAAGAACTCCAGCTCCGGGGCCACCTGAAAGCTGTAGCCCAGGGCGGCGGCTTCCTGGCTGGCCCGCATCAGAGCGGTACGGGGGTCTCCCGGAAAGAGCTCGCCGTCCGGGGTGAGCACCTGGCAGATCACCCGCGCTGAGGTCTCTCCGTCCCGCTCCCAGGGAAAGAGAGCCAGGGTGGAGAGATCGGGTTTGAGGTACATGTCGCTCTCCAGCACCCGGGCGAAGCCCTCCACCGAGGAGCCATCGAACCAGTCCCCCCGCTCGATGCAGTCAGGAAGGTGCTCCAGGGGGATGGTCACGCTCTTAACAATCCCCAGGATGTCCGTGAACTGGAGGTGGACAAATCGCACCTGCTGCCCGCGGAGCGGGGCCAGGGCCTGCTCGACCTTGTGCGTTTTCTCCAAACCTCTCTCCTTCCTGCGTCCGGCCATAGGCTCACCTCCCGGCGTGTTCTCCGCCATCATTAGACATAATAAACGAAAAGGTGGCGCCACGCAATGCTCTCTGTCGCACCGGCGTCGGTCCGTTGTGGCGGGCTGGAGCAGGTCAGCACTGGAGAGCTCAGGGGAGATCACCGCCCAGGGCCGATGAGCACCACCATCCCCACCAGCAAGGTGGGCTGGTTCCTCCAATTCCCCAGCCCATCGCCGCGATTGAAAAAGGGCCGATTCGACCAGTCACGCCGCAATTCCAGCCTGCCAGAGAGCCGGTCCAGAACTGCATAAGTGCCGGTGAGCGTGATTTCCTTCGCTTGTTGAGCGGCCCCGGTGACACTTCCGCTGAGGTCATTGAGCCACTCCAGCCGCCAGCTTAGTGCAAACTTCTCGGTGAGCTGACGTCTTGCGGCGCCCGCCACACCAAATACCTGGTAGCCTGGCGCACACCTCGGACTGTTGTGAAGGTGGTCGAGATTGATGTAGAGACTCGTCTTCCAGTTGGGCGTCACCAGCAGGACTGTGTCATAAAGATTGCGTAGCCCGCGATCGGCCTTGTTCTCGTCGGGCCCACCGTAGTACGTATTCGTCCAGGTGACCTTGGAGGACGGCGCCCAGGAACCCGTCAACCCGACCGTTCTGAAGGTAGCGCCGGTGACAATGTTGTTCCATCCGCTGACGACCTGCAAACCAGTGTTGAAGTGCTTGCCAATCGGGGCGGTGGCGCGGATTCCAAAGTGGTAATAGGGAGTGCACAACACGAATAGCAACGAGCGCGAATAGTTCCAGTTGTGCTGGGTTTCGATCACCTCGGCGCCGGCGAAGGTGACAAACCTGCCGAAATTGAATTCTGTCCCGTTCCACGAAGCGGGCTTGGCGCTGATGTAGGCCTGCTTGAATGAGCGCATCCACGTCGCATCATTCTCTGTGGCGCTCATAATATCGAATGTCCGGCCGACACCGACGTCCACATGGAAACCCACGGGCTTGGGAGCATAATCGAACGCCAGCGCCGCCATGTTAAGCTCAGGTTGATTGGTCTTGTCGTCGAAGTTCCGAAGAAGGCTGAGGTGGCCGGTGGGGTGATTGAACCCCCAACTGAAATAACCATCCACCATGCCGCTTACATTCACAGGACCTAACTTCCAGGCTGCGAGGGACCGTGAAGGAGTGGCCTGAGCCGAGGCAGAGGCCCGCTGGTCACCGGTAGACGCCGCTGGACCGGTCTGTGCCGTCTGAGCCATCCCCGAAACTGCGAAGCACACGGCGAGCACCGCCGCGCTGATACAGGTGTGTCGTTCCATCCTCAGAGTCTCCGGATCCGGCAGGAGGGGGACACGCTCTGAATGAATGGCCTTCGGCTGCCCGGCTCCTACGCGTCGAAGTACAGGTAGAACTCGTACGGGTGGGGGCGCAGGCGCACCGGGTCCAATTCGTGTCGGCGCTTATAGTCAAGCCAAGCCTCAACAACATCGGGCGTGAACACCCCACCTTGGAGCAGGAACTCGTGGTCGTCCTCTAGAGCGGTCAGTACCTCCCCAAGGCTTCCAGGGACCTGCTTCACTCGGGCCGCCTCCTCCGGCGGCAGCTCATAGACGTCTACATCAAGAGGATCCCCCGGGTCTAGGTGGTTCAACACCCCGTCTATTCCTGCCATGAGCATGGCGGCGAAGGCCAAGTAAGGGTTGCAGGAGGGGTCCGGGGGGCGGAACTCGATGCGTTTGCTCTTGGGGCTGGGAGAGTACATGGGTATGCGGATGCAGGCACTGCGGTTGCGCTGGGAGTAAACCAGGTTTACCGGCGCCTCATAGCCCGGCACCAGCCGGCGGTAGGAGTTCGTGGTGGGAGCGCAAAAGGCCAGCAGGGCCGGAGCATGCTTGAGCAAGCCCCCGATATAATGGAGAGCGCTGCTGGAGATCTGGGCGTAGCCCTCGTCATCGTAGAACAGGTTAACGCTGTCCTTCCACAGGCTCTGATGGACGTGCATTCCTGAGCCGTTGTCCATGAAGAGGGGCTTGGGCATAAACGTCACTGCCTTGCCGTGGGCCCGCGCCACATTCTTGATGATGTACTTGTACATCATCAACTGGTCTGCCGTGCGGCTGAGCGTATTGAAGCGGATGTCTATCTCTCCCTGGCCGGCCGTGGCTACCTCGTGGTGATGGGCCTCCACCTCTATGCCCGCTTCCTTCATCTTCAGCACCACCTGGCTGCGGAACTCCTGCAAGCTGTCGGTTGGTGGGGCGGGGAAATAGCCCTCTTTGTAGCGGGGCTTGTAGCCCAGGTTGGGCTCCTCCTGACGGCCTGTATTCCAGGCGCCCTCAGCCGAGTCTATGAAGTAGTAGCCCGAATACTGGTTCTGGTCAAAGCGGACATCGTCAAAGACGAAGAACTCCGCCTCAGGGCCCCAGTAGCTCAGCTCAGCGATACCGCTCTGGCGTAGGAAGACCTCCGCCTTCTGGGCGATATAGCGCGGGTCCCGGGAGTACGATTCCCCGGTTACGGGGTCCCGGACGGTGCAGAACATGGACAGGGTGGGAGTGGAGAGGATGGGGTCTATTAGCGCCGTATCCGGGTCGGGAACGAGGAGCATGTCGCTTTCGTGGATGTGCTGAAAGCCCCGGATGCTGGAGCCATCAAAGCCAAACCCTGAGGCAAAACTGCCTTCGTCCAGCTCGCTCATAGGGACAGAGTAGTGCTGCAACGTACCGGGGAGGTCGGTAAACTTTAGATCCACTATCTTCGCTGCTCGGGCCTTGGCCATGGCCAGCACCTCTTTGGGTGAGCTCCTGGACACCACCTCCACTTGGGGGCTCAGCCGTTTCTCAATGTCTCTGGCTAACATGGTCGTCCTGGGGCCCCCCCTTAGTCCGTTCTGCCTTCTGCTTTCATGTTTTTCCCCCTGAGGCTGGGGATGCGCTCCAGGAGTTTCTCCAGCCTGATCCCTGTCAGGGACTCGACGACCGGAGGGAGCTGGGAGATGATCTGGGCTACATCCCCGGTCACTCGGTGGGCACCTGCCGCTCCGTCGCCGCCGCCGATGATGACGATCCTCTCAGTGCGGGAGAGGGGCTCCGATATGGCCTGCGCCAGCTTGGGCAGGATGTTGACAAACATCTCCGTCACAGCCGCCTCGTTATACTCGCTCCAGGAGGTGGCTTTCTCTCTCATGGTCTCGGCCTCGGCCGCGCCCTTCTCCTTGATGACGTGGGCTTCGGCCAAGCCCTTAGCCCGGATGGCCTCGGCCTCGCCCAGAGCCTCAGTCTGTCGGCGGAAACGCTCAGCCTGGGCCAAGATCTCGACCCGCTGCCTTTCGGCTTCGGCGGTCTTGAGGATGGTGGCGGCTAGTTCCTGCTCCTTCCGGGCCACCTCCCTCTGCTCGAGCTCTATATTGAGCTGCTTTTCCAGGATGCTGAGCTGAACCTCCTCCCGCTTGACCTCCTGGGCGCTCTTAAAGCGCTGCAAGTCGTAGGAGAGATCCGATTGCGCCCGCTGCCGGGCCATCGACATCTCGTATTCGGCCTTCTTGATCTCGAAATCCCGCCGTGCTTCCTCAATCCTGGTGTCGGCGCTATAGTGGAAGGTCTTGGCCTCCTCATCGGCCCGGGCCTCTCCGATGGCCGCATCTCGCTTTACCTGGGCTATCCTGGGCCGTCCCAAGGCTTCCAGGTATCCCCGGGGGTCGGTGATGTCCTTGATGGTCAGGGAGACAATTTCCAGGCCCATTTTGGCCAAAACTGGGGAAGCCATCTCGCTCACTCTCTGGGCGAACTCATTGCGCTTAGTGTAGATGTCCTCGATGGAAAGCGTGCCCAGCACCGCCCGCATGTGCCCTTCGGCCACCTGAAGGGCGGTCTTCATGATGTCGCCTATGGACTTGGAGAGGAACTGCTCGGCGGCGATCGCGATCGCGGCGTCATCCCCGCTGACCTTGAGCTGAACCACGCCGTCCACGGCCACTGGAACGCCGTGTACTGTATAGACCTCCGGCGTTTTCACCTCCAGGTTCATCAACTCCAGGGATATGGAACGGACCTGCTCCAGCACGGGCCAGACCACGGTACCTCCGCCCCGGAGAACACGATAACCCACCGTCCTACGGCCCCGCTCATCGCTCACCGTGCGCTTGCGTCCGGAGATAATAAGAACCTCGTTGGGCCCCACCTTGGTGTATCGGGACGCCAAGACAATAAGAAAGAGGACCAGAGCCCCTGCTAGAACGCCAATGGCAGTCAACATACTATCTCTCCTTGTGTCGTTCTATAGTTAGCAAAGCGGTGGAGGGAAGCCGGCGCTCTGTGCTCAGCTCCATGGCCACCTTGGGCACTAACTCTTCCGGAGTCGCGCCGAAGTAAAGCTTGTGCTTGTGCTGACTCGCTACGGCAAAAAAGTCCCCGGCCGCTTCATAAACCGGCATCTCCACGCGGCCTTCGTCCGCAGGATAGTAAAGGCAGAGGCCCGTGTGCGAGGCGGCCGGCTGGAGGTTCACCCATATTTGCGGCAGCATCGCCTCCATCCCCAGATCATAGAGGGAGGACAGGCTGCGGGCCGCCACCAGGGAATGGGCAACCTCTCGGCGCAGGGAAAAGAGATCCTGAGGCTGGAGGAAACGGGTGGGCACACCGATGACATCGTAGAGGAGCGCGCCGCCGTTGGAGGTCGAGCCCTGAAACAGGGGTATCCAGTGCCTGCCTCCGTTCAGGGCCAGGGCGGTGGGATAGAGGGACAGGTCCCGCCACAGCAAAAGGTGGGCCTCCAGCTCCTGTCGGGAGTATATCTGCTTCTTCCGCAAGAGGTCGTCCCCCGCCCGTCGCCACACCTCTCCGATCTCATAACCCGACAGCTCGGCTCCGTTCATTCTAAGTCTGAGCTTTCCCTCGCTGTGGTAAACCGGGAGGCGACCGTGCGGGTAGGTGAGATAGTAGTAAGGGAAGGTGCCGAAGTCTCCCATAGCCGTCAGGACCTCGGGCACTGCTTTCACCAGCGCAGGGAGATTGCCCTTCTCGACCCTCTTCCCTGCCGCTTCCACCCAGTAGACCTCCTTGAGAGTAGGGTGGCCTGGATTGGGGCGCCAGAAGACCGGCAGCCAAGAGCTCACCGGACGCGGCAGCAGAGTGCTCAAGTCTATGTGGAGGAAGTAGCGGGGCTGCGCGCCACCTCCCTTGTATTCCGGGTTGTGCCGGAGCTGGGCGTTAAAGGGCATCTTTCCCCCTTTCTTGTGTCCTCACCCGGATGACCTCCTCGACTGCCATGATGAAGATCTTGCCGTCGCCGACATTTCCGGTACGGGCGCTCTCAACAATGGCCTGGACGACCCGCTGTACATCGGGGTCCTGGACCACCACCTCCAGCTTGGTCTTGGGGAGCATGTCAACTGCGTAGCTAATCTCTCCCCGGCCGGTGTAGGCGAGGCCCCGCTGGCGCCCCCGGCCTGTAACCGCGATCACGTTCAAGCCAACGATGCCGATCTGGGCCAGGGCATTCTTGACCTCATCCAACTTCTCGGT
>Ga0129298_10001095_pt1 | contig 11262 bp, 11 predicted proteins | sample I19B2metaG_FD_94707 | JGI IMG/M metagenome (GOLD analysis project Ga0129298, IMG submission 94707) | Lake sediment bacterial and archeal communities from Gulf of Boni, Indonesia to study Microbial Dark Matter (Phase II) - ​I19B2 metaG | ecosystem: Environmental > Aquatic > Freshwater > Lake >...
CCGACTCGCCCCGTTCTTCCTCGAAGAACGCGGGGATGAATCTGGCCCTTCCCCGGGGGAAGTCTTTCTGATAAAGAATCGGCGTTCCGGGATGGTCCGGCGAGGGGCAGGGCCACTGCAGCCTCGATGATTTATCCAGCCGGGTATATTCCATTCCTCCGTAAAGGGGCACGAGGCTGCGGACCTCATCCATTACGGACTTAGGCGAGATCCTGCCCAAGGAGGTTCCCATGGCCCTGGCCAGCTCTTGGAGAATCCACAGGTCAGGCCGGGCCTCTCCGAGGGGTGGCAAAGCGGGCCGCACCCGCTGGACCCTCCGTTCGACGTTCGTAAAGGTTCCTTCCTTCTCCGCAAAGGTGACCGCCGGCAGGACCACGTGGGCCAAAGAAGCGGTCTCGGTCAAGAAGCAATCCTGCACTACCAGGAAATCCAGGGCGGCCAGGGCTTTTTTCGTTCGGTCTGCATCCGGGTACGTGACCGCTGGATTCTCACCGACGATGTACAGGCCCTTGGTCCTTCCTTCCTCAGCCGCCTGCAGGATGTCCAGAGCGCCCATGCCCGGGTTTTCCGGGATGGTCATTTTCCAGGCCTTCTCGAACCTGCCCCGTTCGGCTGCGTCCCGCAGATCCGCATACCCAGGGAGCAGGCTGGGCGTCACGCCCATATCCAGCGCCCCCTGAGCATTGTTCTTTTCCCCCAAGATGTAGATCCCGGCGCTCTCCTTGCCTATCTGGCCAGTCAATAGCGCCAGGTTCGCAGCGGCCAGCGTCAGGGCGGCGTCCTGCTTCCCGGAGGCTTGGCCCGTGGAGATCAGAACCACCCCTTTGCCCGCCTTGGCAAACAAACGCGCAGCCTCCACCAGAGACTTTGCAGCCACGCCGGTCATGGCCTCAACCTTCTGCGGAGCATACTCCTCCAAAAAGCGCTTTAGGCTTTCGATCCCCTCGGTGCGGGAATGGATGAACTCTTCTTTGGCCAGACCCTCGCGAAGGATCACTTGCATCAGGCCATTGACTAGGGCAGCCTCGCTTCCGGGCTTCACCAGGAGGTTGAAGGCGGAGAATTTGCTTAAATAAATGTTGCGGCTGTTCACCACGATCAGCTTGGCTTTCCGGCGCTTGACCGCCAGCACCACTTCCGACTTGATCACTGGATGAGTTTCCGAGAGGTCCGAACGCAAAGCGATGATGACGTCGGCTTGGCGAATTTCGTTGATGGAGTTGGTTGCGCCGGCATACCCCAGAGAATCCCGCAACGCCAGGAGGCCAGCGTAGCTGTACCCGCCGGCATGGTCGATGTGGTTTGTCCCCAGCACGCCGCGCATGAATTTCTGGAACAGGTAGAGCTCTTCGTTGGTCAGCCGGGGCGAACAAAGGCCGGCCAGTGCATCTGCCCCATTCTGCGCTTTCAGCTCCTGAAAACGCTCCGCCACCAGGGCCAGTGCCTCTTCCCAGGAGGCTTTGACAAAGGAACCTTCTTTCTTGATCAGGGGAGAGGTCAGGCGCTCCCGGCTATGAATGTATTCCCATCCATAGCGACCTTTCACGCAGAGGTTCCCCTGGTTGATGCCCAGGTCCTCATCGGCTCGAATGCGCAGGATCCGGTTGTTCCTCGCCCCGACCGTTAGAGTGCAGCCCACCCCGCAGTACGCGCAGGTCGTGTTCGTTTCCTTCAGGTCCCAGACCCGGGCCTTGTGCAGGAAAATGCGGTCATTAAGGGCCCCGACCGGGCAGACGGATACGCATTGACCGCAAAATTCGCAGTTCATCGGCCGGTCGAAGTCCGTACCGATCTTCGCCTTCCAGCCGCGATTCATGAAGGAGAGCTCGTTAGCCCCCACTACTTCGTCGTCGATCCGGACGCACATGCCGCACAGGATGCAGCGGTTCAAGTTTCGCTCGATGAAGGGGGAGACATGGTCCGTGGGCAGATCGGCCTTGGGTCCCTGGAAACGATTTTCCGCTACGCCGTATTCGTAAACCAGGTTCTGTAGCTGGCATTCTCCCCCCGCATCACAGACCGGACAATCGAGGGGGTGGGAAATGAGGATCAGTTGCAGCTGGATCTTGCGGGCTTTGATCACCTCGGGGGTGTTGGTCAGGATTTCCATCCCCTGGCGAACCGGGTTGAAACAGGCGGGAATCAGGCCCCTGCGGCCTTTCTGTTGCACGACGCAAATGCGGCAGGCCCCGAAGGGCATGAGGCGCTTGTTGTAACAGAGGGTAGGGATCTTGATTCCAGCTTTGGCGGCGGCCTCCAGGATCATCGTGCCCGGGGGGACGGAGACCTGAACTCCATCGATCGTCAGAGTTACCATTCTTTCTTCTTTCGCCATCAATGACCTCTAATGCGATCAGCTATCAGCGATCAGCTTTCAGCCGCAATCAATTTTTTACTGACCGCTGATCGCCGATGGCTGAAAGCTGCTTTATTCTATCGCCCAGAACCGGCAGGCCCGGATGCAGGATTTACACTTCGTACAGAGGTCTTTGTTGATCTTGGCCGGCTGTTTCTTTTCCCAGGTAACGGCATTGCTGGGGCAGGCCTTGGAGCAGAGCCCGCACATCTTGCATTTTTCTTCATTTACCTCAAAGTGAATCAGGGGGGTGCATACCAAGGCCCGGCAATGTTTATCCTTAATGTGTTCCTCATATTCTTCACGGAAATGGCGGATGGTGGACAGCACCGGGTTCGCGGCTGTTTGCCCGAGCCCGCAGTGGGACAGCATCATGACGTGGCGGCCTAAATCCTCCAGGAACTCCACATCCCCTTCCTCCCCTTTCCCACCCACAATATCCTCGAGCTTGCGAAGCATCACCTGCAGGCCAACGCGGCAGGGGACGCACTTACCGCAGGATTCCTCCACGCAGAAGTGGGTAAAGAACCGGGCGGAGTCCACCATGCAGGTGGAATCGTCGCAAATGACGATCCCCCCGGAACCCATGATCGCTCCCGTAGCCTCCAGGGATTCATAGTCCACCGGGGTGTCCAAAAGGTGTTCGGGGACGAACCCGCCAGACGGCCCCCCGAGCTGGGCGCCTTTGAACTTCTTGCCCCCCTTGATCCCTTCCCCGATGTCGAAAATGATGGAGCGCAACGTAATGCCCATGGGGACTTCCACCAAGCCGATGTTGTTCACAGCCCCGGCCAGGGAAAAAACCTTGGTGCCTTTGCTCTTCTCCGTGCCCAGGCTGTTGAACCACTTGGCTCCTTTGAGAATGATCTGGGGCACATTGGCAAAGGTCTCGACGTTGTTCAAAACCGTGGGCTGGCCCCAGAGCCCTGCTTCTGCAGAACGCGGAGGCTTAACCCGGGGCATCCCTCTTTTTCCTTCCAGGGAGAACATCAGGGCGGTGGATTCACCACAGACGAAAGCTCCTGCCCCGGGGTAGACCCAAGCGTCGAAGTCAAAGCCTGTCCCGAAGATGTCTTTCCCAAACAGGCCATAGTTTCTGCCCTGCTCCAGGGCCAGGTTTAATCTCTTGACGGCTAAGGGATACTCCGCCCGGACGTAAAGATATCCTTCATGAGAATCGATGGCCTTGGCACAAATGGCCATGCCCTCTAAGACCGCATGGGGGTCGGCTTCCAGGACGGACCGGTCCATGAACGCCCCCGGGTCGCCTTCATCGCCGTTGCAAATCACGTACTTGGGGAAGCGGTTGTATTTTCGAGCTTCCTCCCACTTTTCCCCTGTAGGAAACCCTGCCCCCCCGCGCCCCCGCAACCCTGATTCCTTAACTTCAGCGATGATCTGTTCGGGGGTCATCTGGGTTAGCGCTTTGTGCAGGGCGACGTACCCATCCTTGGCGATGTACTCGTCAATGTTTTCCGGGTCGATCAGGCCCCGGTTGCGCAAAACCCTGAGGACCTGCGGGCCGAAAAAGGGGATGTCCTTCAACAGGGGAATCCCTTCTTTCTTGACCGGCTCTTTGTAAAAGAGTTTGGGAACCGGCCGACCTTTGAGAATATGCTCTTCCACAATCAAGGATACGTCCTCGGGCTTTAGCTTGCCGTAAAAAATGCCCTCGGGATAGACAACCATGATGGGACCTTCCGCACAAAACCCGTTGCATCCGGTAATCACCACCTTCACTTCTTCGTCGAGTCCCCGATTCTTAAGCTCCTCCTTTAAACGCTCCATTATTTTCAAGCATCCCTGGGAGACGCAGGCGGTTCCCGCGCACATGAGCATATGGGAACGAAAAACTTTCGCAGCCATTCCTAACCTCCGGATTTATTAAAACGTCGTCTCGCTTCCCACGGCCAGGGCGTATTTTTCCACCAGCTTCCCCCCGAGCACGTGTTCGGTGAAAATCTCCCGCATTTTGTCAGGGTTCAGGTCAACATATTTTACAGGGGCCGCCCCGAGCAACTCCACAGTGATCATCGGTTCGCGACTGCAGAGTCCGGCGCACCCCGAGGTAGTCACAATCACGTCTTTGATGTCCCGCTTGCCGATTTCGTCCATTACGGCGGTCATCAGACCGCGAGCTCCGGCGGCGATGCCGCAGGTGCCCATGTGAATGTTCACTTTGGCACGATATCCGCCTTCGCGCAGGGTTACAGTGGCCTCGACAGATTCTTTAATTTTTTTCAAGTCTTCAATGGATAATTTAGCCATCTTTTCAGCCCTCCTCAGGGCGTAGAGCGTTCATGGGTATTCCTTCAAAATGTCCAGAGCTTTGGCGGGCTCTGGGATCCCATGGACATCCTCGTCTACGCACATCACCGGTGCCAGGCCGCAGGTTCCTGGACAGTTGATCACTTCCAGCGTGTACCGCTGATCCGGAGTTGTCTCGTTCACATTGATTTTGAACTCTTGGCAAAGAAGGTCAATAATTGCCTGGGCCCCGCGCACGTAGCAAGCCGTTCCCATGCAGACGCGGACGGTGTGCCTTCCCCTAGGGATCATGGTAAAGAGGGAATAAAAAGTCACCACGCCGTAAACCTGGCTGGGAGGGAGCTTCAAGCCCACGGCGATGCGTTTCTGGACCTCCAAGGGAAGATAGCCCGTGACTTCCTGGGTTTCCTTTAAAACAGGGATCAGTGTGCCTTCCTTATGCTTGTATTTCTCGATGATCTCGTCAATCTTTTTCCACTGCGCTGGAGGAATCTCACTCTTGGCGGTGGCTGCCTGGCCCTTCTCCTCGGTCATAGTTCTTGCCCTTCCGCGGTCAAAATGCTTTCTCCTTCAAAGCCCTAACTCCTCCAGACCGGAAAAAATGCTGGCTCGCAGGGCGGAGACAACCTGGGGGTCATTCAAGGGCACATTTCCCAATTCGGCCTTGATCTCCCGGGTATCCAGGGAAAAATGGGCCCCATCTTTGCGATGTTCATAAAAAAGGTCTACTTCGGGATGGCCAACGATCAGGGTAATCAAAGTGTCACCCATATTGCCCATAGGCTTGCGGTCGATATGGCTGCGTTGAAATGTGGCCCTCACCGTTGTCCCTCGTCCGGGGCATGATTGCAGACACAATTGACCATTGCTCATCCGGCAGGCTTCCGCCAAGAGCGGCAGGCCCAGCCCCACCCGCCGGGTGGTCTTGGTGGTGAAAAAAGGGTCCAGAGCCCGTTTGACCATTTCCTCATCCATGCCGCAGCCATCATCTACGATCTCGATCGTCATCCGATCGGCCGGCAAGTCCTCAGCAATGCGGATCTCCACGCGGCGGGCCCCGGCCGCCAGGGAGTTTTCCACGATGTCGAGTATATGTAAGGAGAGATCCTGCACAAGGCCAACCTGCTCATCGCCCGCCGGAAATCCCCATCTGATAAAGTCGTCCGACCACTTCGAAGGCCGGAAGGTTGCTCAGGAGGATGGGAATTTTCTCCTCCTCGGCCTTCGCCAGGGTGGCCTTCTCTGGCTCTCTCCCTCCGATGATGATAATGCCGGCAATCTCCTTCAAGCTCGCCACGGCCACGATGTTCTGGTGGGTTTGCAAGGTGACCCACAGGTCGCCAGCCTTGGCATTGGCCATCACGTCGCTCAAAAGGTCGCTGATGTAGCCACCCGAGCATTCTGCCGAAAGCCTGGAAAAAGCAGAAAGAGGCTTCATTCCCAATTTATCCACGACCTCCTGCAGCTTCACGGCTCAAACCTTTAAATTTAATAGGACGCAGATTTTCGCAGATAACCATGGATAATTATTTTTCATTTTTGTTCATCCCGATAATCTGTATTCATCCGTGTCCAATAAGCAATTTCCTATACAATCGAGTCAGCGGTCTACTTCAGCCAGAACGATGTCGATGGAACCAATGATGGCCACTACATCTGCCACCAGCCTTCCTTGAACCATGGTGGACAAGGCGCTCAAATTTATGAAGGAGGGCGGCCGCACCCGGAAGCGCCAGGGTTTGTTGCTCCCGTCGCTGATTAAGTAGAATCCCAGCTCACCTTTGGGGGACTCAATGCTGGCGTACACCTCGCCCTGCGGCACCGGGAATCCTTCGCTGGCGATGTGAAAATGGTGAATCAGCGCCTCGATGCTTTCCTGTACTTTGGGCCTGGGAGGGAAGACCACTTTGGGGTCATCCGCCTTCACCGCCCCACCAGGCATTTTGTCCAAAACCTGGCGGACGATTTCATTGCTCTGGCGCATCTCCATCAGCCTCACCAGGTAACGATCGTATACATCCCCATTTTTCCCCGTGGGAACGATAAACTCGTAAGAATCATATCCGCAATAGGGCATGACCTTGCGCAGGTCCCAGTACACATTCGAAGCGCGCAAAATAGGGCCGCTCAACCCCCAGTTGATGGCTTCCTCGGCCGAGATGGCCCCTACGCTCTGCGTACGCCGCATCCATATCTTGTTCTGGGTCAGGAGAGTTTCGTATTCGTCCACCCGGGCCGGAAAAGTTCGGGTGAACTCCCGGCACTTGGCTTCGAAACCATCGGGCAAATCCTGAGCCAGACCTCCGATCCGAAAGTAAGAGGGCGTCAGCCGGGAGCCGCAGACCATCTCGAACATGAAGAGAATCTCGTCCCGATCCCGAAAAGTGTAGAAGAAGGGGGTCATGGCCCCGATGTCGTGAGCGTGTGTTCCTAACCAGAGAAGATGGCTGGCGATGCGCTGCAGCTCGCTCAGCAAAACCCGAATGGCTTGGGCCCGCTGGGGGACCTCCAAGCCCAGCAGCTTCTCTACAGCCAGAACATAGGCCAAGTTGTTGGACATCCCGGCTACGTAATCCAGACGGTCGGTTAAGGGAATGCACTGATGGTAGGTTTTGCTCTCGGCCAGCTTCTCCAGACCTCGATGGAGGAAGCCGATGTCTGGCGTGGCCTTGACCACCACCTCGCCATCCAGCTCCAGAATGATCCGCAGCACCCCATGCGTGCTGGGATGCTGGGGTCCCATATTAATGATCATCGTTTCGGTTTTGGCCATTTCCGTTATTCCCCATCACTGGAGGGTTTCGTTCAACCCCTAAGCGGATAGTCTTTGCGCAATGGATAGCCTTCCCAATCCGGGGTGAGGAGGATCCGTCGAAGGTCAGGGTGTTCAAGAAAAGTGATCCCGAACATATCAAAAGCCTCGCGTTCGAGCCAGTCCGCACCCTTCCAGACGGAAAACACCGAAGATAGGCGCGGGGCCGAGCCGGGAAGGGAAACCTTCAGGCGCAGCCGGCGCCGGGTTTTCATCGCGCATAGATGATAGACCACCTGGAAACGAGGTTCATGGGGGGAATTGTCCACCCCGCACAGGTCGGTCAAGTAATCAAAAGACAGCTCCGGGTCGTCGTGCAAGAACCGGCAGATGGGCAGGATATCCTCAGCCCGCAGATGCAGCGTGATCTCGCCGCGGAAGGTGGAGGCCTCGAGGATCGATTTAGGAAATTTATTTTTTACCTTGCCCACCAAGCCGTCCAGATCCATAAGCATTTACCTTTCCGTCAACTTCTCTTGGCTAATTTTCTCGTGGAGCTTGAGGATTCCATAGATCAAAGCCTCGGGCCGCGGAGGACATCCAGGGATATAAACGTCCACGGGCAGGTACTGGTCAATCCCCTGAACGGTAGCGTAGGTATCAAAAATCCCTCCGGTCGAGGCGCAGGCCCCCATGGCAATTACCCATTTGGGCTCGGGCATCTGCTCATAAATGCGCACTACCGCCGGAAGCATCTTTTTGGTCACCGTCCCGGCGACGATCATCAGGTCAGCTTGCCGGGGCGAAGGTCGGAAGACCTCCATGCCGAAGCGAGCCATGTCATACCGGGCGGAGACAGCTACAAGCATCTCCAGGGCGCAACAGGCCAATCCGAACCCGGCCGGCCAAAGAGAAGAACGCCGGGCCCAGTTCACCAGCTTTTCCAGGGATGTGGTCAGGACGTTATTGCCCAGATGAGCTTCTATTCCCATTCCAAGGCTCCTTTTTTCCAGACGTAAATGAAGCCCACGAGGAGGATGCCGATAAACACGGCCATCTCCACCAGCCCGAAGATCTTCAGGTCTTTGAAAATGACCGCCCAGGGGTAAAGAAAAACGGCCTCGATGTCGAAGATGATGAAGAGCATGGCGATGATGTAGAACTTCACGGAAAATGGCTTACGGGCTTGGCCGATGGGGTCCATCCCGCATTCATACGGGAGCATCTTCTGCGGGGTTATCTTTCGTTTGCCGAAAATCGCCGAGAGAAAAATCGTAGTGAGGGCAAATCCCACGGCCACCACGAGGAAAATAAAAATAGGAATATAATCAGTCCACATGGGCGTTCCCACCTCCTTGGGTTTCCAACCGGTACCCGGGACATAAGAATACACACCTAGACCCGGGGAGATGCTGAGATCCCCCTTGTCCACATCGAAACATCAACGGGTTGGTCCGGGAAAAAAGGCACCCGCAAAAAAAGGACGAATCAACATCCGGTTTATTGAATTAACAAAACTGCAATATCTTGTCAAGTTTTTTTTGGCAGATCTTGATTGCAGGGAAGATCCCTAATTCAAATCACCTGAAAGCCGCCTAAGATTTTCTGTACGATAACAAATTCTATTTCCAGGAGCTATCAGATGCGACCCATGCCCCGTCAGGTTGTTCAATTTCAAAAAGGGTATCTCAATATAAAATGATACATTGACTCCCCGTGGGGATCAATGTTATAAATCATAAATATTTTAACCAAATTAACTTAGGAATTCCTTTTGCATCCGGTGCAGCTCACTGTGGAAGATAAAAAACTGATCCGTCAAATTCAAGGAGACCTCCCCATTTGTCCTACCCCGTTCGAACCCCTGGCCCGACAGCTCGGCTTGGAGAAAAAAGAGTTCCTGAAGCGGGTTCGTAATCTTGTGCGCCGGGGAATGATCCGGCGCTTCGGCGCAATTTTGCGCCATCAAAAGGCCGGCTACCAAGGGAACGCCATGGTGGTCTGGAAAGTTCGGGAAGAGCAAGTTCCCCGGGTCAGCCGGGCCATGGCCCTTTTTCCAGCTGTCAGCCACTGCTACCTCCGGCCTTGCCTTCCTCACTGGCCCTATAATCTATACACCATGGTTCATGGTCGAAGTGCAAAGGACTGCCGCCTCGCAGCTCAGAAGATATCGCAAGAAACCGGGTTGAAAGATTATCGCCTCCTTTTTTCGAAACGGGAGCATAAAAAGTCGAGCATGCGCTATTTTAAATAATTTTTCATCCCAGAGAGCGCAGAGGACGCAAAGCTCAGCGATCTCCGCGTCCTCTGCGGTGAAAAGATTTTAGAGTTTTAGGGGGGGCTATGAGAACTGCAAGATCCAGAAGGCTTTTCGCCCAGGCCAAAAAAGTGATCCCCGGTGGAGTCAACAGCCCAGTGAGAGCCTTTCGGGCCGTGGGACTTGAACCGCTCTTTGTCTCCAAGGCCAGAGGAGCGAAGGTTTATGATGCGGACGGCGGGGTCTACATCGATTACGTTTCTTCCTGGGGGCCGATGATCTTGGGGCATGCCCATCCCCGGGTGCGTAAAGCCATGTCCCAGGCTCTTTCTAAGGGCTGGAGTTATGGGGCGGCGACCGAGCTGGAAGTGCGTCTGGCCCAGAAGATCTCTACGGCCATCCCTTCCATGGAGCTGGTGCGCATGGTTAGTTCCGGGACAGAGGCGGCGATGAGTGCTCTGCGCGTGGCTCGCGGCTTCACGGGGCGGGATAAGATCATCAAATTCGAAGGTTGCTACCATGGCCATGCGGACAGCTTTCTGGTCAAGGCCGGTTCAGGAGCGATTACTTTTGGCGTACCGGACAGTGCCGGAATTCCCGAGTCCTTGGCGGCAAATACCCTGGTGGCCCCTTACAATAACCTGGGGGCCGTTCAGGCCCTTTTCAATCAAAACCCCTTCCAAGTCGCTTGTGTCATCGTCGAGCCAATTGCTGGCAACATGGGGATTGTCCTGCCCCAGGAAGGATTCTTGAAGGGTCTAGAAGAGGTTTGCCGCAAGAATGGTGCGCTGCTAATCTTCGACGAAGTGATCACAGGGTTCCGTTTGGCCTACGGTGGGGTTCAGAAAAATTTTGGCATAACGCCCGACCTCACCTGCCTGGGAAAAGTCATTGGAGGGGGCATGCCTGTCGGAGCCTACGGGGGTCGAAGGGAAGTCATGGAAAAAATAGCTCCTCTGGGACCGATTTATCAGGCTGGCACCCTGTCTGGGAATCCGCTGGCCATGACCTGCGGGCTAGCCACCCTGGAAGTCCTTTACCAGAAGAATGTGTATAAGAAGCTTGATCTCCTTACCCAAGAACTCTGTGAGGGTCTGGAGAACCTCTTGCGCCAGAAGGGGATCTCAGCCCGAATCAACCGTTCTGGGTCCATGTTTACGCTTTTCTTCACTGGAGATGAGGTCTATGATTACAGCTCGGCCAAAAAGGCCGATACTGGTAAATATGCTAAATATTTCCAGGGGATGTTGCGAGCCGGGGTCTGGCTCCCACCTTCCCAATTTGAAGCCTGTTTCGTCTCCCTGGCCCATACGGCCACGGACGTTGCAAGAACTTTGAAAGCTGCCGCATCGGCCCTGGAATCGCTAACTTAGAGAAATTTCAAAAGAAAAAATACAAAGATATCTTGACCCAGGAATCACGCCTGAGGGGTAACACTTTTTTCAGAGAGACTCAAAAAAACCTTGACAATTTTCGCATGGATGTGTTAACTAATTCTTGAATGAACATTCATTCATTAGTGAAATTCCTGGGGGTGGCTGCGGAAAGGGTTAGATTGATTCTGGATAATCGATATCGGTGAAGGGATGAAAGGACGAGGGCACCACGCCCGGCTTTCGATGCAAGAGG
>Ga0129298_10001096_pt1 | contig 11238 bp, 5 predicted proteins | sample I19B2metaG_FD_94707 | JGI IMG/M metagenome (GOLD analysis project Ga0129298, IMG submission 94707) | Lake sediment bacterial and archeal communities from Gulf of Boni, Indonesia to study Microbial Dark Matter (Phase II) - ​I19B2 metaG | ecosystem: Environmental > Aquatic > Freshwater > Lake >...
ACTGTCAATTGGGCTGTAACTCACTATACATCTAAGCATCGAGGTGGATACTGTTCCCGTGGAGAAATGCTTGATTCAAGTAGACTTCAACAGGAAACCTTAACGAAGGAAGAGATTGAAGATTGGTGGCGTCATTTCAGCCTTGTCTATAAAGAACTTATTCCTATTGCAGAAGAATACAACATCAAACTTGCCATTCACCCATCTGACCCACCATTGACGGGTGCACCTTTTGACACCTCTGGGTTCAGCCGTGTCGTTGAGGAGTTTTCAAACAAGGTTGTCGGTTACATTTATTGTTGTGGAACAAGAGGAGAGGCAGGAGGCTTGCCGTTAGTTCTGAATGAAATACGTAATTATGGTCGTAAGGGTCGCATCTTTCAGGTTCACTTCCGCAACGTTAAAGGCAACCTAACCTTATCTAGCAAGTTCGAGGAGACGCTTCTTGACGAAGGAGACATGAACATGTTTAGAATCCTTCAATCTTTAAGGGAAATAGGGTTTGAAGGCTGCCTTAATCCAGATCACGTTCCTGTCCTAGAAGGAGACAGTAGCCATGTTTATCATGGGCTTGCTTATTCCATTGGATTCATAAAAGCCCAACTCGCATCACTTGAAGCAATGCCATGAGCATTATAATAAAAAGTGAAAAACAATTTTTTATTGAAGACAATTTTTCCTTTATCGTATTCTAAAATAGTAATAGCACCTGAAACCTTTTTTTAAAAAATTTATCTTTAGTTATGGCGTGCTTAGTAAGGTAGTAACCAAGTTGACGTGTTCACTAGACTTAGTATCGCGATAATTGTTGAGATTACTCCGTCTCCGATTAGGAAGCCGATCATTATGAATCCTTTGTTTGAATCCCAAAATTCGCGACCTATGTTTCTTCCTATAATGTGTGAGATTAGTGAGCCGACAAAAACTGCAAGAATGTATGAAAATTGAGTTGGAGGTATTGCTCCCAACATTGCAATCGGGATGTACGGTCTATGTAAGATAAAGTCTGAAACAAGGTATAATACTGTGGATATACTGAACCCTGCCACCATAAAAGTTGGCAGTTGAAGCTTAATTGGATTACCTCCGATGTTAAGGTCAACCAGATACTTTGGTCCGAATAGGTTTCCAGTCCACAGCCAAGATTGCCAACGCCAAAAGTTCATGGCTTCAATAGGCCATGTCGCTATCGTGGCAGTGTATGTCCAGCCAGGTATTGGATTTAAACGCCAAAATATTGAGACAAAAATGAAACTTCCCACAAGCCCTAGCACGATTAAAATAAAGTACGTTTTAGTATATTCTTTCACGTCTTCATCGACCATTGAAGCCATGAGAAGCTGCTGGGTAACACCTGAACCGCCGAGAAACAAAAACATTTCCGTTGGCAGAAACCATATGTCCAGTCCTCTGTATCCACTATAATAGATCATCGTTTCGCGAAGATAGGGAACACCTGCACCAAATGTAACACCTGCTGAGTAAGTCTGCAAAAGGGTTATGGCAAAAGAAACACCCAACGAAAAAAGAACTAAAAACCACAGTGGAAAACCAGGAATAAGGATCATCGTTAAAATTACAGCAGCTGAGGAGGTTCCTAAGAAAATAAGAATTAAATTCCTACCATTAAGCCACCATTCAGTAGATCCGGTTCTACTGAAACTTTGCCCAATGCCTTTAAACGCTTTAATAACGGTCTTATATCTGATAAGAAGGGGAATAGTTGCTACAGCTATGCCCCATCCTATTGCGAGACTGTTCCAAAAATAGAGTGAAGACATGTTGGTTATCCATATGTATCCTCGACCTGAAGCCCATTTACTCTCAGCTGGCCAAAGGTCGTTTAATGTAATGTATGGATTACCGCCAAGGTATATTGCAGCGGACATTATTAACCATGCTGCTGTAATGTCCACTGGAAGAATAAATCCCGATATGTATGGTAGAAGGTTTGGTGAAATAGAGAATGAAGCTCCATTTAGATAATTTTCTATGGCAGCTGTGAAGTCTATTATTTGGTAACGTGGAACAAATTCTGTTGGCCCCCTCATTATGTTGTTAAATCCCATTGTCGCAAATCCATAAATTACTCCTCCAATAATAGCTAAGGCTATAATTCTAACTTTGTCTAGTTGCCTTTCTCCGAACGCCTTCATTGTTCTGGCATCCCACACAGCAAAGGGGAAGGGGAGCTTCTCTTCTCGAACGTACAGGCTGTAGGCTAAAAGTCCCAATGAATAATTGGCTATAGCAGACAATAAAACAGGTATGCAGACGCTTATTAAAATTGGTAATGCCCATGCTATGTCAAGAAACGTACGGGCTAACATAACCCTTTCAGCATTTGCCCCGAGAGGAGAAAAAAAAGCTGGAACAGCTTGCTGAAGCCCAAACATTTTGGCTATTTCTGAATTGGCAAAGTACTGGTTTCGTAATAAATAAGCGAAATAGTAACCCGTATTCATTAGCCCAACAGATTCAACTATTCTAATGATGAAAATTTCCTTGGAGGTTAGGGGAACTCCCCACATTCTCGTTAATCCAATCCACAGGAGAATGATTGTCCAACTCATCATTGCGCCATAAAAAGATAGTCCCCAAATGCCATTTACAAGCCAATTGTACACGATGGCAGGCTGTATTACGAATATTATGAAGATGAAAGCTAGCATTGTACGCCATGTTAAACCTTTTTTAGGTTGCTCCATCTCTTTTAAGCTCCTCCGAACTTCCATGTTTTCATCGCTTTTTCAATGTATTTCTGCTGATCACCATGTCGAAGAGCTCTCCAGATGAGGAATTGTTTACGGATTATGTCAAGTAGCGATTTATTAGTTGTAATCCAAAGACTCTCTAAGCCATTAATCCTTGTTATCAGGATTTCAAAACCGTACTTGTCAGCTGCTATCTGCCGGCTAATAATCTCAAAGTCTTGGATTATTCCTGCATCAAATGGCGAAAGCTGAAGCCTAACATTCAAAATTCTTTCATCACCCCTTTGTACTAGCTGCGATGGCTTCAAAAGCATAAATGCCCCTGTACGTTCAGTCGCAGAGGCTTCAAAAAATTCACTTAAGAATCCTAGAACACCAATCGCCTCGTCTGGGGTGGCACTAAATGGTAAGCCTATACTCCAAAGGTTACCCACAGGTTTGCTACCTATTCTCCATTTCCTCAGAAGCGAAGGCGTGACCAGCTTGGAAGCTTTTGAAACAGGATAAATTGAAGATAACATAGTTGCAAGCATCATTATACCCATAACGATGATGACGACTCCAGATGATACGTTGGGTATCAATTCTTTGGGGAATACATGTAGGTTGCACAGTAAAGCAGTTACGCTGGCTCCGGCAAAGTAACCTAAGAAGCTTCCCAAGAAGGCTAGGGCTATACTTTCCGTTATGAAGATAGCTCCAATGTGGCGAGGTGACAGCCCTACTGTGCTTAGAGTTCGAATCTCACGCATCCTTTCATAAACCGCACTGAGCATCATAGAAAGTAAAGTAAGAGACGACAGAAACAGTGGAATAATCAAGTTTTCCTCTCCTTTCATCATGTAGATCGACCTTGTAGTAATTTGCCTCGCATTATTTTCCCCTTGTATTCCATAAGACACTACATAGTTTTGTAATGTAAGAACCAAGTCGAAGGATCGTTCCAGTAGGGCGGATTCTGTTAAGGTTGTTGATTCTGTTTTAAGAGAAATAATGTTAGGCTGAATGTTCAAGTATTCTTTTGTAAAGTCGTATGGAACTATGATAACCGAAGATAAATCAATTGCTGAGTAAACACCAGTACCAGCTACAACACCGCCCTGTGGTAGTAGAACACTATTTTGATCTAAGTCTCTAGACAAAGCAGCGTTCCCTAAGTCGTTGGAAATAATGCACCATACTGTAACATTGACTCCCCAAAGGTTAAGCTTAGTACCACGTGTAACATTAATGCCCAAGTCTAGGCTCAACTGCTGAGCAAGCACGTCAGAGATTATGATGGCATTTTTCATTCCAGACTCAAAAGGTTCTCCAAGTCCAGGAATCCTTGCGCCTTCAAGAAGACTTTGAGATTCCTCAGGTGTTATTGCTAATATACCTTTTACTGCTGACTGTATGGCGTTCCATGAAATGAACATGTTCTGTCCTGTTGGATATATCCAAGCCCTTGGATTACACTGAAACTCAACTAATCCTTCTGAAGCAATGTCCCGTATGGCTAGAAGATAGATTTCTGAAGTTGTACTAGATAGAGCGTAAGGCAAAGGCCTTCTGAAAATTATCCCCGTATAGGCAGCATCGCCTATTGATGTCCTGTATGGTTGGATGATAACTCCCATTGTCGTAAACAGGGTCATCGCTGAAACTGTTATAATAATCGTTGTTAAAGTTAATCCTGTCCGCATTGGTCTTTTCTTGAGGTTCTCAACACCCATAGACAAAGAAGAGATTATTAGGCTTCCTCTTTCAATGTCAGACCGATGTGAACCCAAAACTGATTGGCTTATGGACATTATTGCCATGTTGAACTCGTCCAAGACGATATAAAGTAGTAGTACGAAAAAGAGAATCACAGCCAGTCCGTCAATAAGCATCCAAACATTTGAGGCAATTGAATAACCTGGATGAACTTGGCTAAGAGCCAAATTTGTTACAATGAAAAACACAATTAACGCAAACATTCTCTTCACCCCAGCGGTTCTTCCTATAGCTAGCTTTCCCATGAAAACAACAAAGGCAGTGGAAAGGAAGAAAAAGAAAGTTGCCGTGTTTACAACGTCATAAATTAATGAAAATGAGGAAATATAGGTGTTTGCAGCGTACAACCAGTACTCGATTGTATATGAATAGTACTTGCCGTTCTGACCATTTTGGAGCGCTTCATCAGCTAACTGCTTTAGATGAAGCATCCCATCACGGAATAAAACCAACTGAGCATTCGCTGACATTTTATTCATCAAGAAACCGCCTCTAAGATTCGCTAGATAGTACATGTTTTCTGCAGCGTCGAATAAGGTTAGTACAGTGGTTTTCCCTTGTTCTAACTTGTACCCCTTTCCTTCTGGATAATCTTCTGAAGCATTATTTAGCACTGTAACTACCCCTGAACTTTTCACGAGAATTTCTACAATTGTGCCAGGTTCAGCAAAAACCATGGCTTCGGGTGAAAATTCTAATACGTCTCTCCAAATAAGGTACGCATGAGAAATGAAATTGAGAACACCTAAACTAAGTGACGATGCGTCGCCTAAAGACCATATGTCCATAAATCCTATCAGTGCAATGGATGAAACATTAATAATTGGAACCTGCCAGTATCCATGAACAACATTATTAGAACCAACTCTTCTCGCTGACTTGCCTGCCTCAATTAAATATGCGGTACTGCCAGCACCAGGCGAAGCTGTTGGAGCTGCAGCTGCAGAAGGAGCGCCAAAAAGAGCGCCTAATCTAGATAACCGTGTACCAAAAGGTCCTGTATCAGTGGCACATAAAATATTGCCATTATCTGGGTTAATAATGTAAGCTTGAGCGTCAATACCAGTACGAGGCCTGATTCCCTTTATAATAATTTTGCCTTCTTCATCTGGTTTCATGACCACAGAAAAGCCAATAGCAGAGACAAGGGTCCCTGACGCTAAAACTCCGCCTGAGCTTGTTGATATTTGAGCAGTAGAAAATACTCCCGCGATTGTTCCGGGAACATTTGCGCTTCTTGACGTTCCAGAACTAGAGACTGCGCTGAGCCCCACAATCGCAACAGTTTCTGAGAGCATTCTTGGTCCCACTGAGACAAAAAACAGTGAATCTTCGTTATTGTAATCGTTGAACCAGTTTGTTGTCCTATTGTATGTTGATAACTGAAGAGTCACATCGATCAGTCCATGGTCTGCCACACCTGACAAATCTGCCCTTGCAGGAGACAATTGACCAAATCTTTCAAAAGAATTAACTGCATTATATAAAATAGGCCACAGGAAAACCACTTGCTTCTCTAAGTTTTGTGGCTGGATGTTGCCATAAGTGTCGAAAGGGGTGTATTGGTTAATTCTGAATGCGTTAGTCGTAACAAATCCTAAACCTCCACCGTAACATGCTTCCGTAAAAACTTCAGCTTCGAAATATACAGGGAACGGCTCAAATGGAGGAGAACCGATTATCCATGAAGGCTCTGTCCAAGTAGGTGATATTATGTGGGATTCTTGACCGAGTTCTTGCTCTATACTTGGTAACCAATCATCGAATATATTAGTTATCCAAGGCTGATAGTACCGAGTGAATCGACTAGGGTAATCATATTGATACATAGCTCCTGTTGCATAAACGGCTGTAATGTCACTGTCACTCGCCAAGTCCAAGGAAAACATCATTTGGATTGGTCTACGTGAGCCAACCTCGCTTAAGTGTATGTCCACAAACTCTCTCGCCCCAGCTAATCCCTGATAATGTCCTGCGAACGCTACAAGCCAAACAGTTCTTGCAGGTCTTGTTTCAGACAGAAGCCTAGAAAGTTCAAGAAGGAATGCAATTCCCATGGAGTCAGTGGCGCCTGGAGAAAACTGTGGCACAATGGACCATGAGTCATAATAAGCGCCAATTACTACAACTTCACTTTTTAAATCTGGGTTAGTTCCCTCAATAACAGCCACAATGTTTGACACAGTTTTATCTTTCCAAACCATGCGAGAGTCAACCCAGATTTTTACCTCGCCTTGTTGAGTAACAAGCTCTCTGAGCAACGAAGCATTTTCCCCTCTGACATATAACCTGGGAAAATTAAGCGGTATACTGAATGTTTTTTGAACAGCTTCAACGCATGTTGTGCTTTCTGGCTCCAAGAAGATTATACCTTTAGCTCCAAAGGTAGCTGCGTTCTTCCAATACCATCTATTGTTAAAGTCCATCAAAACAAAGGATCCTTCAGTAGTTAGGTTGTCAAAATCTTCAGGTAGCCCTTCAGACACATAAATTAATTTGTCACCTTCCTCAGGACTTTGGTAAGGACAAGGATTAACCTGATTAGGCCAAAGAGGATAAACTTCCATGTTAATTCGACTCTCATTTGGCAACTGAACAGTCAAAATCGCTTTTTCTACAATAGGCGTCACTACGCTGAAAGATTCCGATCTTACGGTCAACCTGAGTGAAGCCCAATAATTCAATATATAATCTGCAGCCTCAAAAAAGCCATCATATCCCGTAACACGTGAACCAAAACTTGAAAAAGCTTGGATGTGCTGTAAAATGTTGTCATAATTAATCTGAGAGACTGATTGGTACGGAGCTGGCGACTGAACTTGCTCAATAGTCCACGATTGGGAGACAACAGCAAGGATCAATACGATAATTAACATGTATCGGAGAAGAATCTTTCGATGCATCATATCACCTAGGCACATTTCCTCTCCGGAAAGTTCGGTGTAATATACGAGCATAGCTCCATTAATAAGACTTTTGCATTATGGTGTTATCGAAGTTCGACGGTTAATTTTATATATAAAAAGGTAAGAGCTATTATTCACAAATTAGTAGTGAAAGAAAATGACTGAAGAAGCTAAACGCGTTCTAACACCAAAATCGTGGGCAGCACTCGTAGTGTTATCAGTAGTAATGAGCTTCATAGGTGTCCTAACAGCACCATATGGACCAAGCTGGATGTTTTCAATGGTTCTTGGGTCTTTCACCGCCCCCATTGTCGCATTGTTCTTTGTAATGATTCTATCAAAAATCTCAGGCGCTGTCTCAAAAGTCTTAACTCCACAAATGTTGGCACTGGTATATACTGTTACAGCAATGTCAATTGTCTTCTGTTACAGTATGATTCCCTACGGCATAGTTCACAATGCGGTTAATGGCAGGCTAAACACTTACGACTGGCATCCAGCTACATGGCTTGTCAAAGACAATGCTGTGTTCGGTCCAGTTAACCGTGATACAGTTACTCCAATCTTGACAGGTGGAGTAGCAACACCTTGGGCTGATTGGTCACCATTCTTGGGCTGGTGGTTAGCATATACTCTATGCTGGCTGTTTTTCTGGGTTGGTTGGATGGCGCTCTTCCAAGAACGATGGGTCGAAGTGGAAAAATTGCCTTATCCAGCGTCATTGACTGGAACAATGCAGATTACATTAATAACTCAAAAAGAAAAAGCTGGAGAAGGCCCAAGTACCAAAATGTTCCTAGTTGGCGTCATTCTGGGAATAGTACTAGTCATACCTGTAGTTGCTCGTGCACTAAACTCAGCAATACCTGATGTCTATGGTTGGACCGCAACTCCATACCTACCTTGGTTCCTAGGAACTCTCAGTCTTGGCAACGTCCCTGCTGCAAGCGTTATTCCTGTAATGGCCTTCCTACCAGTAAACCCAATGATTTACGCTCTGTTCTACCTATTTCCATTGAAGATATTGTTCTCGATATGGGTCTTTAGCTTGGTAGGTGTATTAATTCCAAGCCAGATTGCCTACTACAACGGATACTACACTGCGTTAGCACAGACAGGTGACAGATTCCACGCATTCATGCAAGGCGAACCATTCAAATGGATCGGAATATGGATAGGAAGCGTCATAGGAATAATCATCACATGGTTTGCTCTGAACCTTTCGTACATCGGAAGTTTGTTCAAGAAACCAGCTGAACCAGAGAAAAAAGCTCTTCCACCAATGCTAGGTTGGATAATCATAGGAGGCTCAACGATAGCGATTCTTGGTTTGCTCATATCTGCAGGGGCAAATCCATTAGGCAGCATAGCAATAATTATTTCAATGTGGCTGTTGCACATCTCAATTATTAGGGTGTTCGGCTTCGCTGGAATATCTGGAACCGCTTGGGGTTTCCCAAACGACTGGACTCACCTACCATGGCTTACGAAGTATATCTATACTTCGCCAGGATATTCTGGATCCACTTTAGCCTATACTCGTACTGCGTCGTTCACCACGACTATGTGGTTGTCAAACAGATGGACAGGTGAACTATTCGCTGAAAACAACACGCAGTTCGGAATGATCTTTGCCATTCCACTGTGCTATAAAGTTGCTTATGATACGGGAACTCACCCAAGGGATGTCACAAAATTGATACTAGTATCAGGCATCCTTTCAGCATTGATAGGCTTCCCAACTGCCTTATGGTTCAGTTACACGGTTGGTACAAACAATTGGCCAATGGGACAATTTGACGCTTGGTGGCACTGGGTCTTCGATGCACCTTGGGGAAACATAAACAGCGGCTTAGGAATCTCGGAACCAATCTATCCTAATATAATTGCAGGCATCGTCATAGTACTGGTTCTAGGCTTCCTCAACTTCCGCTTCATCTGGTGGCCAATAGACCCAGCAGGTGTAGCACTTGGTCTAGGTGCAGCTGGAACCGGATGGATCATACCAGCAGTTGTTGCATGGATAGCCAAAACACTGGTTCTCAGAACAGGTGGAACAAAACTCAACGACCGCACGGTTGTGCCCCTCATTATAGGAGTGCTTGTAGGCTACTGGGTCATGATATTCCTAGGCGCCTTAGGCGGCCTAGTAGTATTCTTCATGCCAAAGTAGCTCCCACGACCCCCTTCTTTTTTCTTTCCTCTATTTTTATTCATTAATTAATAGGTCTATGTCATCCAAAAACGATTTCTATAAAATTTATTAGCATATTATTATTTTTGTTGACAAATATGAATTTTGTTTTAATAAATCCTTCACTATTGAATATGCTCAACTTTATTATTTCCTTTGTCTTCCATGAAGGTGAGGCCTATTTAGGTTCTTGTTATATTTCCTAATAACCTCATCTTCTAGATTTAAATCCCAGACTTCGCAAAGATTTACAAGTCTAATGAAGATGTCAGCAAGTTCCTCAGCAAAGCCCTCAAAATTGTCGTCCCGGATAGCTTCAGAAGCCTCACTTACTTCGCTGTGTATCCTTAAAAGCATCGTACCAACGTCCTTTTTAGTCCAAGAAAAACCCTTACAAACAGCCCACTCAGTAATTATTTTTTGCCAGTCTCTAATGCTTCTCACAGTTCCGTCTGGAACCTTGTTCATGTTTAACATTCTCCATGTGCATACAATTTGTAGTAATTACAATATTTAAGCCAATGTTGTAGAACCACTTCAATAACAAAATGTCTGCAGAAATTTTAAGAGTAAAAGTAAGTATAAACATTGTATTATGAAAATGTTGGTGGATTTATGCTTGACATTGTAACTATGGGAGAAGTAATGGTTCAATTCAATGCAGCTTCAAATGGTCCATTAAGGCATGTCACATACTTTGAAAAGCACGCTGCTGGGGCAGAGGCAAACTTCGCTATTGGGATGACGAGACTTGGATTCAAAGCAGGCATCATCACCCGTGTGAGGGACGACGAGTTTGGCAGATACATCCTCAACCTATTACGAGGCGAAGGCATAGACATTTCACGAATTAAATTTGAACCTGACGCCCCTAACGGTATATATTTCATTCAGAGGAATTATCCTATTCCTGGTAAAAGCAGTGTATTGTATTATCGAAAAGGTTCTGCTGCAAGTAAAATGACAATCAATGATATAGATCCAGAGTACATACAAAATGCTAAACTTTTTCATTTGACAGGAATAACACCTGCATTAAGTGCCAGCTGTAAAGAAGCCAGTCTTGAAGCCTTAAAGGTAGCGTCTGAGGCTGACGTAACTGTCTCGATTGATACTAACATAAGGCTAAGCCTATGGAGCAAAGACGAAGCCCGAGCAACGCTACTTCCGATGCTTAAGAAAGCAAACATCGTACTCACTGAACCTCAAGATGGCGAGATTCTTTTAGGCACGAAGGAACCTGAAGTAATTGCACATAAAATTTTGCGGATGGGGCCTGAAACCGTAGCCATAAAACTTGGCGAGGATGGAGCTTCAGCTTTCACAAAAAAGACGTCGGCAAGAAAACCTGCCTTTAAGGTTCCAATAGTAGACATAATTGGAGCTGGGGATGCATTTGCAGCAGGATTTATTTCAAGTCTTTTACGAGGCTTAAGCCTTGAAGATGCTTTGGAGATTGGGAACGCTGCTGGAGCCTTGGTTGTAACGGTTAAAGGCGACTTTGAGAACATGCCTTCAATCGACGATGTAAAAAAGTTTCTAGCTGCTCAAAGAAAGGAAATAACAGATTTAAGGTAGCTAAAATAAGGTTACTAAAACCCGCTTTTCCTTATTTACATATTATCAAAAATTCTTTATTAAATTCCATAACTAATATTCTTAATTC
>Ga0129298_10001098_pt1 | contig 11234 bp, 11 predicted proteins | sample I19B2metaG_FD_94707 | JGI IMG/M metagenome (GOLD analysis project Ga0129298, IMG submission 94707) | Lake sediment bacterial and archeal communities from Gulf of Boni, Indonesia to study Microbial Dark Matter (Phase II) - ​I19B2 metaG | ecosystem: Environmental > Aquatic > Freshwater > Lake >...
AAGCAGCCTAGCGATCTTCTTCTTGTTCATCCTACTCTATCCACAAGTAGTGGTGGCTCTCCAATACGAACCGAAGTCCCTGAATCTCGTCGCCTACAGGGATGGATACGTCCACGTCGAATATAGAGTATCAGTCAATCCAGAGACACCAAGCATCTCACTCGGCCTTATCGGATCTGTGGTCGAGGATCTAATCGTTACAGATGAGAACGACACGCTCCTCGACTATACGATCGATGGCTCTGCCATAGAAATTTCGACGCTGGGAGCCACAGAGACGAGAATCGAGTACTCAACGTCCACTCTAACAAACAAGACGGGTAGGCTGTGGACGGTATCCTTGTTTGCTCCCTGCAACTTCACGATCACTTTGCCAGAGAATGCCACCGTGATCGACCTCAGCGATGCTCCGATCTCGGTGACGACACAAGGAGACCGCCTAGTCATGACGATGAACGCAGGTTCCCAAGAGATCTCCTACTTGATTCAGGTCAGTGAGGCCGGCTCAGCCGCCAGAAGCATCGCCGAAGCGCGTGAGGCGATAAGGCTGGCGGAGGATGAAAGGAGGACGGAGGGATTACAGCAAGCGGAACAACTCCTCTCACAAGCGTTGAACGCATACAACCAGAGCTCCTACACACTGGCAGAGTCGCTGGCGGTCCAAGCAAAAGCCAGAGCAGATCAAGCTTCAACCCCGGCAGTCTCGCCGACATCTCTCTATACTGGTGTAATTCTGGTGGTTATCGTCATAGCTATTCTGCTCTCAGCGGCATTCGTCTTGCAGAAGACAAGGAAGTCACAGCGAGTGACGAAGGAAGAAGCGGTTCTTCATACGGACGATTTACAGGTACTAAACTTCCTACGCGAAGCTGGGCGGCCGGTCACCGAATCTGAGATCAGGGAGAAGTTCAAGGAGTTGCCAAAGACTACTGTCTGGAGGATTGTGAAGAGACTCGAAGAAAGAGGCTTTGTAGAAATCCGGAAGGTCGGAGGCCAAAACCGCGTCTCCTTGAGGTAACACATTCAAGTTTGACCCTTTACATTCAACCAACGCCAAAGACTCTTCTTGACGAAGGCTTAATGATCTGTACAGACGAAGGTGCAGAGAATGGCGGAAGTCGAGATTCTCATAAATGCGATGTATACGCAGGTCGGTCTATACCGAGGACGGCCAATTCTAAGTCTTCGTTGGCCTCAGACTCCCTTGCCCGAAAGCGACGTTTACGATATCTATGGCAGAAGAGTCTTCAATCTGGGGACGTGCAACACCGTACTCATAAGGGGCGACAGGATCGTGCTAGTCGATCCTGGCATTATCCAGCTGGGCCGGTATGGTGCACTTCAGGCTCGCCTTAAGGAACTAGGGCTGTCTCTTGAAGAGATCGACGCGGTTGTGAACACTCACTGCCACTATGACCATGTGGAGAGCAACCATCTCTTCAAAGGAAAGCCGCTATACATCCACCAAAGGGAGATGGAGCACGCGAAGCAGCTGTACTGGCCTGAGTATGCACAAGCTTTCATGGAGATTCTGCAGGTTCAAGAGGTCAAAGACGGGCTTGAGATAGCAGAAGGCGTGAAGGTGATAGAAACCTTTGGACATACACTGGGGAGCATATCAGTGGTAGCCGAAACTGAAAGCGGCCTTGTGGTCATCGCTGGAGACTCGATAAACGTCAAGAGAGACTTCCTAGAAAGGAGGGAACCACAGGTCGTAGTTGCGAACGCGGATCCTGACGAAGCGAGAAGAAGCATAGAGAAGATAGCAGACCTCAAGCCTACACTCATAATTCCTGGGCACGATGCACCGTTCAACCCCTAGACTTTGAGAACGACGACATTAGAATCCGCAATCAGTATTTCTCGCCCCCATCAATCATCGTGCAGAACACAATCAGTTGATTTCACCGAATCCGCTCTGAGGTTGAGAAAAACATAATACTTCTCTGAATTATCCATGTACCTCTGGTGGGGCCGTAGTCTAGCCAGGTATCAGTTGCCTGAGTGACGACGGGCTCCAGAAGCCCATGCTAAGGGTTTACTGACGTTCAGGATGAAGAACTTCAGGAGCTCGGGAAGAAACCCGTAGAAAGCGAAATTGATGTCGCTCTCGGGCACAGGTCAGGAGTTCAATTCTCCTCGGCCCCACCACCCAGAAAATGCCCTACAGAATAGTGAATTCAGTTATTTCGGGCAAATCAATGTAATCGAACGCCAGAGCAGCTTGATCCTATGAAAAGTTTAAAGAAATCTCTCGAAGAAGTGTTCAGGACGGAGAGCTATGTCCACCGAATCTCAGGAATGCGATAGGTGCCACAGAACCAACATCGAAGGGAAAGTCTGCATCTACTGCAAGAAATTCTTCTGCATAGATCACTACTACGAACACATGAAGCACGAGAAGAAACACGAGCTAGTAAGGCAGAGAAGGCTCGACAAGAAGGAAGTGGTCCAGACCTAGATTTCTTTTGGCCCAATCGCTTTCAAAACCATGCGCCAAACTGCAAAGCATATATAGAGTCAACAGTTCCTCACCGAGCATGTGTTTGGGGTCGTCTGCTAGTCTGGTCTAGAACTTGGGACAGGCTACGTGGCTTGGGTGACCTAGTCAAAGATCCCACGTGATCCGGAGTTCAAATCTCCGCGACCCCACCAATATCGGACAGCGACTCTATTTCTGAGCCACGAGTGTCCCATCAACTGCTATTACGGCAACCATTAAATCAACTGCCTCTGAGAATTGATGGAACCGATCATTCTGGCGGTGGGACTGGATGGAAATCTTGGCTGAAGGCAGGGGAGAACTCCTCTCTAGGGTTGATCCCGAGGAACACAGAGAATGGGTACTGAAAGAGAAGAACCGATCTCTCGACGACAAGACCACGACCTTGAGCGAAGCGGTCTCAAAGTACGTCAAAGACGATCTCTACATCGCTTTTGGAGGATTCGGGCACGTGAGGACATCCTTCTGCGCTATCTACGAGATAGTAAGACAAGGCAGACGGAACCTCACGATGGCAGCTAAGCCCGGAGTTCATGATGTCGAGATTATGGCTGCTGGAGGATGCATCAGCAAAGTTGATCGAGCCTATGCCGGAGGGCATGAGGTCAGAGGTCTCTCGCCAGCCTTCAGACGCGCTGTGGAAAGTGGAACAATTGGAGTTGTTGAGTGGAGTAATGCTGGGTTCGAATGGCGGCTCAAAGCTGCCGGGATGGGTCTCCCGTTCATACCTACTCGCACTATGTTAGGTTCAGACACGATGAAGGAAAGTGCGGCAAAGGTAATAGAATGTCCATACACCGGCCGCAGACTCCTAGCGGTCCCGGCTTGCTATCCGGATGTCTCCTTCATTCACGTCGATCGGTGCGACAAATTCGGGAACGCCCAGATCGACGGCATTACCATCATGGATTATGATTTGGCTAGAGCTTCAAGGAGACTTGTGCTTACGACTGAGGAGGTTGTTGATGAACGCGTGATCAGGGCAGAGCCTTGGAGGACGATAATTCCGTACTATTTTGTCGACGCAATTGTGGAGATTCCATACGGTGCCCATCCCAGCAACATGCCTCACAGATACTACTTCGATGAAGAACACATCGGTAATTACCTCATCAAAGCTAAGACCACGGAGGGCACAAAGGAATACTTGGATAAGTATATCCACGGCGTCAAGAACTTTGACGAATATCTAGACCTTGTCGGCGGTGTCAAGAAGCTGAGCTACTTGAGAAAGTTGGAGCAGCTGAGGGAGATGCTCAAGGCGCCTTGGATCGAGGGGGCATGATCATGGACATCAAAGACTATTCTCCGACGGAGATGCTGGCTGTTGCAGCGTCGAGACTCCTCAAAGACAAGACAACAGTCTTCTGCGGCACCGGAATTCCGATGGTTGCGGGGCTACTTGCCCAGAAGACTCATGCGCCTAACTTGGTGGTAGTATTTGAGGCGGGGGGAATAGGACCAAAGGTCCCAACGCTCCCCATATCGGTAGGCGACTCGAGGACGTTCCACAACGCCTTGCTCGCGGGGTCCATGGATGACGTCATGTCCGCAGCACAGCTCGGATTTCTAGATTATGGCTTCATCGGAGGAGCCGAGATAGACAAGTTCGGAAACGTCAACTCGACGTGCATTGGCAGCCATGACAGACCCAAAGTCTGCCTTCCCGGAAGCGGGGGAGGCAACGATGTGGGCTCATTGTGCTGGAAGACCATAATCACGACTCCGCACGAGAAACGCAGACTCGTAGAGAAGGTCCAGTTTGTCACGACTCCCGGATACCTCGATGGGCCTGGAGCCAGAGAGGCGGCAGGTCTTCCGGCCAATACGGGACCATACAGAGTCGTCACCAACCTCGCAATCTTGGGATTCGACGAGTCCACGAAGGTGATGAGACTGTTATCCATGCACCCAGGAGTGACGTTAGAGCAGGTTCGTCAGAATATGGGGTTCGAGCCTCTCATCACGGACAAAATCGAGGAGACGGCTTACCCAACGCAGGAAGAGCTGAACATATTGAGGGCTGAGATCGACCCCTACGGGATCTTCGTCAAGCAGAGACGATGATCAAACCGCTGCGCCATCGCTCAACACCTACCGTGAACCTGAAATCGAAGGAGAGAATGAACCCAAGCGGGGCCTTAGGTGGAGATTCTTGGCTGGTGAACCGCTAGCCGCGATAGTCTCTGCTGGACTCTCGAAGTTCGGCAAGTTGGAAGGAATGTTGTCCAGAGAGATATTCATGCAGGCGTTTCGAGAAGCAGTCGATCGCTGTCCAAACTTGGACCCGCGGAGAGACATCGACTCGATTTACATTGGACAGATGAGCGAGTCCTTTGAGCACCAAAGCCATACTGGCCCGTTGATAGCGGACTATACTGGCCTGCTAGGCAAGTCTGCGTCCCGAATTGAGAGTGCCTGCGCGTCCTCCGGTGCTTCTCTGCGGATAGGAGTTCAGGCTGTCAAATCTGGTATGAGCGATATAGTCTTGGTCGGAGGGGTCGAGAAGATGACCCACCTCGGGATAGCAGACGTGACTGAATACCTTGCCATGCCTTCAGATTACCCGCTCGAACAGCTGAATGGGCTGACCTTTCCTGGGCTCTTCGCCCTAATGGCGACAGCGCACATGCATAGGTACGGCACGACAGAGGAGCAGATGTCACTCGTGGCGGTGAAGAACCACCGGAATGGAGCCAAGAATCCAAAGGCACACATGCAGAAAGAGATCACGCTTGAACAGGCGCTCTCTTCTCGAGTGGTTGCCTGGCCTCTCAAACTCTTTGACTGTTCTTTAGTTTCGGATGGTGCTAGCTGTCTGGTTCTCACAAGGCCGGAGTTGGCCAGAAAGTTCACCGACACACCGGTATACATCGTCGGGTCAGCGCAAGCCAGTGACACCTTGGGACTATACGAGAGGGAAGACCTTGCAGCGTCGCATGCTGCAAGGGTAGCCGCAGAGAAGGCGTACAAGATAGCGCACCTGGAGCCCAAGGACATAGACCTAGCTGAAGTCCACGACTGCTTCACCATTGCAGAGCTAATGGCGTACGAGAGTCTGGGATTCTGCAAACCGGGAGAATCGGGGAAGTTCATTCAAGATGGAAACACGGAGATAGGGGGGAGAATCCCAGTAAACACCAGCGGCGGTCTCAAATCAAAAGGGCACCCTGTCGGAGCAACTGGTACGGCACAGGCTTACGAGATATACCTCCAGCTGATCGGAGCCGCAGAGAAAAGACAGATTGAATCCGCCAGTGTAGGCCTCACGCACAATGTGGGTGGGTCAGCCTCGACTGCGGTGGTCCACATCTACAAAAGGGGTGATTGAGGCTGAGCATCGATTCAAGACTTACGGTCGACGAGTTCTACAGACAGATCGGAAACCATAAGCTCGTTGCGGCGAAGTGTGGAAAGTGTGCCTCAATTACGCTACCTCCGAGGCCGACATGTCCAAAATGCACCTCCCTACTCTTGGAGCCTATCGAACTCAGGGGCGATGGAACGCTAGTCTCATACACGATAGTTCATATCGCCCCCAAGCTCTTCTCATCTAGGTCGCCTTATCCTATAGGAGTCGTCAAACTTGCAGAAGGCCCGCAGCTGCCAGGCATCATAGAGGGCGTCAGACAAGAGGATCTGTGCATAGGCATGCGCCTTACCATAGGCTATTCGGATGAGAGGTCTGGCAACTGGTCGAATTGGCCCAGATACTTCTTCAGGCAACCGTAGCCAAAGCTTAGAGCAAGAGTCCTAGGTCGGACGCTGATTACTGGTTCTCAGAGTTTGCGAGGGGGCAGCCCAGACAAGCCCCTTTGGAGATGTAACAGCCACGCCACTGACAGAAGTCCTTGAGTTCAAACTCGCAAGTCTGCGTCACTGTGTTCCCAACCGCCTTCCTCAAATTGTTCGACAATTGCCCATCCACGCATCGGCAATTGTTGAGTATTTACGGCTTATAACACTTGTTGCATTAGTATGAAAGGGTTCCAGCGTCTTCATGGCTGATCGCCTTCAATGGATCTCGAGGAATCGAGCCGCGAAGCTAGATGCCATGAGCGAGACTATCATGACGAGAACAAATACCACACTTAGCCCGTAGAGATCACCAAGAGCTCCAGCGATTGGTGGTCCGAAAGCGCTCCCTATCCAGCCTACTGAGATAAGCAGTCCGTAGGCAGCTCCCCTGCTCTCTCCGGCCACTTGCGATGTCGCGGAATAAATGCATGGATAAGTTGCAAACATCGGAAAGCCTGCTACAGCGGTGATCAGCGGCAACAAGTTCCCAGATCCTACAAGGTAGATGGAAAAGGAGACAAGCGTCAACAGGGCCATGAGGGTCGATATTGTTACCCTTGGGCCGAATTTGTCTGTCAAAGAACCTCCTATCAATTCACCTAGAATTCCTAGTGAGACGAGTGCGCCAAGAAATATGGCTGCTGAGGCCTCTGCAACCCCCATCTCAGATAGATAGGTTGGCAAGAAAGAGAGGAAGATCCTGTTTACCAAGCTCAGCAGAACCATGAAGACCAGCTCTGGCGCGATCCTTCTGAGTATTTCGCCGCCTCTCGGCCCTCCCTTTCTCTTTTGATACGAATCGCCTATGGATCCAAGGAAAGCGAATACAACTGAAAATCCCAACACCAGGAACCCCCACGCAAGAAAAACCGCTCGCCATCCAAAAGCCGCTGCGAGAGGGCCTGTCGAAGAAAATGTAGCCAACATTCCGAGATCTCCAGAACCACTTAGAAACCCCAGAGCTCTGCCTCTGTATGCCAGGTCGGAGAGGTATGAGGTCAAAGAGTATCCAAGAGGATGAAAGATGCTGGAACTCACTCCGACGATGCATTGGAATATGAGTAGCTCAAAGAAGTTTGGGGAGCGGGATGTCAGAACGGATCCGACTCCGCAGATGATCAGTCCGAGGACAAGCATGCTCTTTCGGCTCACGCGGTCGGAAAGGTGTCCTGTTGCCGGCTGAGGCGCTGCGGCGAAGAGTACTGATGCACCAACTACAACTCCCGCTTCGGATAGAGTGAGCCCTAAGTCGCGGATCAAGAAAGGCATTGAGACTGCAAGAAGGGCCATCTGGCTGTCTATCAGGAAGTGCGAGAATCCAAGTTGGAGAGCTTCTCTTGAGCCGATCCCGACCATCCTAGTCAAAGATACTTCGCTCTTCTGTGCGTATCCGAGTGACTCCTATCAATATCGCCAAGATCTTCAAGCTTTCCCATCAGCCGAAGAATGGGGGAAGACAACACGGCCGTCTTGGATGAATCTGAATATTGATCAAACGAGCGAGTTCTACGGATTCAGCTATTAGTCTTTGAGTCTATTGTTCTGTCTGGTGAGCTTGGATGGAGAAGTTCGCATGGGGGGAGATGACTTGGCCGGAGATCAATCAGGCATCAAAAGAAGGGAGAGTGGCTATTCTCCCGGTAGCCACGATTGAAGATCATGGGCCACATCTTCCGGTGGATACGGATGTACTGATAACGAACGAGATCTGTCTGCATACTGGAAAGAAGATTCCGAAAGAAGTCGTTGTCATTCCGCCAGTGATCCACGGCTACAGTCCACACCACATGGACTTTCCAGGATGCATCACCATTGGTGGCAAGACCTTCATTGACTACGTCTTGGACATAACTAAGAGCATCGCCCATCACGGCTTCAGGAAGATACTGATCGTTAATGGCCATGGAAGTAACGTACCGTTCATGGATATCGTGTCAAGGCTTACGATAATAGAACGTCCTGATGTTCAGTGTGCTATGATCTCATGGTGGTCGCTGGGACCTGTGGTGGAGGCCATCAAGAAGCATCGCGAATCCGAGTTCCCAGGTGGAATGACCCACGCATGCGAATTAGAGACCTCCCTATATCTTGCTTTGAAGCCTGAACTCGTCGACATGTCGAGAGCCGTCAAGGACATCAGCTTTCCAAAGTCGGAGTACTTCTGGTTCGACCTTGCCAGTGGAGGACGTACGACTCATCCCCCCGCAACAATGATGGAGTACTGGAGCACGCTATCCAAGACCGGAGTAATTGGTGATCCAACAAAGGCTACAGTTGAGAAAGGCAATGCCTTTCTCAAGGCTGCCGTGAAAGGTCTCATAGAGCTCGTCAGAGACCTCAAGGCCAGAGGAATCAGAGAAAGGGTAGATCATCACAGCTAACCTCCTACAATTGGCAGATGAACACACAGATCTCAAGGGCACCAACGCAAAGATGCCCACAACATGGTCGCTGCGAAATGTGAATAGTAGATCCTGCTGGGAAAATCATCGATCGTTCTATGGCCAAATAGTTGGACGCAGCATCGCTAGATAATCTAGCTGAAATTACACGCGTTTCATGAGAATTATCATATAGCCGATCTCTGGAGAAAGCTGGCCTACATCTGTAGGCCTTCTCTGTTTCCATATCTGTTGATGTAGACAAGGTCCTTCAGAGGGAGTCTAGGCCTGGGTTTCGGGACTCTCGAAGGATAACCGACCGTAACCAATGCGACAAGTCTGATGTTTCCGGAGATTCCCAGCGCTGCCTCGGTCTGCTTCTCGCTCTCCTCGTCTGCCAACGGCAGTCCTATCCAGCAGGCGCCAAGTCCAAGTCCGTGGGCCGCGAGTAGCATATTTTCGATAGCTGCCGAGACATCTTGTAGGTAGTTGCTTGTGATCGATGTGTCAGCGCAGACAGCCAGAAGGGTTGGAGCCTCGGCTATGAACTTGAATCTTCTTCCTGTGACCAAACCTTCAATGATTGCTTTCCTCTTCTCTTCAGGGACTTCGGCGAAACGCTTCTGAAGTCCAACGATGTCTCTTCCAAAGGATCTCACCGCTGCTCTAACACAGATTTCCCCTATTCTTGTCTTGGTTCCTTGGTCTTCGACCAAGATGAACCTCCATGGTTGGAAGTTGTCACCAGAAGGTGCCCACCTAGCCGCCTCGAGAATCCGCAGCTGCAGATCTCTCGGGACGGGTTCGGGCTTGTAGTCTCTGATACTGACTCTTGTCGTGATGAGCTCTAATGGATCAAGCTGCAATTCCTCTAACCACCCAGTGAAACGCTTTTCAGATCCACATTGCTCCGCATGTTTTGCTGATGTGACTTCTAGGATTTCTAGTCTCTGTAGCACATTGGCCTCTGCTTGTTGAGTATCAGCTAAGGCTGCCTTTGCGAGTTAGATCCTAGGCTTGGTGCATCTCGCAAGCAAGCTCAGAATCGGTCATCTAGCTCTCAGAGAGAATCTGTCCCCGACCCTCTCGAGTTTTCTTCCTCTCTCCATCTCTGATAGAGCATCAACCAACTGTTGTTCGGGAACCTGCACATTGAACTCCTCCTTGAAGCCGGCAACGAGCTCCTCGAGAGCCATAGGCACGCCCTTGGCTGAAAGGAGCTTTTTCGTCAGATTTCGAAAGTCTTCCACCATATTCCACGGGTAGATGAACCACGTCCAGTCTTGGATCAACTCTGCGTAGAAGTCGGGAGTGCAGATGGCTGTCGGGGCAATATGCTGCATTACCGCGGTCTTCAATGAAGAGGGCTTGAAGTCCAGCAAATACTCCTTGGCAGCCAACATGCTCTTTCCGGTGTCAACAATGTCGTCCGCTATCAGAACATATCGCCCTTCAATCTTGAAAGGTGTCTTGTACGGTATCGTGGCGACGTCCTTGTGCTCTGCTGTGGTGTCCAGCCAGTGCTCCACTTTGAGGCTTACAAGGTCTGGGACGCTCAGGAAGTCGGAGAGAAGTCGACCCGGAATGAAACCGCTCCTAGCCAGCGCAATTATTGTTTCAGGCTGAAAGCCTGACCTGACAATCCTGTCCCTCAATATTCGGCACATCGAGAATACTTTGTCCCAAGTGACTATCTCGCACTTGATCATCATATGAGACCACGGCGAAACTCGTTTCCGTCGATCTCCTATTAACAAGTTTCCAGTTAGCGCTAACGTTCTCTTACCAGTCGGCTCACTCCATTTGGACCGGCAACACAGACGACATTCGCCATGTCAATGAAAAGGCCTGTCTCAACTACGCCTGGAATCAGTTTCAACGAAATACCGAGCTCTCTAGGGTTTCGGATCACGCCGAAGTCCGCGTCCAGAACATAGTTTCCGTTGTCCGTGACGATCGGTCCAAGTTTCGCGGTGCCATATCTGAGGCAGGGTTTTCCGCCGATCTTCTCAATCTGGTCCGAGACAGGCTTGACGGCGAACGGTATTACTTCTACGGGTAGAGGCTGTCCTTCGCCGATGCGTCTCACTAGTTTCCCTCGATCGATGATGACTATGAACTTCTTTGCTCGAGAAGCGACGATTTTCTCTCTTGTTAGAGCGGCGCCCCCGCCTTTGATCAGGTTCAGTTTATGGTCTACCTGATCTGCACCGTCAATGGCTATATCGAGAACAGGATGTTCATCAAGAGTCGTAAGCGGTATGCAGTTACCTATCGCAATATAATAGGTGTCTTGCGAGGTTGGCACGCCTAGTATTTTAAGCCCTTCTTCCCTGACTCTTCTGCCTATCTCCTCGATTGCGAAGGCCGCTGTGCTGCCACTCCCCAACCCCACAACTTGTCCACTCTTCACGAACTTGACGGCCTCTAAGGCCGCGAGCCTCTTCAACTCGTTGAGCGGGCTGCTCTCCATGTGTTAGGCTTCCGTCTCTATCTGCTCCAGCCTCTCGAGCTCCTTCAAGACTTCGGCCCTGATCTCCTCAACTCTCTCG
>Ga0129298_10001100_pt1 | contig 11230 bp, 12 predicted proteins | sample I19B2metaG_FD_94707 | JGI IMG/M metagenome (GOLD analysis project Ga0129298, IMG submission 94707) | Lake sediment bacterial and archeal communities from Gulf of Boni, Indonesia to study Microbial Dark Matter (Phase II) - ​I19B2 metaG | ecosystem: Environmental > Aquatic > Freshwater > Lake >...
GCTCTCCTCATACTTTCTTCCAGCCTTAGATAATCCCTCCCTCATGCTTTGGATTATCTCGAACGACGGAATGTCCTCGGCAAGCGCCATCTCGACGCGACTTTTCATTTCATCTACACCCGAGACGTCCGCGAATGCGCGTTCTATTTTTTCAAGAGGACTCATGGTTACCTCCCAGATACTGCCAGTAACTCGCGATGGCGATAAAAAGATTGTTTTGCTCAGCTTGTTGGCAAAACCTATTCTTCTGCCAATAGAGTCTTTGTCAAGCCGGATACCTTAGTTCTCTCCGGCGGAAGCATTAAGAATTATGAAGAAGCAAAAGCAGCGATGGAACTCGGTTTAGATGGAACAGGAGTTTCCAGAGGTATCGTCAAGGCTCAAGACCCTTTGAAAGTCATGTACGACATAGCTAAAGGGGCAAGAGATGAGTGGGAAATTACCAGACTAACCAAAACATAATACAAGAACGGAGAATCAATTGAATAGTTGAAGCGCTATATTTCTATTATCGCATCACAATTTCGTCGGGCAGGTTTGAAGGGCCGAGTTTAGTAGATCACCCTTCCGGTCTTCTTATCAATGACATGCATTCTATCCTTAACAAAGTTAACCCAAACCTTCTGATCGAGAACGAATGGAGCGGTTAGTGGAACCTTCGCCTTGAAGATCATATCTCCAACTCTAATATCTAGAATTGTATCTACGCCCATAGGTTCTTTGATGAAGATCGTCCCTTCAAAGTCTTCTTCCGTTCTCGGCGCGTTTTTCACGCCGATATCTGAGGGTCTTATTCCTATCAGGAGCTCGGTGCTCGTAGCCTCAGACTTGATTAATGATCTATTTTCAGTGACATCGATCTTGAAGGTACCGGCATTTAGGTAAGTTTTCGCATTATTCTCTTCTAGACTGCAATCTATAGTATTCATCGGAGGGCTCCCTACGAAAGTGGCGACATATTGCGTCGCTGGATGATCGTAAATATTTCTAAAGGTGCCATATTGGAGAAGTTTCCCATCTTTTAATATGGCGATTTTGTCGGCCATGGTTGTTGCTTCAACCTCATCGGGGCTTGCGAATATTGCTGTCTGTCCAATTTCTTTTTGAATTTTCTTCAATTCCACTCTCATATGTACCCTTAGTTTTGCATCTAGGTTTGTAAGTGGCTCATCAAACAGGTATAGTTTCGGTTGTCTTACTAGGGTTCTTCCTAGTGCTACTCGTTGCCGCTCGCCACCGCTACAAAGCCCTGGTCTCTTGTCAAGCAGCTCGGTTATTCGCAATAGATCGGCTGCTCTCTTGACTCTCTGATCGATCTCATCTTTCGGCATCTTACGTCTTCTTAGTGGATAAGCAAGGTTGTCATATACGGTCATATGTGGATATAAGGCATAGCTTTGAAAAGTCATCGCGACATCTCTGTGGCGAGGTTCAACATTGTTTATCAAAACATCGTCGAGATAGATTTCACCAGCGTCGGGATTTTCCAAACCGGCGATCATCTTGAGTGTGGTTGTTTTACCTGCGCCCGGCTCTCCTAGAAGGCAGGCGAACATACCGTCCTCTACTTCCAGATTAAGGTTATCCACAACGGTTCTACCATTAAATTTCTTCGTCACATTCTTTAGAGAAACCTTGGCCATATTGAAACCCAACTTTCATACTTTCTTAAACGATAACCTTCCCGGTTTTCTTATCTATGACGTGGATTTTTCCATGATCAAATGATAACCAGACTCTGTCCCGTGGCTGTAGTTCACTGTACTGAGGCCCGAAAACTTTCAATGTGTGGCTGCCAATTGAGACATCGAAAAGTGTCTTGTCACCAATAGGCTCAATAATATCGATCTTTGCTTCTAATCCGTTAGGGGATATTCGTCTTTCAGAAACACTGACATCCTCCGGCCGAATGCCGAGAACAAGCTCTGAGCCAGTGGCTGATTTCTTAACTATATCACTTAAACCCGAAATATCAAGAGAGAATTGGCCAAAGTCTAAGAAAGTTTTCTCTTCTTCTTTAAGTGTGCAGTCAAGTAAGTTCATGGTTGGGGAGCCGACGAATCCGGCTACGAAAAGGGTTTTCGGATGCTGATAGATATCTTCAGGCGTATCGTATTGTTGCAATTCACCTAGAGACATAACAGCGATCTTATCGGCCATGGTCATTCCTTCTAATTGGTCATGGGTCACGTAGATCGTTGTCTGGGCAAGATCTCTTTGGATTTTCTTCAACTCGACTCTCATCTGCGATCTAAGTCGAGCGTCCAGATTGGTTAAAGGTTCGTCCAAGAGATAAACCTGCGGCTTTCTAACGATCGCGCGGCCTAGGGCTACCCTTTGCTTTTCTCCAACAGTCAATTTCATGGCCATACTGTTCAATAAATGATTTAGGCGTAGAACCCTAGCAATTTCCTTTACCCTAGCATCTCTCTCTTTTTTGGGGATTTTACGTGCCAATAGAGGGAATTCAAGGTTTTCATAAACAGACATCCCGGGATAGATCGCGTAGAATTGAAAAACCATCGAGATATCTCTTTCACCCGGTGTGAGATCATTAACGAGTTTGTCACCTATGTAAATGTCGCCTGAATCCTGCTTCTCCAAGCCAGCAATCATTCTCAGGGTCGTTGTCTTACCGCAACCTGAAGGACCAAGCATACAGACAAATTTCCCATCTTCAACTTCAAGATTAAGATTTTTAACAGCCTCGAGTTTACCAAATCTCTTAGTCAAATTCACTAGGGATACTTTTACCATTTACTAGAGCTCCGCACGGATCTGCGCTACATCGTTGGGTTTTTGTAAGCTGTGTATATATATATTTGTTTATCAGTAGATGCGAATCTTGAGCGCAAGCAGTTAGACCTAAATTCGCATCTACTGTTATAAGAGCCCATATATGCTCATCCTCGTTTAAATAAGCAGACATAAATTGTTGGGGGAATATTGCTCTGAGCAAAAAACCTGTCAAAAAAAATGTTGAAAAATTAAAAAGAGAAGTTATAGAGACCGCCCAGAAAATGTTCGAGGAAGGACTGGTGAAACTGACGTTTGGTGTTGTCAGCGCTCGAATACCTAAGACAGATCATATAATTATTACTCCAAGCGGTTTCAGCAAAGCGTCCGTAAAGACTTCAGAGCTTATAACAGTCGACACTGGCGGCAATGTAGTTGACGGGATTCTGAGGCCATCTGTAGAAACTTGGATGCACTGTTACATTCACAAAAATAGGCCTGACGTGGGTGCAGTTCTACATACACATTCACCAATCGCATCAGGTTTTGCATCCGCACATGAGGAGATACCATGCGTCTCCTCCGAACAAGCTTTTTACCTGGGCAGTAAGGTACCGCTCGTCGAACATTACGTTATGCCGGGAACAAATAAGAAATCCGATTTAGAGTCAATTTCGAGTGCCTTGAAATCTTCACCAGCAGCCCTATTAAGAAACCATGGCGTCGTCGTAATAGGAGAAAATCTTGAAAAAGCTCTAGCCAACGCGATAGTTGTGGAAGACGCAGCTAAAATAGCATTAGCATCTAAAATCGCAGGGCAACCTAGAATGTTAGGCGACGATGAGATAAAAGACCTCGTTGAGCTTAGAGGCAGATATGGACAAAAAAAGAGGTCGTAACACCATGACGATGAACCTGTCCAAATTTCTTATAGACTAGATATTATTAGATAAAGGGATTAAGCCATGCAATCACGCTTCGCTCTGAAACCACCTTTTTTCACTATAGGCTTCAAATCATATCTAGGGGGTATAGGAGAAAGCGCCGTAAAAATGGCAAAGATAGCTGCAGAACTGGGAAGAGAAACACAAATCCAGGTTATGGTGATTCCTCAGGTTGCTGATATTTATAGAATATCACAGAATGTCGATATTCCAATTCTAGCGCCACACATGGATGGCGTAGAGCCTGGCGGTCATAACGGTGCCATCCTCGCAGAGGCGGTGAAAGAAGCGGGGGCTATTGGCTCATTGATAAATCATCGAGATAAACGCTTAACGCTGTCAGAGCTGTATCGAATCATAAGGAGATCTAAACAACTCAATTTAATTACGGCTGTTTGTGCTGATAGCCCGGAACAAGCAGAAGCGATCGCATCACTTACCCCGGAAATTATTGTCGCCGAACCTCCGGAGCTGATTGGCACTCGCAGAGCTGTGTCCACACAAGATCCTGGTTTCATAACTGAAACATTACATCTCGTCAAAAAACGAAACCCGGATATTTTGGTTGCATTCGGAGGTGGGATCCACTCTAAAGCTGATGCAGCAGCCGCAATAAGACTTGGATCCGACGGTACAGGAGCATCAAACGCAATCATAAACGCTAAAGACCCCTACAATATGCTCAGAGGCATGTTATATGGGGTTAAAGAAGAGTGGAGGAAACTTCACAAATAGAGCCAACTCTTCGATCGATTGATGCATAGCTGATTGTTTATCAATTATGGTGAAAAGTGACCTGAAGCGCGCGGCAATGTGAACCAGAGAATAAAGAGGCAGAGCTTTAACTAAGAACGATAGTGTGTTTCGAAAATCTTTATATCGTTTCCAGACATCACATTCTCGGTGGTATCTCTTGTTTACTATTGATTTTCATGTGCATCCTATCACCCTGACAGAAGTTTCTGAGAAGGATGATAAACTCCTTGAAAATGTAAAGAGGGTCTTCAAGTTATTTCCCATAGTTCAGCCGACTAGAACCTTGATAGCATCCTTGGATGCCGCAGACGTGGATAAAACAGTACTTCTTCCGATTGATTGTGAAACAACTCACCGTTGTATGTTACCTTCAAATACAATTATTGCCAAGATGGTGGATCAATATCCAGACCGATTTATTGGATTTGCAAGCGTAGATCCGAATAAGGGAGACTCGGCATTAGAAGAACTTGATCACGCGGTAAAAGATTTAAAACTAAAGGGGTTGAAACTTTATCCTTCTTTACAAAACTTTTATCCTAATGATCAGAAGTTTTATCCCCTATATGACCGAGTGGAAAAACTGAACATTCCCATTCTATTTCACTCAGGAACATCGTGGGGAGAGGGTAAAGATAAGTTTAATAATGTAACACTTTTAGACGATCTGGCTTCAGATTATCCAAAACTGAAGATAGTGATAGCGCATTTTGGCTGGCCCCTCGTATGGGAAACGATCGCACTCGCTATAAAATACGATAATGTCTTTATCGATCTTTCCGGTTTACCCTCTGGCCTCGGATTGCCAAAGGAGCACTTTGAATTAATTGTTGACATGATCTCCAGGCAACTTCTTCAAAGATGTTTAGCTGATAAATTAGTATTCGGCTCAGATTTTCCGAGAACCGATGTTAACAGGATGGCTTCTGCCTTACGAGAGCTATCGTTACCTAAAGATGTTGAAAATAAGATTCTTGGGGATAACGCTGCTAGAATCTTGAATTTAAAGTAGGGGATTACGGTGAAGAATATTATTAAAATTCTAAAGATTCAAAGTCGAAACGAGAGGGATTTCTCGGATATAACCAGTCAGGTAAAAGAAGAGGTCAGTAGATCGGGAGTTAAAGACGGCGTAATCTTGATTAGAAGTATGCATACGACCGCGGCTGTCACTATAAATGAGAATGTGGATGAATCTGTGCCCAGAGACTTACTCGAATCGTTAGAGAGAATTGCACCGACTCAATCCGATTATCGACATAATACCTATCTTCGCTTCTCTGGTGCGAGTACAGATACGGGGGCTGCTCATATCCATGCTTCATTGATCGGTTCTACCGTCCTATTGCCTTTGGAGAAGGGGGAAATTAAGTTAGGTATCTTTGAAGGCATATTCTTCCTCGAATTCAGCGGCCCGCGGGAGAGAAAAGTTCTTATGCAAATTCTTGGCGAATAACGGGTTGAAAGAGGTATCTAAGGTCTTATTATTACCTTCACGATGCCTTTGGTTTTCTCCATCATTTCGAAGCCTGCTTGAGTATCCTCGAGTTCAAGAATCTTGCTGATTAACGGTTTGACATTGATAATGCCTTTCGACATCGATTGCAACGATTTGGAGAAGGTGAATGGATTATCGTGAGTTGCTTGGATCGTCATCTCTTTACTCAGAATTGTCAACGGGCTTACGCTAACCGTGGCTTCTTTGGATGGAACACCCATCATCATCGCTTTCCCGCCGATTCTCACAAGCTCAATGGCCTGTTTAACGGTCTCAGGAATGCCGACAGCCTCGAATGAAACGTCTACACCTAATCCATCGGTCAAATCCTTGACTTCTTTTACAATATCAACTTCTTTCGGATTCAGGGTCATATCGGCACCAAGCTCTTTTGCGACTTTAAAGTTCTCTGAATCCACATCCGTTATTATTATAGGTGACGCGCCCGATGCCTTAGCCAGTTGAAGAAGGCATAGACCAATGGTGCCGGCCCCTAATATAGCTACTGAATAGCCTAGTTGGATGCAAGCATTTTCAACGCTATGATATGCGCATGAAACCGGTTCTGTAAGGGCAGCCTCCTCGAGCGATAATTTTCCGGGAATCTTATAGACGTAATCATACCGTACGTTCACATATTTTGTGAACGCGCCTGGTTGATAAGTCCATCCTATCGTTCTAAGATTGCTGCATTCCTTAGGATGCCCGGTTCTGCAGAAATAACAGCTGCCGCAATACATGGTAGGATCGACCACGACTCTATCTCCTACGTTGAGGTTTACGGTTTGTGGGACCTTGTCGCCTAATTTGGCAACAATACCTGAGAATTCATGACTGAGAATCTTTGGAGGTTCAAACCAAGCTGGAAATTCCCCTGTCCAGACATGAAAGTCACTTCCACATATCCCTGCATAGCTTACCTCAATCAACGCTTGATCCTGTTCTATTGACGGTTCAGGGTAATCTTCAATTCGGATATCCTTTTTCCCATACCATACGGCTGCGCGCATACTAGTTCACTCCACATCATTTATCATTCAGGTATTATGATATAACGTCGGTTTTAAATCTAACTTGAAAAGACTTGAAGCCGAATTATGCCTTCTCCATTTGAATAGGCAATTCCATTTTTCAACGACTTCTCAATCATTCGCAGAAACCTCAAAAAAAGCCAGCCCGGGAAATGCGATGGTCTGAAAAACATTGATCGAATAGTAGGTATGTTAGAGCTCGGCTAATTAGTAGTGTAGTGAATCCAGTATTGGTCGACATCTTCGGCGAGATATCGTATAAGCTCTAGCCCCGTTCTACGCTTCAACAAGTCAAATGAGTATTTGTATTATATTTTGGTCCTAAAAAATAAATACTAAGTCAACCATAAATACTGCGCGCTAGCATCTTGTTTGATAATGTGTGGGTCATAATGAAAGAGATAAGAGTTCCTGTTAAGACTTTAAGCGAAAAAGACTTCGAACCTTACGGCAAAGTTATCAAGAAACCGGCTGGGGCTAAACCCGATCTCGCAAACGAGATGATAGAATATTATGACCTGGATAAACTCTATGGAGTCAATACTATGCTTAACGAACCACTTGGCGTCAGCTATTTCGAGACTCCGCGACGACCTCTCGCATTCATGCTTGAAAGACATTCCCTGACACCTGAAATATTGATACCTTTAACAGGCCTCTCGATATTACCCGTTGCTCCGATAGACCAGAAAAGGAGAGATAGTTTACCTGACCCTGAAGAAATAAGGGGATTTCTATTAAGCGAGAGCGAAGCGGTCCTCTTGAAGCCGGGAGTATGGCATTTCATCCCAAATTCAATCACGGAATGTTCAAGGTTCATTGTAATTTTTAGACGTGGAACTGCGGAAGAAGATCTGGAAATACGGGACCTCGGAAAAGAGCTGGGAGTGGCCCTGAAATACGACTTCAGCCTTTTCTAACCTGATCCTTGCCCAATTCCCTGATTTTCCCAACTAATTTCTTACTATTCTCTTTAAAGAAGGAATGGCCGATGACAAGTTTATTAACGCCTGCTTCAATCATCTTCGGCACGTTCTCTAAGTCGACCCCGCCGTCGATCCCGATATCAAAAGTATAACCTTTATTATCTGAAAAGCTTTTGAAATCTCTAATTCGGGCTACTACGTCGTCATAATGGATTTTACCCCCATAATTCGCATTATTCGTCAAAAAGAGAACAGAGTCGACATCGCCTAGGTAAGGATAGATCAGCTCAATGGGTGTAAGCGGAGTAATAGATACTCCTGCTTCCATCCGGTTATCCTTGATCAGTTTCAGAATCTCTTTGGGTTTATAAGACGCTTCTACTGGTATCGTGATTTGCGAACAGCCGGAATCGAGATATCTCTTAATCACTTCTTGATCCACTTCGACCATCAAGTGGAGATCTAAAGGGATAGACGTTCGCTTCTTTAATGATTCAATTAGAAAGGTGCCAATCGTGTATTTACTGAGGGCATGATATTCTAATATCCAGAGAATCATCGGATATACGTCAACATGTATTTCGTCCGCCTCTGCTTCCTCAATCTTCTTAACTTCACCATCCAAATCGCTAAGATCAGACGATATAATCGATGGAACAATCTTGATAGCCACTGATCAACCCTCATACGTAATCCGAATCGACCCTCACATCTCATAATCTCCTATACTCTATCTGTATGTTACTAACATCAACCTTTTTAACCACGCATAGAGTTTCCAGCTTGCGTAACGCTGTCAGACCTTGAAGCATAATGACAAGAATCCCGTTTATTTTTAGTTGGTCAACAAGTGGTTTAGGAACCTTGGGTGCAAAGGCTGTTGAGAAGATGCGATCATAAGGCGATTTTTCAATATGCCCTTCAAAGCCGTCTCCCTGTATCACAGTCACACCATCAGAGTATCCGGCATCTGTCAAGTTCTGTCTCGCAATTTCCACGAGTTCAGGGACTATCTCAATTGAGTAAACATGCCCAGGCGCGCCTCCCGATCGAACTATTTCTGATATGAGGGCGGCATGGTATCCGCTGCCTGTACCTACCTCTAAGACTCTCTCCCCCGGACGGGGATCCAACGCTTCTGTGACCAGCACTACCGTTCTCGGTGAGCTTATCGCTTGACCTAATCCATATATCGGTAGGCGCGTTTCAGCGTACGCATATGTTCTGATTGGAGACGGGATAAATTTCTCCCTAGGAACTCTTAACAGGGCCTCTATTATTCTCTCATTCTTAAGCAAACCTTTATTGATTAGAGAGTTGACCATGGTTTTCCTTTCATTCTCGAAATATTCTTTCAAGAGATTTCTCCTTTAACCTTGATTAATTGAATTGCCTTTTTTTAAAGATTACAACTTTTTGATCTCTGATGAATATTTGTTAGCGCGCGCTCCCAGTTGCAAACAAAGGTTGATGATCGGGTTAGACTTATGGCCTCCTTGCGGAAACAATAGGCATAAACTTCAACCTTGGCAGAAATCGATGGTTATTACCAACTAAAACCGTTCCTGTAAATGTACGAGAACACAAGTAAAGAGATATTTAATAAAGGAGGTCTAGGTTAACCCTTTTCAACATTTTAGGGGTAATATGTTTTGGATCTTAAACGGAAAGTCTCGCTGGTAACCGGAGCAGGAAGAGGGATAGGACGCGCGATATGCCTTGAACTTGCGAAAGCTGGTTCAGGTATCGCTGTAAACGATTTAAGCAAAGAGAGCGGCGAGAAGGTTGTATCAGAAGTCGAAAAGCTGAACCGAAAATCCTCCTTTTACAAGACAGATGTGTCAAACCATATTGAAGTTACTAACATGGTATCTGACGTACTGAAGGAATTTAGAAAAATTGATGTGCTTGTTAACAACGCTGGAATAGCTACATCAACATTAGTCAAGGATATGGATGAGAAAGAATGGGATAGAGTCTTAGATGTAAATCTGAAGGGTGTCTTTAATTGTTCCAAGGCGGTTCTGAAAGATATGATCAAAAGAAAAAGTGGTAAAATCATTAACATCGCCTCTTCAGCCGCCTTTACTGGCAACGGTGTGATCAGCGCGAATTACTCCGCCTCTAAGGCCGGGATTATTGGTTTCACGAAGACGTTAGCGCGGGAAGTAGCTCCTTATGGAATAACTGTTAATGCTGTAGCGCCCTCTTTCATTTATACTGATATGATTAAAGAACTTTTGGCTGGGAAGAATATTGAAGATTATATTAAACTGATTCCTTTGGGAAGGCCAGGCAAGCCCGAAGACGTAGCGAATGCTGTACTCTTTCTAGCCTCTGATAAATCAGATTGGATAACAGGTCAGACAATTCACGTAAATGGCGGCTTACTAATGTATTAGCCATCTTAACCAGGTCATCAAAGTTTTTCATAAGCGAAATGAACCGGACATTGACCGGTCAACGGAATTAGCGTAGGTTATTATGTTGATCTCCCTCAAGGAAGATGCAAATCTTCCATCAGGAATACCGCTTGATGCTATATAATTCATAATTTACCTCTAAGATATTGTCTTGGTTCGACATATCCCCAGTATTCAAGGGCTCTTGCTAATTCTTTGTGTTCTTTCGCATATTCCGGAGTTGGAATGCCTTTATCTACGGCTTCAGCAGCCTGCAACATCGCTTTCACCCCTGCTGTTACGCCGTCCGGATGACCGTGTATTCCTCCGCCGGCTGTAAGAGACGAGTTCTGTCCTATGACGGCGACATTGACCTCGACGTTTCCCGGATGCATAGCAGCGGAAGCGTTGGGCATCGTTTGTTTTAGGTCATACCACTTGCTCATCATAACATCTACGCACTTCTTTTTCTCAGGAATGTGCTCAATAAATTTCCCTGCAACGGTTCCTACATGAAGTTGATCTGCTCCGCAGAGACGGCAGAGCTTTGAGATAACAGATTCGCTTATGCCGAATCTATCGCTTCGCGTGTATGCTCCATGACCCGCTCTATGAATGTGTAGTGGAACTTTATTTGTTGGCGAGTTTTCAGCGAGTGCGCGGATCGAGGAGTACATTGTCCAAGCTACATCAAGCATTAAGCAGTTTGCTCCCGCATCGATTGCAAGGTTTGCTAAATCGAGAACTTTATCCGGACGGCCAGTGACGTTAACCGCGTATAAGACCGTTTTTCCCGTTTCTTCTCTAGCTTTATCTAAACTTTCCATAACCGCCGTTGTCCTATCCTCAATCTTACAGTAGGAGGGATTTAATAGATCTTCATCGTCTTTGATCAAATCCAAACCACCGAGAGCTAGCTCGTAGCAAAGCTTTGCTA
>Ga0129298_10001101_pt1 | contig 11228 bp, 11 predicted proteins | sample I19B2metaG_FD_94707 | JGI IMG/M metagenome (GOLD analysis project Ga0129298, IMG submission 94707) | Lake sediment bacterial and archeal communities from Gulf of Boni, Indonesia to study Microbial Dark Matter (Phase II) - ​I19B2 metaG | ecosystem: Environmental > Aquatic > Freshwater > Lake >...
CTGTGAAAGAGCACGCGGAGCTATTTGGAGGCAGACTCTATCAGGTGGATGTAGACGAGAAGAGCTATGTGCTCAGATACGCGGCTTGCCATCAGCAATTTGCGATGTTAAAGGACTGGGCGATCAGCTATCGGCAGATACCTTTCGGAACATTTGAAGTGGCGGATAGTTACAGAATGGAGCAGAGTGGAGAACTTCTGCTGTGTTTCAGAGTCAGAAAGCTCCACATGCCTGATTTGCACGTGTTCTTTCGAGATGTTGAAGACGCCAAGGTCGCTGCGATGAAGATCCACAGAAAGATCTATGAAGAGATAGAGAAGCTAGGAAGAGATTATGTGTCAATCTATAACACGACCAAGAGCTTCTATGAGCAGAACAAGACTTTCTTCAGTGAACTTGTCGCCGTTGAGAGGAAGCCTGTACTTCTGAGCTTTGTTCCTGAAGGGGTTTACTACTGGGTCATCAATGTTGAGTACACAATAATCGACGACCTCGGCCGACCCAGAGAGATAGCGACATTCCAGATAGACGTCGGAAACGCTGAGAGATTTGGAATAGCCTACACAGATGCCGAAGGAAAAAGGCAATATCCACCGATCATACACAGCGCTCTGATTGGGACAGTTGAACGCTACATCTTCGCTGCCTTGGATACCGCGGTTAAGCTGGAGAAGGAAGGAAAGGTTCCGAGTCTCCCGCTGTGGCTTACTCCAGTGCAGGTGAGAATCGTCCCTGTGAGTGACAGCTTCACATACCGCGCACGAGAGCTCTTGTCTGAGATCGAAGGTGCCAACATCAGAGCAGACCTAGACGATCGCCCAGAATCCATTTCGAAACGGGTTAGAGACGCCGAAGTGAACTGGATACCATACATAGCTGTGATAGGAGAGAAGGAGATGAAGACGGGTCTTCTCACCGTGAGAAAGAGAGAGACTGGCGAGCAGAAGCCCATGTCTGTTCCTGAATTGATCGAAGAAGTGACGAGCCGAACTAGGGGATATCCAAGGATAGGCCTAAAGATGCCTTCGCTCCTAAGCCAAAGACCGGTCTACAAGTCATAGGTCGAACCGAACTCCCGCTGCCTTCCCAAGCGATCGCAATTAGTGTTTTATACCGAATCCGGCCAATCATGACATGATGCAACATGAGCAGGGATCAGATTTACGGAGCTGTCGTCTTCTTAGTGGCTCTCTTGGTTGCCTTGGCATACGTATCCATCTTCATCGGAGGATATCTCGACATAGCGTTCCTGAAGCAACTCCAATGGTTCGCGATAGCTGTTCCAGTAGCACTGGCAGTTCTCGCAGTCTTGGTGATAGTCATGTGGATAGGATGGACGATGTTGACGACGCCTCCGCTGGAAGAGATAAGTCAGCCTCCTGCCCTCCAGAGCTAGCCCCAGAGATTCTGAGACACCGAACCCTGGAGTCAACACCCCGCCGTTGCCGCAATCACTTATACAGAAGCAATTACCAAATATGCCCCTTTTGCTCCTTAAAGTCAGTGAGGATTGGTGAAGTGAGAAAGATGATCGATTCCAGATTTTGGATCTCAATAGCTGTGATAACGATCATTGGAACGGCAGGCAGCATACTTTTCAAATATGGAACAGACGCTTTCGGAACATTGACATTTGAACGCTTGCTTCAGATAGAGATGGCAAAGATTTCGCTCATAGGGCTTGCCACTCTATCAGTCGGAACCATGATGGCATTGGTTGGAGGATATATGCTTAGATCCGCTTCATTTGCCTTCGAATTTCTGTTCTACCCAACGGTCCTACTTGCGTTGGCCATGCTCTTTGTTTCCCGCTTCTTGATCGGAATACCGCTGTCCGTCACGGGCCTTGGCCGACTCAACGCACTGCTCACAGTACTGTCGATCGTTTCGACAGCGGTAGCGAGCGCACTTGTGTTCAAGGAAACCTTCAGTATACGAGTGATTGCCGGCTTCTTGCTCGGAGCAATATCCATTCTGCTAATCGGACAAGCTTAGAGCGTCTGGATATTGCCGTCCTAGGGTATAACAGGCTCAAAAAGGATGGCGACTCGCTTTCTATAGATGTGTGAGTCGCTTCCAGCTAAGAGCCGAGACAAGAGATGAGAAGCTTCAAAGAGCTCATGAGTCTCTACGAAAGAAGAGAGAAGCATCCGAAAGGGATCCTAGAGTTCAGCCTCCAAATGAGACAGGCGCTAATCGGAGCAAATATGGAAGAGGACAAGAAGAAGGCCATTCGCTCACTCATGAGTAGAGGAGTGCAGAGCGAAAAAGAATACTCAAGACTATTGTCCGGCAGACGGATCAGAAAGCACGCCCGAACTACATATCATCCGGCCGCAGACTATTCTAGGTGCTATTTGTCAAAGGCGATCTCAAACGTCATGAGCCGCCTGATCAGTAGATACAAGAATGAAGCTGCAAGAAGAGAACTCTACACGAAACTTGCAGCAATAACTGATGCAGTGCATCTCCAAGTCTCCCCTGAAAGAATACAGAATTTGTTTGATAGCAGACATTCGGATAAGCTCGTGGACATGGTGCTCAGAGAGACCGCGACCCTCGCGAAGTCAGGTTTTGACCCGGACGACAAGCTAAAGCACGAGCTAGAGACCGGCCGACGTGAACTCTCAGAGTATATGTCAGGAGTCAGAGATCTAACCGGTCTGGAATGGGAGGAGTCCGAGAAATATGACAGACATCTGACATTGGTCTCCTTCTTTGACCCTTGGTACTCGGAGGACAAAGAAACGAAGAAGTGGGGGGCAATATGCTATTCGAATCCCACGACTGTGAACGTCAGCCCGCCTATAATGCTCTTCGACGCTCTGAGGAGATCGATAATTGCAAGAGAAGCAGTCAACCTCTTCACTCCGCGCATCCTAGACTCTGTTCACAAGCTATACGAACAGTCAGAATACCTCGCAATCAAGTTACTTCAGGATAAGTATGAGAGCGAGTTCTGGCTCTCTGCAAGGCACGGTCTGAGAGAAGAGACCCGAGCAGACATAACATCCGATGTTTATGAATTCTTCACCTACTACGAAAGCTTCGTCGGAGATGATCTCTACAAACTGATCTGGTCGAGGTTGAAGGAGATGACGCACCTCTCGCTTCAGATATCTTCTCTCTTCGAGTATACTAGGATACTAGACGCAATAGCAGCCCGTCCCGTGCGGGTCAAGCTTGAGGAGAAGGAAGTCGAACTCTTCAAGAATCTATTGGCAAGACCCGATGCGCCTCTCAGTCAACTCGCCCGGTCCATCGGCACGAGCATCCCAACCACCACCAAGATAATGCAGAGATTGACGCAGAAGGCATGTCTACGCTTCTTCATCCTTTCGAATGATCGGGCGTTGGGTCTCGAAGAATTTCTGTTTCTTATGAAGACCGATGAGCCAGATAGACTCCCATCAGCGTTATGGCGTATGCCGTATTGCAGGGCCCTCTATCGGCTCTACGGATCTATGGACTACTTCATCGTCGTCGATGTTCCCCAAGGGAAGGAAGCCTTTGTACATAAGTGGCGCACAGCACTCAAAGAGAACGGTTTGGCCTCAGAAATCGTGACGGTCTCCTCCACAACAGATTACTCGAACATGAGCTTTGACTACTGGGACCCAACCGAATCGGTCTGGCATGTTCACTGGGATAGCTGGGGAGCTGGACTCGCGAAAGCGTTGAGTGAGCGTGAGGCCTTGGGTCAAGCTCGGATTCTCGAGCCGAAAGTAGACAGAATCAAAATGGATGTGCTTGACCTCCGGATCATGGAGCAAATGGAGTATGATTGTAGGAAGTCATATTCAGATATTGGGAAGGCGCTTGGCATATCCGGGGCGTACGTCAGCAGAAAGGTCAACAGATTGCTGAGGAACAGGATCTTCAGGCCGGTGGTGAAACCTTTCAAGATCGGCGCAGAGGAATATGGACTGGTAACCGTTTCTTGTGACAGTACTTGCGTACCACCTATAGTGAAGTACTTGGACAAACTGCCCGCTTGGCGCGGGGCCATGGTCAATGGTGATTTCGAAGGGCTCATCGCCCAGGTTGGAGTCCCCTCGGGCGAGTTGAACCAGCTGTTCATGGCACTTGACGACCGTTTGGTAAAGACGGGGATGGCGAAATGCGTGTTTAACGTGGTGGGGATGTGGTCAAGTCCCCGAAGATGGTATCTAACGTCACTCTACTCTAAAGAGCAAGGCTGGAAATTCGACGAAGAAGAATACTTGAAGATAGTCTCTTTCAGTGATCAATAGATAAGGGCTGGCGAGGAGACGCCTCTCCTGCGCCAGTACCACAGGATGAGATGGCTACCACTCAGGGCGGCCCGGATCCCAGTCGCCTGGATCGAATCGAACCACCGGCTTGTCATGTGCCTTTATCCTCTTCAAGAACCTTCACCTCCACACAATTTGATCTCTTTCGGGGGATGGAGACCTGAGCTTCTCTAGGAAGGGCAGGCTATATCGGTTTTGTTCGAAGATTTGAACGTGAACAGAAGGGAATTTGTTAATTCACGTCGAGAGAGCTCGATTGCGCCTCTTTTCTCGAAAACATCAGTCGATACTTCTAGTGATGCGTCGGCATCTCTTGTCGGCCGAGCACTTAGTCTTCTCTCTTCTTGGGATCATGTACAAGATAAGCTGCTATTATGGAAAGAGGGATCGTGGATAAGGCAAAGACCATGAAGGGAGCTATTGGTGAAACATAGCTGTATAGGACCCCACCCAGCAGTTGACCTAAAGCGACCAATACTAACGTGGCGAATTGCATGCAAGCTATCACTTTGCCGCGATGTTGTCGGGCGACTAGATCGGCTTGAAGCGATGGCTCCGCTATCCAGAACATTGACTGGGCAACCGCCATAAGCAACGATGAGACGAGCAATTTACAGAAATCTCCGTACGCGAATAGTAGGACAGCTGGTAGCATTAGCATTGGTGACATGACCAGTGGTTTTCTTCTTCCGAACTTGTCGATGACCTTTCCGCTTGGGAGAGCTGACAGCGTGCGGGTCGTGATCAGTGCGATTGTGACAAGCGCCCATTCGAGGCCGCTGATAGACAAGATCTTCATCGCGTATATGACCATGTAGGGAGAGCACATCGAAGTGAAGAACCGGAGAAGCGACGATACAAGGAATAGACTAAACACGGTCTTAGGAAGAAGTCTCCACACTCGAACGCTTTCTCTGACCGTTTCAAGGTATGAGCTGAGAGCAAGAGACATACTCGACCTGTCTGCAGTCTCCTTCAGTGTCTCTCTCAATCCAACTCTTGAAATGGCGGCGACGAGGAAGAGGATGAAAGCTACGGCGTATCCGATCCTCACTGCCGGAATCAGGCCAAATCTCAGATAAAGGATGCCAGCTATGGTTGGCCCCAGAATTCGTGTCACATCCGGAAGCAGTGTCTGGATAGAAAAGCCGACACCTCTCTTTTCGGGGGGAATAGAGTCAGCGGTTATGGCTCCGAGCGCCGGCTGGTAGACTAGGCAGAGACTCTGTAGGATCCCAGCCACAAGTATGAGATGCCATGACGGAGCAAGGGCATACATGAGATGCGTGACAGCTACAGCAAACGTCATTATGACTACTATTCGTCTCCGTCCGTGTTTGTCGGCCAAGTATCCTCCTGGAAACTGGACTAGCCCAAGAGTCAGAGAGGAGGCAAAGCCTATGATACCAATAACGACTGCAGATCCGCCTAACGCAAGGACGTAAAGCGAATAGTAGGTATCTGGGACAGCGGCAGCAAAGCTCATCAGGCTCCAACTTACAAGCAATATGAGGAAGTTGCCGCGAACGAACCAAAACTCGCTGACGAGTCGACGCATGTTTATCAATCTTCCTGAGCCTTCAAAATGGGCTATGTCAGATCCTTCTGGAGGAGAGCCTCCTGTGTCAGCGGTGCCAAGCCGACAATTGGAGGCTGACGAGTATTAAGGCCATATGCTCGGCACCTAGGACCTAGATGAGTAGCTCACAACAATTGCATCGTCAACAAGTTGAGCACGAAGCACAGTATCTGGCTCGTTCGTACTGTTCCTAGTACTCGATGCCCTTTCTGGCCTTGATTCCTTGAGCGTAAGGATGTTTGACCTCTCTCATCTCGGTGACGAGGTCTGCTAGATCAATTATCTCTTGTGGCGCATGTCTGCCTGTGAGAATGACCTCGATCTGAGAGGGTCTACTCCTTAAGACTTCAGCCACCTCTCTGACAGATAACAGACCCAAGTGCATTGCCACATTTACTTCGTCGAGAACGACTATGTCAAACTTGCCACCGTGAATGGCCTCCTCTGCGTGGTTGAACGCTTTCTTCGCCTCAGCGAAGTCTTCGGCAGTCGGTTTATCTGCAATGAAATCCCCTCGACCATATACCGCCATCTCAAGCAGCGGGAGCCTCCCTGCCATGTGTGACTCGCCGTAGTCAGATCCACCTTTCATGAATTGAATTACGCAGACTTTCAACCCTCGGCCCATTGCTCGGAGCGCGAGGCCAAACGCAGCCCCAGTCTTCCCCTTTCCACTTCCCGTGTAGACCTGGATGAGTCCTCTCTCAAGCTTCGGCCTCATGAAGCCTTGTCCTTGACCTTTCTCCTTTTCACGAACTTCTGAAGGACTGTCTCCTCGCTTAACCATTTCACAACAACCACTGTAAGAACGCCAGATGTTGCCACAACGACGAATAGCCAAAACACTCGCACACTTATGTCCATAGAAGCCACGCCCTTGTTTCCATAGGTATCCTCCGCCGAGAGGGTCAGCTTCCATGTCCCAATCCGTTGGATCTCTGTGATTGTAAGAGAATATGCCAGAACCCAGCAACGCGATTTCTCACGGAACAGCAATGGCCTCAGATCACTCCAAGCTCCAGTTTCGAAGGTAGCTGAGACCTTTCCGTCAGTGAGATCTGACCCGTCAGGATATTTGGCAGTTACATTCAGCGTGATCGAATCAAAGAGAATCTCGTACGTGTCCTTCGGCAATGAGACGGTGAGCCTCAATTGAGCTGGAGCCACCTCGAACTGTGAAGAAACAAACACTGACGAAGGGGCTTTGTTTCCGAATCCGTCGTCGAATGATCCCGGGGAGACTGCGAACGTGAAGTTCTTTCCTGTAGTCTCGTTCCTGGGGATGGTATACTCTGCCATCCACATGCCGTTCATCGCATCAGTGAGAACAAGCGGCAGTGAGCGAGTAATTATGCCTGCGTGAGAAAGCAGGACCGGCCTAGACCCGGGCCTAATGGTTGTTACGGGCGATTCGTCTGGGTATTTGACCAAGAAAGCGACCTTTACCGTCTCCGTACGCTGATATCGTGGTAATGGTTGCTGATGGACGGACAGTCTCAAGGAAGCCTCGACCACGCCGAATTGGCCATCTGCGCGATGCCTCTCGAAGCTATTGTCGAAGGTGCCTATTCCGCCGATGGACATAGTCCATGATCCAACCGGGACATTGTTGGGGATTGGCCAAGTCTGTTCAAACTCCCCCATGCTATTCACAATCGCCGTCAGATTGCTTACGAGTGCGTCTGCAGGATTTCGGATATCCAGCCTGATCGTCGATCCGGGAAGCATTCCTCCTCCGGCGAATCTCGCGCCTTCCCTTCTCTGGTACACGGGCCGGACGGGCCCAACCACGCCGAAGTGGCATCTAGCCTCAGCAGTATTCAGCGCTGACGAAGCGGAAATCGTTAGCTCATAGGTTCCCAGAATGGGCGGTACGTCCAAAACGATGTTTACATTTGGATATGGAACGCCTCCAGTCGTTGTCGCAACGAAGGAGGCCCCCGTATATGAAATGCCTTGCGCTCCTAGCTTTTGCAACCAAAGAAAGTAGGTAAGAGATGGTTGAAGGCCATAGCCACTTACCAATACCTCCCTAGCCAAGTGGGAATACACAGGGCTATCGGTGTCAATCACAGGGCGAGCCGCTGATGACGCAGGGGTAACACTCAGAGGAAAAATCGTTCCGATCGACAGGACAATCGTAACCGTGATGAGAGCCTTTCTGGTGAAGGGCAAAGCCGATCGTAGTTTGGATTCAGGCCCTTACCTATTATGTGTTTTGACATTGAACAGCCAATTTGAGAAAAGCCGTCTTGTGAGACGCGCAAAAAAAGGAGAGAGATGCCTAGTCGGTTCCTTGGGCCATTGCTTTTCTTTTCTCATACTGTTCGACGAAGCTCTTCAAGGTCTTGTGGGCTTCTTCAAGTCTCGCGACAGGTAGCTGCTTGATCTCGTCAAATTCCCTCATATTTCCTATTGCAGTCTTTACAATAGTTAGCAGGTTGAAGAGCTTGACAACTTCGGTTTTCAATGTGATAAGTGTTCTGTCCCTAATCGGGAAGCCTTCTCTCAGCCCATATCTTTGCAACTCCATCACCTTGATCCGCGTGGGCCATGTTTCTCTCGAGAAAGCTCTTGGCTGATCTTCCCTATCTCCTGCGAAACAATTCCGAGCGCAACTCTTAGCGAGGAGATAGTCTCATCTGTTGATTCCTCTGGCTTATGGCGCCACAGCTTTGCGGCACCTTCTGCAGCCATTTTGCCAAGTGATGTCAGACTGTATGTTCCGTCCGTCTTCTGCACCATGCCAGACTCGATTAGATTCGAAAGGATGCTTTCTTCATGTTCCTTAAGTTTCAGAGCCTTTTCAGGAACGGCTCTTTCAGGGACTAGGGCATTCATGTCCAAGAACTTCAGCAACACGGAGGGCCCAGGAGGAATTTGGTCTCCGAGCTGTTCTGTTGAAGCCTTCCTGAGCTTCTGGAGCTCTTCGATCCTTTCCACAGCATCTTGAATCTTTGTGAGTTTCTCTCTGACCGATAGGAGTGATTGCACTATGGGACTAGTCGTATTGAGGCGGTAGAGTGTGACCGCTCCGACTTGACGCGATGCACTTATCGCCTTCATCTTTTCAAGATCCTCCCAGATCCGATAGAGAGTAGTTCTGCCGATCCCAGATCTCGTTGCGATCTCTGTTTTGGTGAACTCCTGTGCCTGTTTCTCTGCAAGAGATGTCAGAACTTTGAGCTGTGGAGGTCTTGTGAGCGTTTTCAGAAAGGTTGAAACGTCTTCGCCGACTGACATCTTAATCTCCGCCTTCTCATTCATCAGAGATGTGGTATATTAATGTTCTCATCTTGGAACATCGGCGAATCGCAGCAAGAAGGTGGCAAGGAATGACAAAACAGCGAGTCACGAACTTACAAATGACACGAGTTCGAAGGAACGAGATGGGATAGGGGAGGATGGATGCGAGCGAAAACAATGACCGGAGCGAAGAATGGTAGACGCAACAACGTAATGCGTGACGGGAACGAGAATTGCGACTTCGGGGAGGAAGAGGGACCGGTTAAGAGAGCAGCTCACCGGTGCAGCCGTTGACACGCGCGATGCCTTCCTTCTTCGCGTATTGGTACTTGACCTCATACACCGGTAAGTATAGCAACGCGAGATTTGTCACTTCGAACCTATTGCTCAGGATTCTTGTGAATGTCTTGGGCGGCTCCACCACAGCTTCGCTGAGCCTTCTTATCACTGAATCCTTTGTTTCATGTAACGGCATGATCTCAACAAAATCGTCATTCCCTCGAAGCTGCTCAAGACTTGAGATGGACTGCAACGGGGGTTTGTGACGTAGGAAACGTTCGATCTTCCGATCGTATCTTCCGTGAGCATCAAGGTGGAGTGACGTTTCCTTGTACTTCCTAGCAAGCTCCGTAACCCCATCCAGGGTGAAGAATCTCGGACTAGTTGACATCAGTCCAGTAGCCTTCTCAAGTCTCTTCTTGAACTCCCCTAGAAATGAGGAAGCCTTGGGATCTCGTAGAGTGAGATCTCGAGTCCTACCTTCTACCTCGACTGCCATTACGTCATCACTCGTCTGGACCCGATATGACGCTCCTCTGAAGAAGAAGCATTCGTGATATGCCTTGGCTATCCAGTAAGGACGGTAATGGAGACGTGGTTGCCCAAACTCAATCTTGAGTGTTCTGACCTTTGGGAAATTGCTCAAGGCCATCCCGAGTGCTCGCCATCTCAGAGATCTGACCTTCTCCAATATCTCTGACGGTTGTCTAGGCGCCACAGTGGAGAGAGATTCTCTGATGCTGGCCGGGCGCCATCCATTTCCTATCCTAGTGTCGTCGAATCCCCCTGCCTTTTCCACTAGACTCTGAAATTCCTCTAAGGTTGCATCTAGGTATCTTCTGATCTCTTTTATCCGGTCTTCCTCTTCCAAGACTATCATCAGAAGTAGCGTGGTCAGACGAATTTAAGCATCTTCGCTACGCGATTGAGCAGACTAACCGGGATGTCACTGCCAAAAAGGAGAAAAGAAAGAAGGCAAACCTCTCGGGGCACGTGGGATTCTAGAGAACCGGCGGTTGACCCTCTGCTATAGTTTCAAGAGGCGGGGCTGGCGGCATAGTCTCCTCAGGCGGAGGAGGAGGCGCTTTCTTGGGCCTTGCTCTTCGCTTGGGCTTTGCCCTCTTCACCCTTTTCTTTGCTTTCTTCTTCGCTTTCTTCGGCAAAATCTCACACCTTCAAGTGGACACTATAAGATGTCCGCAGAACATAGATAAGTTTTGGGTTTTCCTTGACTCCGAAGGCGCATCTGTAGTGGTGCTCTCCTGGAATCAAAATCGCTCTGGCATTGTTCGAGAACCGGCCTTGAACCTTGCTTCCATCTCTTCCGAACCCGAGAAATCACCTATCACTTCCCCTCTGTTGAGTTGTCCGTCCAAACACAGTTCTGTGGGCCTTTACTCCGCGTAGCAACCGAATAGATGGATCATTTTATCAGTATTTCAGCAAAAAGGAGCAAGATTCATTCCACTGTGGCAAATTCGCCATAAATTGTCCTTAAATTCGTCCTACCTGAAGCGCGGAAGACTTGAAGTGGGCAATGTCAGGAATCAATCTTATCCGATCTTTCTTCCTTCTGAAGACGATTTCGACATCTCCGCCAATGTAGAAGCCTCGATCAGGCATCTCCTGAATTCGGTGAACACATCCTTCGTTCGCTCTTCTAAGTTCTATCACAGCCAAAGTAAGCGACAACCAAGACAAGCTCAGAGCTGTGCCTGGAGGAGCTCTAAGACGAGTGTTGGAGGTCCTGGTGAAAGAATTATACGCTCGGTCCTAGTGTCGAACTACAGAAGTGGTTGCGTTTGAAGGGGAAACCTCTAGCCTCGATAGTTTCGGCAGGCCTTTCGAAG
>Ga0129298_10001102_pt1 | contig 11219 bp, 9 predicted proteins | sample I19B2metaG_FD_94707 | JGI IMG/M metagenome (GOLD analysis project Ga0129298, IMG submission 94707) | Lake sediment bacterial and archeal communities from Gulf of Boni, Indonesia to study Microbial Dark Matter (Phase II) - ​I19B2 metaG | ecosystem: Environmental > Aquatic > Freshwater > Lake >...
CACCAAATTATATTATTTTGTTCATGATTATAACATTTTTTGTCTGTTTTTGTTTATAAGATATAAACATTATAAATGGAGATGAAAAAATATTTTATCATAGCAATAATACTTATCCTTATGAATGAAAATGCCAGTTCCCAGGAAAAAATCAAATATAACGACCTATCAAAGGAAGAATCATATATTATTGATAATAAAGGTACTGAGCGTCCTTTTACAGGAAAGTACAATAAGTATAAGGAAAAGGGTACCTATGTTTGTAAAAAGTGTGGTGCAGCCCTTTATCATTCTTCTGATAAGTTCGATTCTGAATGCGGATGGCCCAGCTTTGATGATGAAATAAATGGTGCAGTACGCCGTCTCCCTGATCCTGACGGTATCAGGACAGAAATTGAATGTGCTTCATGTGGCGGACATCTCGGGCATGTTTTTACCGGTGAAAGACTTACTTCCAAAAATGTAAGACATTGTGTCAATTCATTATCGCTTGATTTTGTTCCGGCAATTGTTGAGGCAGGAAGATACGGTACAGCTCTTTTTGCAGGCGGCTGTTTCTGGGGCGTGGAATATTTTCTTCAGAAAGAACCCGGTGTAATATCAGTAACCTCAGGGTATACCGGAGGAGTAGTTAAAAATCCTACCTACAAAGAAGTGTGCACAGGTAACACCGGCCATGCTGAAGTGGTCAAAGTAGTATACGATCCTCAAAAAACATCGTATGAAAAACTGTTGAAACTTTTCCTGGAAATTCATGATCCGACCCAGGTCGGAAGACAGGGACCAGACATTGGCGATCAGTACCGTTCAGAGATTTTCTATATGAATGAGGATCAGAAGAAGATTGCAGAAAAAAATCTGAATATACTGAAATCAAAAGGATTAAAGATAGCGACTGCTGTTACAAAGGCTACCGGGTTTTATGCTGCGGAAGAATATCACCAGGATTATTATTTCAGAAACGGGAAGGTGCCATATTGTCACGGATATGTGAAACGGTTCTGATAAATCAACCGTTTTAAGAATTTTTATGATAAAAAGATAGTTCTGTTTGTTTATTAATTCCCTAAACAATTACCTTTATCAGGTTTAATTGATTTGAGGGAGAAGCATGAAGTTATATACATATCAGAGCCGTTCGGCGAAATCAGGAACTAAAAGGCGGGGTCTCATTCTTGCAGGATTTTTACTGAGTCTGATTTTACTGAAATCAGGAAAGGCTTTAATGAATTATACATCATCCGATAAATATTGCATGTCATGTCATATTCATCCTCACGCCGACCAGAGCTGGAAATTATCAACTCATTATAATAATAAGTCAGGAACAATCGTTCACTGTACCCAATGTCATCTTCCCCCTGAAGGTGATGGTTATATTTTTGCAAAAGCTAAGCATGGATTCAAGGATGTGTACGGCTTTCTGTTTAAGGATAGCTCGGAAATCGACTGGGTGAGAAAGAAACAACTCGAAAATGCAAAAGGATTTGTTTACGAGAATTCATGCCTGAAATGTCATCAGAATCTGTTTCCTGTAACACTATCTGTAAAAGGTGGTAATGCCCATCTTGCTTATATATCAGGTAAAGAGCCTCTTCGCTGTATTAATTGTCATCTGAATGTTGGTCATTACGACAGGAATGCCATACATGCTCAGGATAGCAGCTTTGGTATAATAGCGTCAGCCAGTCAGACTGTATTTACGGAACCTGCAACGGTTGAGAAATTTGAAAATTTTACCGAAATGATTCCGGGAACATCTGTTTCATTCGATATGGTTGCAATACCCGAAGGGTCATTTTATATGGGAAGCAAAGCTGATGAACCATTGAGGGATGATGATGAAGGTCCGGTAAGGAAGGTAACTCTTTCAAAATTCTGGATTGCTGAAACCGAAGTTACCTGGGATGAATACCTGGCATTTTTCAGGGCTACCAGTTCTCAGGGAAGAACAGAAGGTCAGGTGGTCACAAAAAAGAATATTGATGCAATCAGTGGCGCTACACCTCCGTGGGGTGCTCCCGATCAGGGCTGGGGCAAAGGAAAAAGACCGGCTATTACAATGTCGTGGCATGCGGCTAATGTATATTGCCGCTGGTTGTCAAAAGTTACAGGAAAAAAATACAGGCTTCCAACTGAGGCAGAATGGGAATATGCCTGCAGGGGAGGTACTGAAACTCCATATTTCTTTGATGGTAATCCTAAAGATTTTACATCCGAAGGATTCCTTAAAAAGATTTTCGGACCAGATACAGCATTGATTGCATCAAGAGTTATTTATAAGGAAAACAGTTCTTCGAAAACATATGAACCGTCAGCTGTTACCGCTAACCGTTTCGGCCTGCTGAATATGTCCGGAAATGTTGCCGAATTCTGTCTTGACTTTTATTCACCTGATGCTTATAAAGCCGATACTCTGAGTCTTGTTAATCCGAGAGGACCTGAAGGAGGGCAGGAGCATGTAATTCGCGGAGGTTCATTTAAAAGTGATGCCAGGGATGTAAGAAGTGCTGCCCGCGACTTTACAAAAACCAAAGCCTGGCTGGTAACTGATCCCCAGATCCCTAAGAGCATCTGGTGGTACTCCGATTGTATCGATGTTGGTTTCAGGGTTGTTTGTGAAGCTGACAGCACTATGAAATAAGAAAAAGTTAGGGAAGGAGGTTCCCCTCCTTGGAGGGGCCAGGGGTGGGTTAATAAAAGACAAATGAATAAAAAAGACAAACGAAAGAACAGAATATATGAATATCGACAGACGAAAATTCATTGAAAAAACAACGGTGGCAGGAGTCGTTCTGGCAGGCACATCTGCTTTCCTAAGCAGTTGTAAAAAACAAATCGATAATGAATCTCTTGGATTACCTCCGGTTTTGAAGGGTGCTCCTAAGGGCAAAAAGCTGAGAGCAGGACTGGTTGGTGCGGGAGCCCGGGGAACTGGTGCTGCAATCAACTTTATAAGTGCAGGTCCTGATCTTGAGATCATAGCCCTCGCAGATATCTTTCAGGATAAAATTGATGCATGCCGCGAAAGATTTGCTTCCTTCAACCTTCCGATACCTGAAGAAAACTGCTTTGCAGGATTTGATGGATATAAGAAACTTATGGCCCTGCCTGATGTCGATGTGGTACTACTGGCAACACCCCCGCAGTTCCGGCCTGACCATTTCCTTGAAGCGGTGATGAACAACAAGCATGTTTTTATGGAGAAGCCAGTTGCAGTTGACCCTGTTGGGATAAGATCGATCATAACCTCTGCGAAAAAAGCAGAAGCTATAGGACTTAATGTTGTTACAGGAACACAACGTCGTCACCAGGAAGACTATATTGAAACATATAAGCAGGTAAAAAACGGTGCCATCGGAAGAATTACATCAGCAAAAGCCTACTGGAATCAGGATCATGTCTGGTTCCGCGAAAGAGAAGATGGATGGAATGATATGGAATATATGATCCGGAACTGGAACAATTTCTGCTGGCTTTGTGGCGATCATATTCTTGACACTCATGTGCATAATATAGATGTCATTAACTGGTTTATCGGCAAGCAGCCTGAAAGGGCAATCGGGTACGGAGGAAGGCACAGAAGGGTGACCGGCGACCAGTACGATTTCTTCAGCGTTGATTTTTATTATGGCAACGGGGTCAGCTCCCACAGTATGTGCCGCCAGATTGACAGCTGTGCCAATGGCACAGGGGAACTCATTATGGGAACTGAGGGCTATACTAATTGCATGAACACTATATGGGATCTCGATGGTAAAATTAAATGGCAGTTTAAATATCCGAATGATGAGAATGGCAATCCTATGAACCAGGTAAAGATTCCACCATATGTCCAGGAACATATGCATCTGGTTTATGCGATCAGAACAGGTAAATATGTTAATGAGGCAGAACAGACAGCAATCTCTACATTAACAGCAATTATGGGAAGAACAGCTGCCTATACCGGCAGGCTGATAACATGGGATGAGATATTCAAATCAGATATGGATCTTGGCCCTTCTAAAATCGAAATGGGTCCTGTTGACATGGTATTTGAAACACCAGTACCAGGAACACCAATACTTACCTCGGAATCAGAAAGTTAATAATAAAATAAATCAGATCAGAATGACAAGAAAATCATCCAGAAGGGAGTTTATCAGGAGGTCGGCTGCTGTTGCAGCAGGTACATTCGTACTTCCCCAGATTATTCCATCAACTGCTATGGGTATGGGTGGCAGGCTATCACCCAGCGATCGTATCGTGATGGCCACAATTGGAACAGGTTCCCAGGGAAATGGCAATATGAGAGAATTTTTAAGACTGAACAAACAACTTCAGTTTATAGCACTTTGTGATGTCGATAAGAATCACCTGGAAGCCGGGAAATCAATGGTTGACAAAGCCAATGGCAACAATGACTGCCGAACCTATGGCGATTTCAGAGAGCTTCTTGCAAAAGAAAAGCTGGATGCTGTTTCAATTGCCCTGCCCGATCACTGGCATGGAATAATTTATACTGAAGCAGCCAATGCAAAGCTTCATGTGTATGGTGAAAAACCGATCTGCCGTACTATAAAGGATGGTCAGACTATAGTCAGTGCTGTTAAAAAGAATAACATAATCTGGCAGACAGGAAGCTGGCAGCGTTCTCTTTTTAATTTCAGGAGAGGAGCTGAGCTTGCAATAAACGGACGGGCAGGGAAGGTAAAGTATATCGAGGTTGGCCTTCCTGACGGAGGAAAGGGTATTGGCACACCTCCTGTTCAGGAAATACCGCCTCAACTGGACTGGGAAATGTGGCTTGGACCTGCACTTAAGGTTCCTTACCGTGGTGTTGCTCACTGGGACTGGCGCTGGATTCTGGACTATTCCGGCGGTCAGATGACTGACTGGGCCGGACATCATATAGACATAGCAAACTGGGGCACAGGGCTGGAACATACAGGCCCCGTTGAAATATCAGGACATGGGGTATATCCTCCTGAAGGATTATATAATGCACCGGTGGAATATGATTTCCTGTGCAAATATGCGAATGGAATTGAAATGAGAGTTGCAAATGCATCCAGACTACCTCACAAAATGGGTACAACCTGGTATGGTGACCTTGGCTGGATACATGTTGACAGGGGAGATGTTCTGACCGCTTCTGATCCAAAGATACTGGAGGAGGTTATCGGTGAAAATGAGATCCATCTCTATAAAAGTGATAATCATTATCAGAATTTCCTTGATTGCATACGTTCAGGAAATCAGGCAATTACACCTGTCGAAGTCGCATACAGGGCAATTTCAGTGGGATTGCTTGGAGAAATTGCAATGACAACAGGTCAGACTATTAAGTGGGATCCCGATAAAGAGGTAATTCTAGATAATCCAAGGGCAAGCAGGTTGTTGAGCAGACCTTACCGTGCACCATGGACCTTACCAACAGTTTAGAGAAATAAGATAAAAGATAAAAGGAAAAAGATATAAGATGAAAAAGCAATATTTTCTGTTATTAATTTTAGCTCTCCTGGTTTCATTGTTTAGCGGATGTAAGAAGGAGACAGGATATAAAACCCTGATTATAACAGGGCAGAATAACCATGACTGGCAGGCAAGTTCTCCGGTTCTTAAGACAATCCTTGATGAAACCGGATTATTTAGCTGTGAAATAATGACCACACCTGAAAAAGACGGTGATATGACAACCTTCGATCCCGATTTTTCAAAATATAAACTGGTAGTATTGGATTACAACGGAGACTCCTGGTCTGATAAGACGAATTCTTCGTTTTTAGATTTTGTTAAGAATGGGGGAGGGGTTGTTGTCTATCATGCGGCAAATAACTCTTTTCCTGCCTGGAAGGAATATAATGAAATGACAGGTCTCGGAGGCTGGGGTGACCGCAATGAGAAAGACGGTCCGTACATTTATTACAGACGCGACTCTCTTATTGTTGATAATTCTCCGGGAAGGGGAGGGAATCATGGCAAGAGAAGGGAATTCCTTGTAAGGACAAGAATTACTGATCATCCTGTAACGAAAGGGTTGCCTGCCCGGTGGATGCATGGAAATGATGAGCTTTACAGCGAACTCAGGGGACCTGCAAAAAATATGCAGGTACTTGCAACAGCCTTTGCTGATTCGGCTGCAGGTGGTGGTACAATGCGCGATGAGCCTATGCTTATGACTATTACTTACGGAAACGGTAGAATATTTCATACAGCAATGGGGCATGCCGATAAGGATGGCGGTCCGGCTATGCAGTGTGCAGGATTCATAGTGACCTTGCAGAGGGGTGCTGAATGGGCTGTAACAGGTAATGTTACACAAAAGGTTCCTTTCGACTTTCCAACAGCTGCGGGTGTTGTCCTAAGAACCGATTTTACTGAGCTGACATTTGAAGAAGCTCTTGGAAATATCACTAATTATGAAATCGGTAAGAGTACAAAAAGTCTTGTTTGTATACAACACCATATAGCTGATCTTGCCGGTGACGAAATAGCATTGCTGGAGGTTGAGAAACAACTCGTCGGTGTATTGGTTAATGAAAAAACAACGACAGAGGCTAAAAAACTTCTGCTAAGGGAACTCAGCTGGATGGGTACCGAATATTCGGTTTCTGCAATAAAAGAGCTTGTCGGCAATAACGAAATTAAGGATGAAGCTGAATTTGCATTGGCAAGGCTTCAGACCGGTAAATAATTTTATATATAATCTCTATGTGTTTTGAGAATACCTCAAAAGTCTCATTTCTTAAATCCACCCCTATCCCGATAGCTATCGGGACCCCCAGGGGGGACTTATTAAAAACCGATGACTTATTAAGCCCCCCTTGGGGGGTTGGGGGTTAAAATTGACTTATGAGATATTCTCAAGTCTGAAGAGGAAAAATATTTTATTATGTTCTCCCTGGTTATTCCTGTTTACAATGAGGAAAAGCTAATTGATGAGCTTCTGAGCCGTACTGTTGCTTCAGTTGAGTCATTTGCTTCTGATTATGAAATTATTGTCGTTGATGACGGTAGTACCGACAGAAGTCTTGAGCTGCTGCTTCAGTGGCGTGATAATAACAGCAGGATAACTGTTATGTCCCTTTCAAAAAATTTTGGACATCAGGCTGCCTTTACTGCCGGACTGGAATACGCGACAGGTGAAATAGTTGCCATGATGGACGGAGATCTGCAGGATCCGCCTGAGCTTCTTGCTGAAATGTACAAAAGGATCAATTCTGAAGACCTTGAAATAGTCAGCGGCAAGAAAACAGGAAGAAGGGGCTCCCGGAACAGAAACTTTCTATCGGCACTCTTTCACTTGTTTTTCAAGTATATAGGCGAAATTAAGAGCATGGAGAATGCCGGCAACTACTCAATGATGAAGAGAGAGGCTGTTGATGCTTTACTTACCATGAAGGAAAAAGTTAGGTATCTGCCCGGATTGAGAACATTCATTGGTTTCAGGCAGGGATATGTCGAATTTGTAAGAGATGACAGGTATCGTGGAGAACCAAAAATGAATTTCGGAAGGCTCTTTATGCTAGCAACAGATGCAATCTTTTCTTTTTCAAGGTTCCCCATCAGATTGTGTCTGGTGCTCGGGACAGTAGGCACACTTGTCTTCATGGTGGTTGGCATTTATGTGCTTATCGCAAAAGTTTACGGATTCGCCATACCAGGCTGGTCTTCAATATTATTAAGTATCTATTTCCTCGGTTCAATTCAACTTGTGTTTCTCGGAATACTCGGAGAATATGTTTACCGCAGCTATAAAGAAAGCCAGAACAGGCCGGTTTATTTTACCAGGAAAATCTATAGCGACAGAGAAAACAAGAAATGAGAGAGGCTCCTCTTAAATATATATTCTGGTCACTCTCTTATCTGCTTCTTGCCTTACTCATATTTACCTCCCGAAATGCAGGAATTACCTGCGATGAGGTACTCCATTATACCCAGTCACAGGATGTTTATAATTATTTTGCCTCAGGAGGAGAAGATAAAAGTGCTCTTCATAATCCGGTATGGCATCTTATGTATTATGGACAATCGTATGATAATATTGTAACCATACTTATAAACTGGCTGAATATTGAAGATGTATACGGATTCCGTCATATAATGAGTACACTTGCAGGGTGGCTTACTATAATGGTTACGGCACTTTTCGCAATATGGATCTCAGGTTACCGCAGTGCTATTTTGGTGATATTTCTTTTTTCAGTAACACCAGCTTTTCTTGGACACTCACATAATAACCTTAAGGATATTCCATTTGCTCTCGGGTATATTTCTGCTACTTTCCTTCTTGTAAAATTCCTGAAGTATAAGGAAAGAATTCCATACTGTGCAGTGGCTCTCCTGACCTTGAGTGTGGCTTTCACAATAAGCATAAGAGCAGCAGGTGCGGTACTCATACTCTATTTGATTCTATTCACTTTTATTTCCATAATCATTAATTACTTTAATGATGGAAGTAATGGAAGACATGAGATACTTCATAAGTCCCTGCTTGTAATGTTTATATCCTGCGCCGCATATTTCCTGAGCATATTACTTTGGCCATATGCACTGCAGGATCCATTACAGAATGTGTTTGAAGCATACAGGGTAATGGCACATTATCCCGATACATTCAGGCAGATTTTTGAAGGCAGAGTGGAATGGTCCGATTTTATGCCATGGTACTACCTGCCAAAGTCGATGCTGATCACTATACCGTTAATTGTTACCGGAGGGGTACTTTCATTTGTAGTTTTATCAAAACGGATTTTCAAAAACGATCACAGGCTGGTATTTTCAATTATAATTTTTACAGTCCTGTTCCCTGTTCTTTTCGCAATTATCCAGAAATCAAATCTGTACAGTTCATGGCGACAGTTTCTTTTTGTCTATCCGGCGATAGTAATTCTTGCAGCTTCCGGTTTCAATATGCTTTTTGAATCTCTTTCAAAAAAGTACTTCAAGTGGGTCCTTTCAGTAATTATTATAATGGCCGCCATACACCCTGTAAAATATATGGTAAATAATCCCCGCTATTTCTATATATATTATAACCAGATAGTTGGCGGATTAAAAGGGGCTCATGGCTGTTATGAAACAGACTACTATTATGTAAGTCAGACTGAAGCCTCAGAATGGCTTTTAAATTATCTTGAAAATAAAGGACCTGAAGAAAGTATCCGGGTAAGTGCCACATATTCTGTTAACTGGCAGTTCAGGAAACATCCTGAAATTGAAACATCATATTTCAGGTATGAGGAACGGAGCCTGACAGACTGGGATTATGCAATTGTGACAAACCGTTATATTCCGCCTTTTAAATTAAAAGATGGAAGTTGGCCACCAAAGAATGCAATACATGTTATTTATGCTGACAGTGTGCCGATATGTGCTGTTCTTGAACGAACATCCAAAGATGATTATAATGGTTTCCGGATGTTGTCAGAGGGAAAATATCAGGAATCGGTAAAATTCTTTGAAAAGGCATTGAAGTCAGACTGCAGTGATGAAATGATTTTTTATAATTTTGCTGCAGCTCTTTACAATATTGGAGAAAAACAGAAAGCTGATTCGCTTCTGAAGGTATCGCTGAAGGTAAATCCCGATTTTGAACTTTCACTGATGTACCTTGGTAATATAGCAAAGCTGGAAAAAGATTACAAAACGGCTGTCAGATATTATGAAAAAGTAATAGAAACTAACAGGAAGTATTTTGAAGCTTATGTTGAACTGGCCGGATTGATAAAGGAACAGGATTTATTGAAATCCCGAAGTCTTCTCAGGAGATGCCTGACTATAAATCCTACGTATAAGCCTGCAATAATGGCCCTGGCTGATACCTACAGGAAAAGTGATCCGGAGATAGCTTCGAAATATGATAAACTGGCAAATAGTGTTAAATAATTAACAATAAAATAAAAAATGAAGAAAACAGCATTAATCTTATCGTTCGCCATGATGTTAATGGCAGGAAATGTAACCTCAGCGCAGGATCAGCCTAAACCAAAAAAGGATACGGTTAACATAGACACAGATGCCAAACCTACTTTTTATTATGCAGAAGAGGATGAGGCCACTGAATCAAAAGGAAACACTACCACTATTATAATTATAGCCGGTGTTGCCGTAATACTTGCCGGAGGATTTTTCTTTGTACTCAGGAAGAAGAAATAATCCTTTATGGAAAAGATCAGAATCTCAACAGCTCAGTTTGAGAACAGGAGCGGAGATAAGGAATATAATCTCAACAGGATAGAGACCCTTTCTGCAAGAGCCGCGCAGGAAGGATCGGATGTAATTGCATTTCACGAATGTTCTGTAACAGGTTATACTTTCGCACGGAATCTCTCAAAAGCTCAGATGCTGGAAATTGCTGAACCGGTACCCGACGGACAGAGTGTTTTGAGGCTTATAAGAATTGCCGGTGAATATAATATTGTAATACTTGCCGGCCTGTTTGAAAAAGACAAGGAGGGAAAGATTTTCAAAACCTATGTTTGCGTCGATAAAACAGGTATGATAGCCAGGTATCACAAGCTTCATCCTTTTGTAAATGAGCATATTTCACCGGGAAGTGAATATTGTGTTTTTGATCTCCTAGGATGGAAATGCGGAATACTTATCTGTTATGATAATAATATTATTGAAAATGTAAGGGCCACACGTCTTCTTGGTGCTGAAATCATTTTTATGCCGCATGTAACAATGTGCACACCTTCGCCACGTCCGGGTGCAGGTTTCTGCGATCCTGAACTCTGGAAGAACAGGGAAAATGATCCCACATCTTTAAGACTGGAATTTGATGGGATGAAGGGGAGAGGATGGCTCATGAAGTGGCTTCCTGCCAGGGCATATGACAATGGGATTTACGCTGTTTTTTCAAATCCGATCGGGATGGATGATGACCAGCTGAAAAACGGTTGCTCAATGATCATTGATCCTTTCGGAGATATAATTGCTGAATGCCGGACTCTGGGAGATGATTTTGTGACAGCTGTTATTACCCCTGAAAAACTGACTCAGGCAGGAGGCTATCGTTATCTTCAGGCAAGAAGACCGGAGCTTTACAAAGACATTATCGGACAGCCCCATACCCCTGAACAAAAAGTAGCCTGGTTGAATACGGGAAAATAAATTACATATCGAGCAGGTCAATAAGATAGATCAGGGATGCATTTGCGGCACTTCCCATCTGAAGTTCCCTGATATTAACTTTGTCGAATGTGTCATTTGCCGAATGATGATAATAA
>Ga0129298_10001103_pt1 | contig 11215 bp, 11 predicted proteins | sample I19B2metaG_FD_94707 | JGI IMG/M metagenome (GOLD analysis project Ga0129298, IMG submission 94707) | Lake sediment bacterial and archeal communities from Gulf of Boni, Indonesia to study Microbial Dark Matter (Phase II) - ​I19B2 metaG | ecosystem: Environmental > Aquatic > Freshwater > Lake >...
ATCTTGGAATCCTGCACCAAAGGCTCTTAGAACCGTCGACCCTGGCAACGCTGCTCCTAGAAGAAGCTGAGAGACAACGAGGTCTCTTGGAATGCAGTAGCTAATTGCCTGTCGTACATGTCGTGCTGCCTCAGCAGCTTTTGAAGGGTCAGCTTTCCCAAGAGGTGTGTCAACTCCTGTGCCTAGGATTGGGTGTTGCATGTTAATTCCAAGTTCCTGCCAGCCAATTTCAGGATTTATAAAGACGTTTGCGCCAAGGTCACGCATAACATCTTGGTCAGCGGCTAGTTGATAGTTGACGTCAAGGGCGTCGACTTCGCCAGTTCTGTAGGCTGCAATAGCTGAGTCCTTCTCCACTATAACGACGACATTGTAGGTTTCAACAGTGAAGTATCCTAGGTTCTCCAGTCTCTCACGGTCCCAATATTCATTGAATTTCTCGAGCGTCGCCATCTTTTTGACAGGGTCAAATCCCTTATATACGTACGGGCCTGTGCCGAAGGGACCATATGCCGTGTACGATCCGGTACCTCCATACTTTGTGGTGTCCCAAGTAAATGTGTATGCGCCTTCGAGACCTGTTGCATACGGTAGCTGATTCCATTGGTCGAACGGGATCTGTTCGAGATAATGTTTTGGCAAAGGCGCAATCGCTGTCTCTGTGATATTCAGGAATGCGTAGGGCGATATGGGTGGTTTAACCGTAAATTGATAAGTGTACCTGTCTATCGCTGAGAAGGTTGATGTTGGCTCAGTAAGGGTTCCACCGGAGTTATCAACAAGTGTGGTGGTGCCGTTAAGCCAAGTGAAGGAAACCAGCTTACCAAAACGATCAAGCTTGTCTGATAATGCTACAGAAGCTACCTCAGGAGTCATTAGAGCCATTTCGGTGAAGAGGTAATCGTCAGCTGTAGCTTCTACACCGTCATGGAAGAGTATGCCAGGCTTGATTTGGATAGTCCATGTTCTGCCATCATCAGAAGAGGTTATTATTTCTGCTTCATTTTTGAACATAGTGCTAGTGCGTGTGTCAACAAGTTGTAGACCACCTTGAGTTATTCCATACACGAACAGGGCGTAGAAGGAGTTTGAGTCTACATTAGCCCAAGGTGCAAGGCTAGTCCAATCACCAGCCTCTGCAAAGGTGTAGGTCGTCACTCCACTCATGTATTGTAGGTCAGCGAATGGAGTCGCCATTGTGTTGAATACGTTGGCGTCACCATAGATCTTGATGTTTGGGTTTCGGGCTACAACATCGGAAGTCACAAAGATTGGCATATATGGCTTATCTCTAAAGAGCACAACGGATAATTGTTTGAAAAGTTCAAGTTGCACAGTGCTATCAAGAGTTGTATAAATCTCCTCTAGTAACGTGTTGGCTTCCGAATTATTATACAGAGCGTAATTGTTTCCTGTTGGTGGAAACGCTTCTGGTGATCCAAGGTACTGACTTTTAATATCAGGTACAGGAGCTGTGAAGCCCCATCCTATGAAGCCAATGTCATAGCCGCCGTCTTCAAAGGTTGCGCCTATTTTTGCTGGGTCCTCTTGGAATAGACGTCCAATAAGATCAGAAAACGTAACATACACAACTCTTGCGTTGATACCTATTGACTGCAAGGCGTACGCAATCAATGCAGCATGTTGCCGTCGAACAGGATTTGTCGTTGGAGCAAGTAATGTTATGGAGAACAACGGGGTTGTTCCTTGGGTTACCTGCTGTTGTTCATGAGCTTCGGAGATTTGCGCTTGGGTTCCTACCATTGAAACAACGGTCAAATTAAGAATCAAAGTGAACAATAGTGCGCTTAGAGCTATTTTTCTTTTTTCCATTTTTTTTTCACGATCCTCTAGTATTTTTTCTATCATTAAACATTTAAATCTTTAGATATCTATACTAAGTGGAACAAAAAAAATAATTGCAGCTAAAAAAGGAGGACATCATAATGGCTAACCTTACAATATATGTAGTTAGACGCATACTTTTCATGATTCCCGTCTTCTTAGGCGTCTCGATTCTAACGTTTATTATATCCAATGCAGCAGGCGATCCCATAGCTTTGATTAGACAAGGTTTAAGGTCAGTTTCTCCAGAAGTTCTAGAGGCTTTAAGGGCATACTACCATGTGAATGAACCATTATACATGAGGTATCTGTACTGGTTGTGGAATCTACTGCACTTAGATTTAGGCCGAAGCCTTTCCGGTTCTCCAGTGCTTACCATAATAGGCCCATTGATTCCCACTACTTTAGAATTACAGATTCCAGCTCTTATTCTAGCTGTTCTTATAGGTGTACCTATAGGTATCTATTCAGCTAGACATCAGTACTCCAAGCGCGACGTATCTATTACAACTTTTGCGCTTTTTGGTTATTCAATGCCTACCTTCTGGCTTGGTCTCATGATGATTATAGTGTTCTCGCTTTATCTCGGCTGGCTTCCATCTGGCGGCGCAGCTGGCATAACAAGAATATGGTGGGGAAGCGAATTTGCTGACCGAATAGCCCATTTAATTATGCCACTGTCAGTCCTCACATACATACAGCTTGCAACTTTTGTAAGACTAATACGCGGAAACATGTTACAAACTCTACGAGAAGATTACATACTCGCCGCCCGATCCTGTGGACTTAAGGAACGAACAGTAGTCTACAAACATGCGCTTCGAAACGCAATAACACCAATTGTGACAATTTTAGGATTGGGATTCGGCTCATCGTTAGCTGGCGCACCGGGATTAGAAACAGCGTTTAACTGGCCTGGCTTAGGATATCAATTCGTACGAGCAACTTTTTCTTTAGATATCCCGCAAATTGTTGGCATAACAGTAGTTATAACTATCATGTTGATGATTGCCAATATAGTCACCGACTTGTTCTACGGGCTGATTGACCCACGAGTCAGGTTAGGGTAGGTATAAGGCATGCACATTCGCAGAAAGGCAAAAACCGAAAATGCTACAACAGAAAAACAAGAAACGACCAGCACGCGGAGAAGAGGAGCTAGCCAGTGGGCTGTTGGATGGAGGAGATTTAAAAGAAACAAGGCTGGACTGGCTGGACTCTTTATTGTTCTTTTCTATGTGTTCATAGCTCTAACGAGTCAGTGGTTAGCGCCTTACCCTCCACGTAGCTTCCTATCTCTAGTTCAAGGAGAAAATGGGGAACCTCCTTCATGGAAGCATCCGTTCGGGACAAGCAAGGCAGGCTTAGATATCTTTAGCGAGGTATTGCATGGCGCACGAGGAGATTTGTACGTCGGGGTAGGAGCCACCATAGTAACTGTTATCATAGGATTGGCGATTGGAGCTATAGCTGGATATCTCAGGGGAGGATCTGGCGATTTTATCTTGATGATTACCCAAGTATTTTATACAATCCCATTACTGCCTCTAATACTATTATTCGCGAGGGTCTTCATGATCCTTGTAGCGCAAGGTTTCGGCTTAACCCTTATCCTTCTTCTTCTAGGATTTTTTGGCTGGCCTACAATATCGTTTGTCGTAAGAGGCGAGATACTTAGGATCAGGGAACTTGATTTTGTTAAGGCTTCGCAGGCGCTTGGAGCTAGCAGATGGCGAGTAATTTTCCGTCACATCGTTCCTAATACTTTGACGCCTGTGATAATAACGGCAACGCTCTTGATTGCTGGTAACATTTTAACTGAAGTTGTAATCAGTTTTCTAGGTTTCGGGGATGCAAACACATCAACTTGGGGCATAACAATTCAGGAAGGGATTACATACATGAGAACTGAGTGGTGGACCCCAGTATTTCCAGGGCTTGCCACACTTTTTGCTGTCTTAGGTTTCAATCTTCTCGGAGACGGCCTTTCAGACGCACTTAACCCAAGACTACGAGACTAGGAGCTACGCAGAAATGGAGCCTTTATTGGATGTCAAAAGACTAAAAACGTACTTTTTCACCGAAGCCGGTGTAGTAAAGGCTGTTGACGGAGTTGACTTTCAAGTCGGAAAAGACGAAACAGTTGGTTTGGTAGGAGAATCGGGTTCCGGGAAGACGGTTGCTAGTTTCTCAGTTATGCGGATAGTGCCTCAACCCGGAAGAATCCTTGCTGGCACTGTCATGTTTGAAGGCGAAGACCTCTTAGCTAAGTCAGAGGAAGAGATGAGAAAAATTCGAGGTGCAAAGATCGCTATGACTTTTCAGGACCCAACTACGTCTCTTAACCCACTGTACACCATCGGAAGTCAGCTGGCTGAAGTTATTCGGGAGCACCAAAAAGAACTTTCAAAGGAACAAGCCTTAGAACAGGTTATGAAACTGCTGGAGCTGGTGCGTATTTCAGAGCCAGAACTTCGTGTTAAGGCTTATCCTCATGAACTAAGCGGCGGCATGAAACAACGCATAGCCATCGCTAGAGCGCTAGCTTCAGGACCTTCACTTCTTTTCGCTGATGAACCTACAACTAATCTCGACGTGACTGTTCAAGCGCAAGTGCTCAATCTACTCAAGGAGCTTAGGCAGAAAGAGAAAATGTCGCTGGTAATGATCACCCACGACATGGGAATCGTCGCTGAGGTGACACAACGCGTCCAGGTTCTTTACGCAGGAATGGTCGCTGAGGTCGCAGAAACCCGCTCGCTTTTCAAGAAACCAAACCACCCATACACAGAGGCACTTCTCCAAGCAGTTCCGCGAATTGATCAACGCAAAGACCTTAAGGTTATTCCAGGAAACATACCTAACTTGATCAATCCGCCATCAGGCTGCAGATTCCATCCCAGATGTCCTTACGCTAAGGATGTTTGCAAGCAGAAAGTGCCACCCTTGGAAGTTACTGATGACGGTCATCTGGCTGCCTGCCACTTCTGGGGTGAACTATCGCTTATGGGAGCATGAGGTGGATAGAAGATGAACGCCCCAACCTTACTTGAAATAAAAGACCTTGTAAAACACTATCCAATCTATACAAGAGGCATCATTCTGAAGAAGCAAATCGGCGTGGTTCATGCTGTTGACGGTGTTAGTTTAAACATTCAACAAGGTGAAAACTTAGGTCTGGTAGGAGAAAGCGGTTGTGGCAAAACCACTTTAGGCAAGACCCTTATGTATCTAGAGGAGCCTGAGTCGGGCGAAGTTGCTTATGATGGCATTAACGTGTTCGATGCCTTCCGCTCCAAGGACGCCGCGAAGATTCGAAGGATCAGACGTGGAATACAGATGGTGTTCCAAAATCCTTACACGTCTCTTGACCCACGTATGACTGTATTTGATATTTTAAGTGAACCGTACATCATTCACAAAAACGTCTCCAAAGGAGAATGGAAAGAAAAAGTCTATGAACTCCTCCGCATGGTCAACCTGGAAGAGTATCACGCAGAGCGATATCCACACGAATTTAGCGGAGGGCAACGGCAACGAATAGCCATAGCCAGAGCGTTAGCTCTAGACCCACGACTTATTGTTGCTGATGAACCTGTGTCCTCGTTAGATGTTTCTATTAGAGCCCAAATACTTAATTTACTGACAGACCTGCAAAAAGAGAAGGGGCTTTCCTATCTCTACATTTCTCACGACTTGAGCTCTGTTAGACAGATTACAAACCGTGTTGCCGTGATGTATCTTGGAGAAATCTTCGAACTTGCTAGGACAGACGAACTCTTTAACAAACCCCTCAACCCCTACACTCAGGCTCTTCTATCAGCCATTCCCATTCCAGATCCTGAACAAAACAGAATACGCATAATTCTACCTGGTGAAGTGCCAAGCGCGGTCAATCCGCCATCAGGCTGCAGATTCCATTCGCGGTGCCAATACGCTACGGAACTTTGTGGTCGTGAGGAACCGACACTTGAAGAAATCAAACAGGAACACTTTGTTTCGTGCCACTATGCTGAAAAGTTTCTTTAACATGTTCGAACCGGTGTTAATGTATGCGTAGATTGAAGGCTGTGGGAATTTTTCTACTTATTGCTGGCTTAGTCATCGTTTTAATGTCCACAGTCCTCACTTTAGTGAAGATGCCTCAGACTTTTGTTAAGAGAGGCCCTAGCAGGGAACTTAACGAGAACATTACTTACTGGATTGACACTTGGATGTTGCCCCCCATCGACGCGGGCACACCTTTTTCATTAGACCTAGAAGCCGGCAGCCCGGGAGGCATAAGTATAGCCATACTTCCATCTTGGGGCGGTGAGGTCATCCTCGGGTCTGGTCCTCTACTTTCTTGTTTTTTTAATTCAACCCAACAGGCATTATCAGCTTCTACGACTGTCCAAACAACTTCAGAGTATTTAATATTCATTGTGTGCACGAGAAACAACTTTACACTCACGATTAATTCGAAGTGGTCACCTTTCTATTCTCTAAGAATTCTAATTTATCCGGGACTTGGAACACTACCTGCAGGATTATTAATTATTTACTATGACAGAATATTGGAAAACAAAGAACGCCTCATCCGCGAAGCTCTAAAAACCAATTCACGATAAATAAAAAATTACGAATTCTGGCATAATTTGCGATTAACTCTTTAAAAAACTTAAGAACTTATGTTTCCAGAGGTTGAGAAAGAGGCTTATTAAAATGCGACTTGATGAAGAGGTTTTTTCTTGCTTGGGGGAGCGTGGTTACCAAGGGCGCATCGTGTCTGTTCAGCACCTTCGCGAATTGCAGGACGAAATTGAAGAACGTAACATGCAAGGACAGTTTGACAAAGAATTCTTTCAAAAATGTCTTATGAGGTTTGATTTCCGAGTTCCAGACAGTCTGCCAGAAGCCAAGTCCATAATCGTAGTTGCGGTTCCACGTCCCCAAACTCAGGTGATCTTCACGTTCAACAACGAAACTCGGACACTCATCCTTCCTCCAACCTTCTTTGGTTATGAAGAGACGAGGAAACAAGTGGAAAATCTCTTATCAAGCACTCTAAGTCCAAAAGGATACTGGGTCGCAAGGACCAAGATACCTTTAAAACTTTTAGCTGTGAGAAGCGGGCTTGGCTCCTATGGGCGGAACAACATCTGTTACGTTTCGGGTATGGGAAGTTTTCTGGAACTCGTAGCTGTCTACTCTGACATGCCTTGCTTGAATGAAAGGTGGCAAGAGGCACATATGATGGAAAACTGCCAAAACTGTCACGCTTGCCAAAAGAGCTGTCCAACTGGCGCTATATCCTCTGACCATTTTCTGCTTCACGCTGAACGGTGCCTCGTCTTCCACAACGAGAAAAAGGGTGACGTGCCATTTCCATCCTGGATTGACCCTTCGTGGCACAACTGCATCGTTGGGTGTCTTCATTGCCAAAGGGTTTGTCCACAAAACAGGGAATTTTTAAACTGGTTCGAGGGAAAAGTGGAGTTCTCTCAAGACGAAACTGCCTTATTGTTGAAGGGCGTGCCTTGTGACCAGCTACCCGATGAGATAGCTAAAAAGCTGCAGCACCTTGACCTGCTAGAAAAGATGGATATTCTTCCTCGAAACTTGGGTGTTTTCTTCAAAAAAAGTAAGCAGTAAAAGAACTAACCTTTAAACTATGGTTATTAGGATTTGAACTCGAATCAGAGAGTAAAAAGTTTATTACTAAAAAAGATACAAACATTCCAATTAAGGCATGGCTGAAGAGAGATATCCAAAATGATGATGAAAGCATCCTGTGAAGGCTGAGAGATGCTATGTCATTCCGGTTTAGCGTGTTCATCCCAGTCTATCGAGAGTCAGAATTTTTAGAGGCATTGCTTGACAGCCTGATTGCGAACAGGTATGAAAACAAGGAAATTATCGTCGTGATTGATGAACCGACAGAAAAAAGCCTTAGCTTGGCAAGCAAATACTCAGACAAGGTTCATTTCGTGTGGAACGGGGAAAGAAGGGGTAAAGCTAACGTGCTGAACGAGGTTGTTGGGAAAACATCAGGCGATGTTCTGTTTTTTCTCGACGCTGACACTAATCTAGACACCAATTCTGAAAACATGTTTGAAATAATTAGTCTAGAAATTGAAGACTCCGAAATAGTCGAGGTTAAGAAGGACGTTATCCGAGACTCCTTCCTCGCTAAAATAGCGAGTTACGATTACATGGGTTTCAATTTCACAAACTGGTTCTTCTCCCGGAGACTCAACCGATGTGTAGGCTTAAACGGCGCAGCTTTCGCCATCAAGCGGGAAACCTTCATAACCCTAGGTGGATTCAGAAAAGTCATCATGGAAGACCTGGACATTGGCACAAGGTCCTTCATAAATGGAGTCCGGTACAAATTCATGAAAAATATCCGCATCTACACCAAAGCGCCTTCTTCTTGGAGTGGCTGGATTAAACAGAGAAAAAGGTGGGCGTTAGGAAGTGCACTGTGGTTTAGAGAATATTTCAGAGACTTCGTAAAAATAGCCAAGGCTCATCCTGGTGTTTTATTGCCAGCGTTACTTTTCATTTTTCCCTGTTTGCCTTTCTTTCTGGTTACAATGTTTATGCCCGACGAATTTTTCATAAAAACATTTTATTTTTCTCTTTTGCTGCTTTCTACGCAGACAACCTTTTTTTTAACGCCTGTAGCCTTCACATCTACGTCGTTAGCTATTTTTAGAAATCTCACCTTTATGGTGGGCGGCATCGGCGCATATTCCTCCTTTTTCTATTTACTATCAAGAAAGATGGGCAACCCATTTAATCCTCTGGAGTTCCTAATTTTTTACCTAGTCTATTCGCCACTTTGGTTTTTGATGATTATCACAAACCTTTCAAAGGTTTGTCTCAAGCAGAAAACAGCAAGCATCGACTGGAAAGTCTAAGTGGCTAGGCCTTAATTATGGTTCCAAGAAAGGATTAGGGTCGTTTAATTCGTAATAAAAGAATGGATTTATGGTTCCACAGTACAGTCGGTTTCATTGAAATAGAAGATAAATATGGTTGTGTCATAGTGATACTGAATGAAAACCCTCAATAAGTATATTAGTTATAAAGTACACAACACAATTAAACGTTAAGCTTAACTGTTCACAAACAGTTTAAATGCGGGGGGAAATAAGACATCAACCGATTGTAGAAAAGAAAGGCAAAGAAGGATGCACAATGAGCTCTGAAGAAAGAGGAAGGTCAAGCTACCTCGACCTGCTAATAACTACGCTAATGGAACACGAGAAAAACCTAGACGCCTTAATTGAAAAAATCGAAAAAATATCTGAGGACCTCCGGTCAATCTACGAGGAAGCAAGCAAGACTGAAAAAACTGTCGCTGTGAAAGCATCCGCTTTGAAGGAGAAGGCTAAAACCACAACGATTGAGCCAGACACCTTAGTTTATTTAAAGATTCGGGTTGATCGTCCAATAGACGAAGTGATCAAGATAATTGAAGCCGTAAAAGAATAAATCATATTCCAAACCTCTGGTTCATACTGTTAGAATCATGTTAGCAGTTAGTACTGGAAAAACTGTTGGTTCATAAAGCTTATAAACGAACCTTGCCGATTTAAACTTCGGCGATAAAAAAATGACTAGAAGGTCACAAATGGAAATTTACATCGATATTCTAAAGGCAGTCGCTGAGGGAAAAAAGAAACCCACACACATCATGTACCGTGCAAATCTCTCTTGGACAAGGCTGAGAAGATACATTGATTTTCTTATAAGCCAGGACCTTCTTCAAGAGAAGATCAACGAAGGCGCCAGTGTCTTCACATTGACAATGAAGGGGAAAGACGTCATAGGATACTTCAAACGGATCGAAGGAGAACTATACGCCAAGAAAAAAGCAGTACCGTCCGAGGTTTATTTACAATATAAATAGAACGCCAGCAATGACGAATCCATAAAACTCACAACCCGCCAACATTTTTCTATTATGGATTTGACACGAGAATTTTAACTTGGATTTTTCTTTAACAATCTTTGGGTTTTACCCTACAAAAGCTTCTGGATGATTAAAATTACCGATACAACGAATTCTATATTTATATTTGGGTTCAGAAATCCAATGTGACTTGTTATTTCTCATGGTTTTGAATCGGTTTTTTCAAGACTTGGGAACCTATAGACCCTTTGTAGTGCTCCTCGTTCCTTAAGTTCCTTCACTACAAGGTTGCGTAACCACTCTGACGGTGTTAAACCTTCAACTTGGGATTCATGAATGACAGCTTCTTTTATTACCAATGTGACTCGCGTGCAAAGAAGCTCGTCTCTTGAGTTTCCTTCGATCTTAGGCATATGTCATTACCTCGAAATATATGCAATGAACACGCATTTAAAAATACTCTTTTCTAAGAAAGAATTCTTGTTTACATAAGTTGATTCCGAGTTTAGAAGCCTTTTACAGAAACACAGCTTTAAGGACACCGTACAATGAAGCGGCAAAGCCAACCTGTAACCCATAAATATTTAAAGATGGGTAAAGCAGAAAAGCCAGAGCCCCTCCAACTACAGTGAAAAAGGCTCCTACTGCTATGCTCCTGATTTTGCTGCCTCCGGGAGACCAAATTACAATTCTCCCGCAGTTGGAACAGTGAATGTGCCGAAGCGAATGTTCAGAGTCATACCCAGAGATGATTGCACCATTTTTAGGAGTAAGGTAATTACAGTGACGACATCGATAATATACATTGTCTGAAAACGGGAGCAACGTAGCAGATGGTTTATTTGAAATAAGTGATTCTTTGTTAATCCCTGATCGTGTCGGTGTATCAGCGTGTCTCCCAGAAGACATGAACTAGTAGGTGCTTCGGGTTATTAAAACAATTATGAAGAAAAAACATACATGAACATGGCATTTTTTAAATGTTTATGTCTAATATCGAAAATAAACTTGTGATTAGAACCTATAGTCCAAACCCATAATACGAATAATTAATACATATTCAAACAAATATCCAAAAAACAAAACTCATATTAAATTAAAATATTCACGAAATAACCTAATTCATTGACTAAAAATTATGTATTCAAAGCCTAAAAATGAATTATAATTTTCTAGAGGTAGTTGTTTTCCTTATTTTTATTGTTCGTTTGCGTTTTCCAACTTTTGATTTTATTGCTTTTACTTTAATAAGCGAGAAGCCATTCGAGTTTATGTCATACGAATAGGGTAATTTAGTGTGGTTTGTTCCCCGCATCTTAAGTATCTTTAACCTTCTACTCAACATTTCGTTTTCGTCGAAGAATGTCTCCAAATAAATGATTCCGTCGGCAACAAACTCTGAGATTCCCTCTCCCATCGAGAATGTCCCCCAAGGCTGATCCAGTATCAAAATAGATATACAGTTCG
>Ga0129298_10001104_pt1 | contig 11203 bp, 9 predicted proteins | sample I19B2metaG_FD_94707 | JGI IMG/M metagenome (GOLD analysis project Ga0129298, IMG submission 94707) | Lake sediment bacterial and archeal communities from Gulf of Boni, Indonesia to study Microbial Dark Matter (Phase II) - ​I19B2 metaG | ecosystem: Environmental > Aquatic > Freshwater > Lake >...
CGGCTACATTGACACGGACATTTGGAACACCGTAGCTCAGATCGAGAATCTGGCTGATGGTGTAGCGAGAAGCCTCGATCTCGGCACAGGCGAAGCTCTGGTTAACTGCATTTTGCAAGATCCCGACTTCGCAGAGGACGTCGACCGGTACGGGCGGTTAGACTACACGGTTACGCTTATGGAGCAGTCGAATCCTTAACGCCGACTTTTCCGGCTATTGGTGCTGGAAAGCCTTTTCGTAGTAGCTTTGACTGGGCGTAGACGCAGAACCGCATCAAAGAGCTGTGCTTCAACTCTCTAATATAGCTTGCCGCGCCTTATTTTATTAGGAAAATGTCGTTAGTCAATCGGCGGTGTCTATTGCCCTCATTAAGCAACTCCTCTCAGTCCCAGTTAGACCGTGAAGGAAGGACACTACTTCTGCTGTTTAGTTCCGCTTTTAGCATCCATGTGATTTACTGGCTTCTTCTCCCCTACTCAAACTACTTGGATAAGTATACTCATGTTTCAACTCTGTGGGATACAGGGGGCTGGTTCCGAACAGTCGCGTATGAATACTCGCGACTATCGGTTAGATATGGAGTATTGCCATATACCAAGGTCTTTCCAGAGTACCCGTTCAGCACACTCGAGTACCCATTCTTGGCGGGATTCTTGTTCTACGCAATATACCTTGTCTTTGGCGGCTCACTCCAATCATACTTCGTAGGCTTTCAAGGCGTAAACATCGGTTTTGAATCGGGAACTGTAGCTCTAATCTACCTCTTGGCAAGACGGCGCTTCTCCTCAACTCGAAGCGTAGCTTTGGCGCTTCTCTACACATCGAGCCCGAGCATTCTTTGGTTTTCAATGAGCCGATACGACGCCATCCCATCGTTCTTCGCTCTGCTCTCGCTATACCTATTTGTTGGCAACAATCGAAAGTGGTCATATGTAGCTGCCACGATCGGCTTGCTACTTAGAGTCTATCCAATCCTGCTCTTCCTAGTCTATCTAAAGCATGGGATCTCAACTCGAAAACCCCTCCGGTTCTACTTAGAGATTGTCGGCACACCCCTCGCGGTTGTTGCTCTGGCGATAAGTCCGCTGCTGATGATCGAACCCTCCTCGATCCCGCGATTGCTCTTGCACTACGCCACCTTCAGCTGGAACTGGGAATCTATCTACGGTGTGGCAGATCAATTTCTCCGTCCTATTTTTCCTTCTCTCACTACCCTCTACTTGCATCCTGAGAGCATGCGAGCGATCTTCGTAGTCGCTTCGGCCAGTGTCATCCTGTTGGACCTGTCAAACGAGTGGAAGTTGTTGAACGGCGTCGCGTTCAGCATACTTGCCTGGCTCCAGACACAGTGGTTCTTCAGCCCACAGTATGTCGTCTGGATATTCCCGCTGATCCTAATCCTTGCTGTAGACAAAAGATTCGTGGCCCTTTATGTCATGGCAGAGGCTATTTCGATCTTGGAGAACTCACGGCCGCTTTACGATGTGATGCCATTCACAGAATTTCAGTACGTGATTTATGCCACTTCACTGCGAATTGTGCTTTTCTCGATCCTAGCCGTAGCGTATTTCGTAAGGGTCGAACAAGATGTCTTGGCGAGAAGATTCCTGAGATTTCAACAGTGGTACCGCAGGCAAGCGGAAGTGATAGTTGGATCGCGTGATGAGAACTAGCCTTGCTTTGACGACTTTGGGCCTCTAAAAGAGCCTCGCGCCCTACTCAGGGCTGCCCACAAAAGAAGGGCTACAATGGTAGCCGTCGAAACAAGGCTTGAAGCGCTCTCTAGAACTGACTTGCGATATTCAAATGTCACAGTTGCAGGATACACTGTGACCTCGGGTATACGGACGTACATCATCCCTGGTCCCGCCTCAAAAATTTTAAGGCTCCGAGTAGACGCGCCATCCGATATGTACGCGCTCCAATCTTCAAAGACGTTCTCCTTGAAGAGAACACCAGAATAGGAGCTTGCCAAGGCTACCCTCGCGATCGTCGGGCTCTCCCTGACTGCTCTGAAGTCGATCGGACTGGCTGGCTCTCCCTCCCCTGCGACCCATCGAATCATTTAGGCAAAGAACTGCGATTCCACCTCGTTCTTATAGCTGCATATGTGGAAGGGCAAATTCATGCCAGACCATACGACCCTTCCCCTGCCGTACCGTCCTGCCACTACCACAGGATGACCACGAATCGAGACAATCGATTCCGCCCAAGATCGAACGCTTGAGTTGAAAGATGAGGAAAGACCCCAAGGATAGGCTCCCGCATACACCGCAGGCGAGAACATACGGAAATCAACCCCATCAGTCACAGGATGGTCGCGCCAGTGAAAGCCCCATGTTTTTCCAAAGTCAGTAGCATTTGTCCGGCTAACCGGTGAGGGCTCTGGAATTTCAGCAGATGACGATTCGGGTGAAAACCCTGTCTCGATAACAAGACCGCCGCCCTTGCTCACGTAATCTCTCAGAAGTGAGTAGGCTTTGGCTCGATCTTGGAAATCGTAACCGTAGAGAACTATAGCATCGAAGTTTCGGAGGTCGTCGATGGAGTACTCATCCACATCCCTCACACCCTTTACTGGGATAGCGTAACGCGTATCGTAATCCGAGTATGACAAGCTGAGAAACACGGTGTCGAACGCAGTCTTCGAAACGATTAGAACAGCTGAGGCGTTGGTCGCGGTCAGAATCTGGCTCGCCCTGTTGTATTCGAACCCGTAGACTGGGTACGCGTTTCGAGCGACCTCACGGAAAATGTTTGCTTCTTTCACAGAACCCGACAGGGCATACGGGTGATATGATATAACCCACCTGACAGCGAACCAATCAAGCATGAAATGAACTTCAGGCTCTGTTCCGCCTTTCCACAAAGTCTGCTCAAATCTCCAAAGCCATTCCGTGTTCAACTCTCCTTCACCAAAGTACCCTCTGGTCTGCGGAACGCTATATCGATAGTTGAACCAGCCTGCAACGGAGTCATCTGGAATCGCGACTCTGTACATGTTTACCTTCTGCTCATCGGCAAGGAGTTCCTGAGCAACATCCTCGCCGAAGTAGGAGCGTTCACGTGATTTCTGCGAGAAAAGCATCGGCGGATACTGAAAGACCACTAAGAGGAGGATCACGACAATCAGCGACAGTCTTAGTACTCGCCTTATCCTAACAAGCTCTGCATTCGAACGCCCTTTTCCCGACAGTGAGCCGATCAGCTTCTGGAACTCAACTAAAGCCAAGATTGGGAGCATGATTGTGACGAGCAGCAGGTACACATAGTCAAGAGTCACTACCGCCAGGATCACGAACAGAATCACAGCGACGAACATTGATCTTCTGAGGCCTCTAGAATTGCTTAGAAAGTTCGCGTCCTCTCCGCCTCTGGCCTTGGAACCGAAGATATATGAAAGAATTAGCAGAATCAAGCTCATGAGTGCCGAGAAGCCAAGCCAGATGTACTTGATGGGAAGACCTGGAATCGCCGAGACGGTCATCGCAACATCCACCAATACTGCTCCTCTTGACCAAAGCCAATCAATAGGGCTCGCCCGACCCGCTTCGCGTATAATGCCCGCACCCGGGGCTAAAGGAAAGACAAAAGGAATCCAGAACCATGCCACAAGTAGAAACAGGAGAAAGAGAGTGCCGGTGAGTAGCATCAGCTTATCCTTGACTGTACTCTTCACTCGAGGAAGAAGAACAAAGACCAACACGATGGCCGCAGCCGCTACAAATGGGTGGCTGACCATCGCGAGCGCAAGCACGATCTCAAGACACACAAACATAGATATCGATCTGCGATTATCGGAGCTTTTCACGTACGAGATAAGTGTCAACAACGTCAAGCTCAGAAACGAGACAGCGATGACCTTCGGATACATCCCGCCTATCAGCGCCCAATCCCATAGAGAGGAGGAGGAAACGATGAGCACACCGCCTGCTACCGATAGCAACTTGTCATCCGTCAGCTTCAACACCAAGTGTTGAATACAGAGACCTGTTACCGCGATAGATGCGATGAAGATGACCGTTAGAGAAAGTCCCACGGACCAACTAGTGATCTTTGACATCAAAGCTGTCAGATACGTTGGTAGCGGCCCGTACCAGCGGAACATGGGAACACCCTGGTACCAGACTGCAGCCCAGTCTACCGTGGGCCAGTTTTCGAACAGGAACTTGGCTTTAGTCAAATGGCCTGGCGTATCGTACCCGCTCGGGTACTCAGACCAGGTCCAGTTCAACGTGCTAATAGCAAAGGCGAGGCCGAACGTTGACGCAAGGCGAACTGCCATATATGCAATTCTATTCATGGTCGCACCCGTATTTGAACCGTGAGAAAACTTGATCTGCGCTTGAGAGAACACGAACTGCCACACTCATAGATTAGTCTTTGCCTCAGAAACGCTGGTACTACTCGCAAGCTTCAGTCCTTCTTGCGAGGTTGATCTCGCGATCATGCCTTTCGACCAATGCAATAGATTCTTGAGTTCAGCAAGTATGTCAATCCTACTGAGCCCAGTACGAGGCTCAGGAAAGTGGCTGGACGTATCAAAGCGTGGAATTTGGGACCGAACTCAACTTCGCTGCCGCACTGAACAAATTCGGGAACTATTTCGTTGGGCAACAGCTGCATCAGTTCAGCAACTGAGTACAGCGCTAGATGATAGGTACCAAGGCCCTTGGACAGACGAGTAAGGAAGCTGGAATTCCATAGACTTCTCCTGTTAGGAGTTGTGATTACTGCGCGACCATTGAACCGCAAGACTCTACTCACCTCTCTCAACGACCGAACTGCATCATGAGGCTCCAGATGCTCGATGACCTCGGATGAGATTGCACAGTCAAAAGTCTCTTCTCTGAAAGGAAGATCACTCGCTGATCCGACGACAAACTCTATTTCTGGCCAAAGTACCTTGGCGACTCGGAGAATCGTGTGCGAGACGTCTAGGCCGACCCGACATCCTTTGACGATCGACAATGCCGGGCCAATTCCGCACCCAACTTCCAGAACGCTTTTACCGATGACAAAACTTTGAATTCTTCTAATCCTCTCCATTCTAGTATAGTTGTTGATGTGTCTCAAGTAGTCTTTGACAGAACCGGCATAATGCTGGTCATACATTTCTTTGTAGTTCCTGAGTGACACACCCACCATAAAATCGCCTCAGGAGCGGATTACATGTCTCACGTACTCGGGTATCTAGGTTTCGTTACGGAGCTTATCATTAGGAGATCTCCTATATTTGTTTTGGACAACTATAATCGATTGTTCGAGAAATGGGGAATATTACGCGCATAGTTTTTAGGAGCGCTAGGGCTAGTAGACATACAAATAGTGGGATAACATCTTGTCGAGCCCTCTTATGCACCTCCCCGTTGTGATTCCACTTATAGACGGGCTCAGTATCTTGGACATAGGATGTGGGCGGGGCAAGTGGGGGTATCTTATGAGAGTAGATTGGTGGGCCACGCGAAAAGGCGAGCGCGACAAAGAGCCCGAGTTGCTCGTTGGGGTAGACCTGTTCCTGCCATTCCTAAAGAAAGTGAGGTATCATAGGATATATGATGATGTGGTTCACTGCCACGCATCTTACCTTCCTTTTGCAACGGAATCATTTGATGTCGTCCTAGCGTCAGAGATCTTGGAGCACATCCCAAGAGAGCACGGACTGCTACTGCTCCAAGAGGCGGAGAGGATCGCTAGGAAATCTGTAATAATCACTACTCCACACTTGGCCTTCAGGAGGCGCGGCGGCCTTCCAACTCCCGAGGGATTTAATCCTCTTGAGAGACATGTGGAGAGATGGACTGTAAAGCAGCTGAGGGAAAGAGGTTACCATGTCTGGGGAACGGGGCTGTTCCCGATGGCATACTTCAGAATATTGAATTCTATTCTATCTCCTCTTTCCTATCTGGTACCTCAGATAGCTACTCATTTGGTCGCCAAGAAGCAAAAGCGAGAACAAGCATATCATGAAAAAGTCACAACGTCCGTCTAGGAGCCGAGGCAATCGTCACTTGACTAGTCAAGACATGGATAATCTACGACCAGAAAGAGAGAGAGAGTTTCCGCCAAACTACGATTCCAGAGAAACATCAGCGGAATTGGAGAAACCTTTGATATCTCTTGTCATACCCGTCTGCAACGAAGAGCGACGGATTGCGCGGTGTCTAGACCGCGTTTCCAAGTTCAAGGAAAGATCTCAAGTAGACCTTGAGGTGATATTGGCAGAAGATGGAAGCACAGATCGCACCCTAGAGATAGCGATGGAGTTTGCCGAGAGGAACCCTTTGATTAGAGTGGTAACCTCAAGTACTCGTCTCGGCAAGGGCGGAGGCATACTGAACGGGGTTGAGTCATCGCACGGCAACATCATCGTCTACATGGACGTAGACTTGTCAACTACGCCAGAGCAGATTCCCAATCTTGTCGAAGCTATCCAGGAAGGCTATGACGTAGCTATAGGTTCAAGACTTCATCCGCGCTCACATGTCACTGGGGCGCCACGCCACAGAGTCCTTTTGGGCAGGCTATTCAACGCAGTTGTCCGTCTCCTTTTTCAAGTAAGATATTTTGACACTCAAGCAGGGTTCAAGGCCTTCAAGAGAGAAGCGCTTACCAAGATATTGTCGTACGTCAACACAGACGGCTTCGCGTTCGACGTCGACCTAATAGTCAAGGCTGAAAAACTGGGATACAGAATCAAGGAAATCGAAATCGTTTGGAGGTACATGCATGGGTCGACGGTATCTCCTATTAGCCAAGCGTGGAAAATGTTTCTCGATGTACTGAGAGTTCGACTGGAGCTGCTCTCAAATGGAATTCTCAGAATAGGATCACCGATGGCATACAAACGATTCTACGACTCGATAAGGGGCGATGTCTACTGGAAGGCTGAGAGAAGTCTGTTCATTCCAAGACGAATGTGGCACAAAAGGCGTATTGACTATATGCTCGCAAACCTCCCAAAAGATCTAGAGAGAATAGTCGATGTCGGATCGGGGTCGGGTATCCTCGTGACTAAGATTGCCAGCGCGCATCCACAGATTCATGTGGTTGGTATCGACCTTGGGAATGATTTTGTGCGGTTTTCATCCCTAAAGGCCAAGCAGCTTTCGCTCGGGAACGTGGATATCATTCAAGCGGACGGATCACACTTGCCAGTAAGGGGGAATACTGCGGATGCTGCCATTGTATCTGAAGTTTTGGAATATGTTTCAAATCCGATTGGATTGCTGACGGAGGTCAACGGAGTGCTCAAATCGGGAGGACAGCTGATAGTTACAACACCGTTTGTCAGTCTAAGGTGGGCGATCATTAGGTTCTTGTGGACTAGAGTTCGAAAAGATCAACTGGAGTCTCCACACTTCCCCCTCAACCTCAGTAGATTGCGGTATTTTCTGTCGAAGACAGGCTTCCGTTCCGTATCAAGCAACTTGTTGAATTTCGGTTGTATGCTTACATTAACAGCTACTAAGACTAGCCCTAGCACGCAAACTAGCTTGGTTGGCTAGTCATACCTCTTAGAGACGACACTTTCGTAGACCTTGACTATTTTAGGGGCAAGAACATCCCAAGTCCTACGCTTCTCAACAAACAAGCGTCCGTCGCGGCCTAGCTGCTCTGCGAGATCCTTTTCTTTTAGGACTCTGACTACTGCCTGAGCGAGCTTTCTCACGTCTCGTGGAGGAAAGTACAAAGCAGCCTCGCCCAATGTTTCAAAGTTCCAATCTAGCATGGCAGAGACCACGGGCTTGCCTGCCGCTCCCGCCTCAAGCATAGAGTAACCTGCATTGTGAGGAGCCACAAGAACCGAGCATTTAGCAATTATTCTGGGAAGATCCTCGTACGACACATCCCGAAGGAACGAAAACCTGCCTGTGATGTTTAGATCTTTAGTGAGCGTGATCAGTTGTCCGCGTTCAGGACCGTCGCCAACGATCGCAAAATGAGTATCAACTTCTCTAAGGATAAGAGGAGCTGCACGCACCAGGAGCTCCGGGCCCTTCAGCGCATCCAGTCGTCCGACAAAGAGCACGTAGTCTGAGGCTGTCCTAAGACCCTCGAACCTCTTGAGGTCGATTGCGTTGGGGATCAGATAGGCTCTCCTAGGTCGGAACGTGCGCAGGTAAGAAAAGGCTCCTTTCGAAACAGCTATCGTCGCTTTAGAGGATTCTATTGAGAACCTGAAGGCTGTTCTCTTGAGAATTGTTCTAAGCAGTCTTACAGTTGGATATTGCGCAAGAGCTTCTCCGGTGTGGTGAATTGTAAGAACGAAAGGGATACTTCTCTTCGAGGCGCACTTGGCCGCAAGCCAGGATATTAGGTATTCTTGACCGTGAGCGTGAATGAGATCAAAATCATCCAGCTCATGAAGAGCAGCGTCCAGCCCGATCACAAAAGGGTTCTCCATCTTGGGAAGAACCGGTGGGAACGAAGGCGGTGTGAGACCACGCAACCGACACACGATGAACCCGTCGCTTTCGGCGACCGACGGCTGATCCCTAAAGCAAGATGTGACAACTATGACTTTGTGATTGGCTGAAAGGTATCGTGCGAGTTCGAGCATGTGTACTTCTATTCCTCCCCAGTGGTCAGGTGGAAAATAGGGAACAACGTGAAGCAATCTCAAAATCTCGGCACTCAACCCAAGCGTTGTTTTCTATATCTTGATTGCCCTTACACCTGCCACCATGCTCCAGTTCGTCTTTGAAGTTTTTTCCGGTTTGAAGCCCACATCGCGTAGCCGCTCAATAAGGCTCATTCCGGTTTCTGTGGGGTTCCAAAGATTATACATCAACAAATGGGGGCTACTCTTCCAGAATTTTCCCATTCCGAACCTCGTCCACATCCACCAGACTAGTCTGAACAGAATCGTCACATTTGGGGTGGTGATTACCAGAAAGCCTCTCTTTCTAAGAACACGATAGGCCTCTGACAGAGCCAAGGTTGGATGTTCGAGATGTTCGAGGGTGTCGAGGCAGGTCACGAGATCAAACGTTTCGTCGCCGAACATCGATAGGTCTTCGGCGTTGGCGATATGAGTGGTGATTCCTCTTTGTCGAGAGTGCTCAAGCATCTCTTCATCTATATCTACTCCGATTATCTCTCCCTCAGGTTTTACCATTCTGATCGTGATTCCATCTCCGCATCCGATGTCGAGATGTCGCATTTTCTCATAGTTGGTCGGCATAAGGTTCTTCACCATGCTGAAGATCTTCTTATGCCAGCTTCCAGCGACTGGGTGTTCCAGCGCCTTCTCATAGTAGCTTTTTTTCTCACCCATCGAGTTCACTTCGAATGAACATTATTACAGTCGTAGCGTTCAAGCACCTAATATCTCTTCAACATATGCTTCATCTATCTTATACAATTCAGCTCCGCTGAAGCTGTAGTGAAGCCTGAAGAGCTTATCGAATTCGCCATCAAGTGCATGATGAAAGAACGCTATCACTTTTTGAGCTTTGGGCTCAGCCACAACGATCCAAGAAGCATTATTGCTCCTAAGCCAGCTCAAAGCTTCCTTCAGATCCTCAAGAGGCATATACAATGTACCCAAGATCCTCTCATAGGAGATATGCCAATGGTCGACTAACCGGTATGTTATCATAGGCATATCACACAGGATTGTGCCGCCGCCATACGCTGGTCCGACCGCATCAGCGATCCGGTAAAGACCGAGAATGTCGGATTGGAGACTCGCATAGTAAGGGGTTGCATAGACCATAGACGACGCAACTAGAATGCAGATCGCTGTACCTACAGCCTTTGAGTGAGGCACTCTCGCGACATACCGTCCGACAAGAATGAATCCTACTGTCGCATCCAGTACGAAGAACCTGTCGAACAATGGAGCAAACCCTCCGATGACGTATGTCAGTCCATGGTACGCCAGAAAGCCTAGAAATAGCGCGTACAGCATGTACTCTTGAACCTTCCCGCGATATTTGAACAGCAGTAACAAGCCAGCAATGGAGCCAACAAGAACTGCTCCGAACAGAGTTCTGACTATGGGATCGACATACCATGGCGTCCAAACACCCGCTATATTTCCTATGAAATTCCAGTAGAAAGCATAGAAGGGGTCGCCTGTTGTCCCTCTGACGTGAACGAAGTAAGGAACCATAGGAGTCAACCAACCAATGATCGATTCAACCAGCCCAGTCGAATTCTTGCCGAAGATGAGGTATGATGTGCAGAGACCGATCGAGAGCGGCCAGAACTCTATCCTACATAAGGACGCAAGTCCAAGGAACAAACCGAAGAGATAGTTCTGCCTATTGAAGAACGTGAGCGCAAGTGCGATAAAGAAGACGCCCATTGTTTCCTCCATTCCAATAACGCTATTGAAAATCAACAGCGGACACAGCGTGGCCATAACAGCTGCTAGAAGCCCAGCAACATCTTTGAAATGCCGTCTACCTAAGACGTATACTAGGTAGACTGTAATACTTCCAATGATTCCGTTCAGAACCCGAAAAGGCAGCATAGAAGTTGTTCCGAGCAGATAGAGAAGAAAGAATTGTGTCAGAATTGGAAGAGGACCCCAGAAATACTCCATACCGCCCAAGTCCCACATCCGGCCATAGCCGATCCCAATGCGCAACGTGTAGAATGCTATCTGCCAATAGTGATAGGACTCCCACCGAAAATCAATTGGGGTAACAAAGGACAAAGCGACGAGTCTAATGATGAAAGCAGTTACAAGTAGGACGAGCGGAACAATGTATTTGAATCGCATATTCGATTCAGTAGACTCGGCAAATTCAGTCTGCTCTGTATCTGCGTTGACGGCTTTAGGCATATCCTTACCTAGTCCAATATTCACTAGCAAGATTACTTTTCAGTTTCGATCGTGTATTCGGTGCTTCGCTAAGTCTGTGAGGGGAAACTTCATCCGTACTCTTGGGATTAAACCCTTTCAAATCTATCTGTTTAATCAATTCTGGATAACAGACATCCAGTCTGACTTCCGGAGCGAAACACGTTACTTCATGTCCTCTCTTCTTCAAGAAAATACATTCATAGATGGCTGTTCGTTCCCCACCTCCACTATACATGAACCCCATGTGGAAGACGGCGATTTTAATCGATGTAGCCTCCAGCTCTTATTCGGTTAGAATCGACTTTCACTCTATCTGTTTTATCTCCACCGCTCTGTTAGCTCTTCCATGCGAAATCTATCGGTATAACTAGCTTAAATGTAAG
>Ga0129298_10001107_pt1 | contig 11178 bp, 10 predicted proteins | sample I19B2metaG_FD_94707 | JGI IMG/M metagenome (GOLD analysis project Ga0129298, IMG submission 94707) | Lake sediment bacterial and archeal communities from Gulf of Boni, Indonesia to study Microbial Dark Matter (Phase II) - ​I19B2 metaG | ecosystem: Environmental > Aquatic > Freshwater > Lake >...
CAGGTATCGTCACTATACAGGCTACCTCTCTCTTCATCAACAATTTCAATGCTTCTTCTCTAGTTGTGTTGTGCAAAAGGAACATTGACACGGTGTTGTTCTCATACTTCAGGTCCCTGAGGACCTAGGTGAAGTTCTCGCCAAAGTTGATGTATTCGGAGTTCCCCCAGTCTAGATAAGTACCTTCGTCATCGTTTAGTACGACGATGTCATAGGGAGTGTTCTGTCCTCCTGCGGCGCCGAAGGCGAAGCCGAAGACCAACATGAACACCATGGGGAAGAGCAGCGTCATCGCCAGTAGCCCTCTGTCCCTAACCATCTCCTTCAGAGCCTTGACAGCGATTGTGACAAACTTCATAGAATCACTCCCTGAGCCCTCTTCCAGTTAGAGTAATGAAGACATCCTCGAGGCTGTTCCTTCTGAGGGAGACATCCAAGATCCCCGCGCCTATGCTCTCTAGTAAGGTGAAGATCTTTGGGAACTTGCTGGCCGCTTCCAAAGCCCTGACAACGATCTTACCCCTTATCTCATTCACATCTTGAATCCCTTCCATGCTCTTTAGGGCTTCGATAGCCATCTTGTTCTTCGCCTCATCGTATAGGGCGATCTCCATAATGTCGCCTTTCCCTATGCTGTCTTTCAGGTTCTCAGGGGTGTCCAAGACCAAGAGTTTCCCGTGGTCGATGATGGCGACCCTGTCGCTGAGCTGGTCCGCTACCTCCATCTCATGAGTTGTGAGGATAACCGTCAGCTTCCTTATTTCCTTGAGTTCCCTTACATACTCCGTCACTACAAGCTGTGACTGGGGGTCTAGGCCAGCTGTAGGCTCATCCAATACGACAATTTCAGGATCATGAATTACCGCCATAGCCACATTGAGCCGCCGCTTCATTCCCCCTGAAAGGGTGGCCGCCAGCGCGTTCTTCTTTTCCATCAGCCCCAAGTCATCCAGCAGCTTCTCAGCCCTCTTCACAGCGATGTCCTTTGGGACTTCATACATATCCGCTATGACAAGAAGGTTCTCCATGCAGGTCAATCGGTTCCAGATCACGATGTCTTGGGGGCAAACCCCAATCCTCTTCTTAATCCTCTACGAAGCGGCTTCTATCCCCTCTCCCTCAATCAACACTTGCCCAGAAGTAGGCTTAAGAAGCCCAACCATCATCTTTATTGAAGTGGTCTTTCCAGCCCCGTTTGGACCCAGGAAACCGAACACTTCTCCCTTTCGGACCCGCAGACTGAGGCCGTCAACAGCCAAGACGCCGTTAGGGTACCTTTTCGATAGATCCCTCGTTTCGATGGCTACGAACTCGGATTCAAGTTTTTCATCTCTAGACATGGCATAATAACCCTCTTGAAATTTCACGGTGAACACTAAATGCCTTTATGTTTGGTTCAATCACTTTTCATCATTCTCCTTTCAGACTATTATTAACTAAAGAATAGTGCCAAGTAGATTGATAAGGAGATGGGTCGGCATGACGGAGTAGATCGATCCGGTCTTATGAAAGATTTAACACGATATGTATCGTTTATTTAACTATGAAGATTCAATCTGGTGGCAACATATTAGTGGGTCTTCAACCAATTCCTGACCACGGAGATCACGAATTTTCTTTTCGCCGGGTCATGTTTCTCGGTTACCTTCAGGAAAAGGGCATGATAAAAGTAGTGGTCTGCGTCTGGGAAGGTTTGAATGGACTTATCTTTAGCTGCCAATCTCTCGAAGAGCCGTTTGGCTCCGTTCGGCAGAACCGTCTTGTCCCCTTCACCTTGAATTATGAGAGTAGGCTTCTCTATTCGTGAGGCGTTTTGCAGGGCTTTATACTGCAAAATTCTTCCTGCACCGCTTAACCAGCGTATGCTCAACCTTGTCGTGCTTAGTGGATCTTGAAGCGTGATTTTTACCTCCTCGCTTTCTCTTTGGTCTGGAGGTAGTGTCTTGTAGGGTTCGTACATTGTCTTGGGTGCAAAGAGGAGCGAAAAGAGGAATCGAATGTAGTCTCTTCCGGATATTGCTGACCCCAATTCTATAGCTGGCGCTGCCAGTATTATTCCATCGAGGGAATCAGGATGATTTGCGGCATACCAGAGGGTGTAGCATCCTCCTATACTCTGGCCAAACATATAGACCTTTTTTCCAGGATGACTCTTGCGCACGAAGTCTACTACTTCGTTCACATCCTCTAGGTGTCTTTTGAAATCGCTGGTGTCTCCTCTCGCCAGGCCTTCCTCCTTTGAGTTTCCGAAACCTCTGAGATCTAAAGCGTAAACTTCAGCGCCATCTGCAGCCAATTCCTGTCCCATAACTCTGAAAAATTCGGAATGGCTTCCCGCGCCATGGATGCAGATGACCGATCTCCCAACTGCTCCAATGGCCTTCCAGCGCCTGTAGAATAGGTCAAAGCCATCCGCCATCCTGCAATGTTCTTGAAACTCCTTCGCACTCATGACCAAGTACACTCCATTCCGACCTTGCCAGTGTTAAGAAAAAAGAGAGGCAGTTTACTTCCATTTGATGGTGCAGCCAACAGGTTCTGTATCTTGCATCGTGACTTTCTGTCCTTTCAGTATGGCGTCTAAGGCGTCTCTCAAGTAATATTGCTGTACCTTGTCTGGTTCGTAAGCATTGTCGTCGATTCTGCCATGATAACGAAGCGCCCGTTTCTCGTCAAAGACAAAGACTTCAGGTGTTCGTTCAGCTCCGTACAGTCTGGCTACGCTTTGAGTTTCGTCTCTCAGATAGGGAAAGTTGAAGCCTTTCTCTTTAGCTCGAACGTTCATGTTCTTGAAGCTATCTTCAGGATATTTCTTGTCGTCGTTGGGGTTAATAGCAACGAGCACGACTCCTTTATCCTTGTAGTCTCTCTGAAGCTCAACAAACCTGTCCTCGTAGGCCTTAACAGTGGGACAATGGTTACAGCTGAACATGATTATGACGATCTTCTTTTTCTTGAAATCTTCCAGACTGTACATGTTGCCGTCAACCCCAGGCAACTGGAAGTCAGGTGCAAGGTCTCCAATCTTCAGGTTCGTCATAATTTATCCTCCGATTGAGAAAAACGAGAAACCGCTAATTAACCTTTTGAAAGTAGTTAATCTCTTCTCAGATCACCTTTTAATCTCTTCTTCTGACATAGCCCTGACAGGCTGAAGCGAAGGGTTAATTAGGCTTCATGATGTGCAAGAAGTGACTGTCAATGGAAACAGAAAGTGATGATTGTAGACGGGTTCGAGCTTCCATTGAGAAAATGATAATAAAGTATGCTGAACAGAGCTCGTTCTTTCTGAATCCTGACGATGTAGTGGTCAAGAGCATCATTTCAGGGCTCGTCAGAAACAGAGTGAAATATGGGTACGCGTATTGTCCATGCCGGGAGGTGAAGGGAATTCCCGAGGAGGATGCAAGAAACATCTGTCCATGCCGAACTCATAAGGAAGAGGTTGCTGGTCAGGGAACCTGTGAATGCGGACTCTTCGTCAGCAAAGCTTACTTCGAAGCGAGAAAAGTCTCTGAAAAATATGAACTCAGAGAGTAACAAAAATTTTGAACAACACCATCTAACACTTTCCACTGCTATTCTAATAATCGGAGCTATCGGAAATCGATTCGGTCACAAGCTATCCAACTTAGAGAAACTCGAAAACAGTCACTTTGCCAGCGACTCTTTAAAAATAACTTGGTTCTTCCCAAAATAAGCAACCTTCCCCCTTTTCGCCTGTCTCCTTATCCCTTAGAACGATGTTAATTCGACTATAATCTAAGTACATTTGCTTTTTGGGGTAACGATGTCTGGATAACATAGGCATGCATTGATTGATCTTCACCGATTGCCTCCATTAATCTGTTTATCTCAAAAACTCCAACAGGCTGGTTGTTAACGGTAACATCGATGTCCTCCTCAAACATATATTAATATATATGAGGAAAAGAGCAGAAGAATAACACATCGGGAAGAAGATATTAATGTACCCACATAGGTCAAAAAAGATAGCTCTTCTAGTTCTAATCGCCTCACTATCGCAGATGTTCATGTTGGTTGGGCAAGGAGCATCAGACGGAATTCTCATATATCGAGTGGGTAGGCCGAAGACAGGGCAGTACAGGAATTCTGAGGTAGGTTTGACTCTAATTACCGGAGACACGGTGATGTCCGCAAAGTCCACGAATGGGCTTATTGAAGAGGTTTCGCCTTCCCAGGGGAGGAAGGTTCTGGAAAAAGGTTCTTACATGGTCCTTCCCGCCGATCCTACTGAGATGGGCTATAACTACATGGTTCTACAAGTTATGAATAGGACATACATTTTTCCAAAGGGCGTTGATACAAACAGACTGGACGTTGAATTGTTTGATGTTGACTACCTTTTCGAGGAGGACTATCACAAGCTGAACTACCTGCCTGTGATAGTCGAGTATGTTGAGCCGACAGTTGCAGGCATTTCCAGGGAGGGCATCATTAAGGGATTGAAGGAGGAAATTATCTCCATGGGAGGCACAGTTACGAAGGAGTTTAAAGTAATCCCAGCAATATCGGCCCATCTTCCGCTTGAAAGTATCAAAAATTTGTACGAAGCCCTCGTTAAGTCGGTCTACCTAGAGAAAATTTGGCTTAATAAGGGATACTCTATAGACCTGAATGAGAGCGTCCCCCTGATAAGGGCGCCAGAGGTCTGGACCCTTGACTTTAACGGGTCTGGAATTGAGATAGCCATCCTTGATACAGGTATAGATTCAACGCATCCTGACCTGAACGACATGGATGATGACCCAGCAACTGTTGACCCGAAGGTGATTAGAGAAGTATCCTTTGTCCCATATGAGGATCCCATGGACTATCATGGTCATGGGACCCATTGTGCTGGCATTTCGGCTGGAACTGGTGAGGCTTCAGGTGGACGTATAAAAGGGGTGGCTCCTGGCGCTTGGCTCTGGAACGTGAAGGTGCTAAACAAGACTGGCTATGGCTACGAAGACTGGATCATTTCTGGAATAGAGTATGCTGCTTACGGTCCTGATGGCAAACTGGGTACAGGGGATGAGGCTAACGTCATCAGCATGAGCTTGGGTGGAGGACCAACCGATGGAACGGATCCCGTTTCGAAGGCAGTCAATGCAGCCGTTGATGCGGGAATAGTTACATGTGTTGCAGCTGGGAACGCAGGGAACGACTTCTGGGTTACTACCCCCGGCGTGGCCAGAGGAGCCATCACTGTGGGAGCAACCACAAAGGAAGATACGATAGCTTGGTTTAGCAGCCGAGGGCCAACAATAGACCTTAGGATTAAGCCCGATGTAGTGGAACCAGGCGTTCGTATAACTTCAAGCGTTCCCTATGGCATTTACAACACTTACTACATGTCTTGGAGTGGTACCTCCATGGCTACGCCCCATGTAGCAGGCTTGGCCGCTCTTCTTCTACAAGCCGGGTGGTCCCCGCGCGACGTTAAGGATCGCCTAGTATCCACCGCTATAGACTTGGGATACAATGTTTATACACAGGGAGGAGGGCGAATAGATGCTTACGAATCGGTTATGTCATACAGCTACGTGACACCCTCTACAATTAGTTTCGGCGTCTTCACAACTAACGATATGAGGACGGAAATACTCAACTTCTATAATCTTAACATGACCCATAACAAAACATTAGACCTAATGGTTAAAGTCGTAGACGTTGTAACCGGAGCCATTATGAATTGTACGAGCCTAAACACAACCGCAATCACCATACCTCCAGGACAGAGGTCCGCAGTCGAACTTAGGGTCAATGCCACTGTGCCTAAGTCGGTCTATTCCGGGAAGTTGTTAGCTGAGGATGCCGCTACCAATGAAACAATACATGCAATATTTGGGTTTGCCAGATTGAATAATGTTACCGCTCGGTGCATAGACTTCCATGGTAATTCTTTGATGGATGCACATGTCTTAGCGACCAAATACAACGTGACATCGAACTTTGAATATAATTTAGACACTTGGCGCAACTATTATTCTGCACATCGGACCGATAGGAATGGGCTTATTTCTCTTCTACTGACGGATGGGGAGTTTTACATCATAGGTCTAGACCGAAACTATTCGACCCAAACGGATGTATGGACAGTCGCTGATAAGCTGCCAGTCTACACTAATATTGACATGTTACTCGACGAAAGGGATACCGATAGAGTGGACTTTGACCCAAACAAGCTTGGCCAAGTATTCCTGGGTAAGTTATCTTCACTGACTTATAGGCAAGAGAGTCCATTGGTCTGGATAAACTGGCAGAGCAGCTGGTTCTATCCAACGACCACTACGACGTATGTCAGCAGAACGACCCTGATCGCATCATTTGCCTATCAGTACTACCCCGAAAGCTCAATGAGTCCCTATTATCCATACCTTGTAAACGCGCCAGAGTGGCACAATCTCCTTTACACTGAACCTGGAATAACCCCACCGAAGCATTACGTCGCCAACTACGCTGAGCTCGTAAGGAGAGAGACACGATATAAGGTTGGGATGAGCCCCAGAGTCACGGCACTGATTTACCAGAGTGCATATTCCAAAGACTCCTATTCGTGGGTGTGGCACCACATGGACGTACCCTGCAGCAGGATTGAGTGGCTCTCGCCTGACATATGGTATCTGACAAGTTACAGCAAAGCGGGAGATCGGCCATGGATAAGTACTCCATACTGGTACTTCGCCCACTGGCCTTACCTTATGGAGGGCTATTTGCCAGGCGACGAAATCACTGAATCCTTTGCAGAACACCCGCTAAGCACCCACTTCCTTGTCAATAAAAACTCTGATTCTTTAGAAGTAATCACAGACATATCCATGGACACTTATGGGCACTCCCTATGGGCGGACTTTGGTCACATATGGATGTATCAAAACGATGGGCTGATATTAGATCAAGACGTAAAGGACTTTTTATGGTATAGATTGATGGAGGATCCCAGACCAGCGAAATACAGAGTCATAATCGAAGGCTGGAGCTCCCTATACCTATCAACATATGTCCGTACTCAATTAGACTTCACAGTGACCAGTGGAACAGCTGACTATAGGCTACCGGTTATTTATGTGAGAATCCCAAAAATAGACTTGAACTGCACGCATCCAAGCGGCAACGTGGATGTCACAATATTATTTGATGAGAGCAACATATCCAGGGCAACGCTTGAATACTCCGTAGATGACGGAGCTACATGGAGGCAGGCATCACTCCGGAGCACTTATACATCCCGCATCAGAAACCTTAAAGATGTGTATGTCTCGCTCAGGGTCAACGCTACGGACATTGAAGGTAACAGCATATCACAGACAACGATTAGAGGCTTTTTTGTAAGGCCTGCTGGTCAATGAACTTCGTCATGATAAATTAGAAATATACGTTCAAAAAATTAATTGTAGGTGCGCTTCCAGCGCCTTAGGAGGTGAAAGTTGAAAATGAAGAGGTCAGTTGCGGTATTAATTGTCATGCTTTTCCTGAGTTCCTTCGCAAGCACAACAATGCAACTCGTTCATGGGTCGCCTTCGCCTGAAGAGATCAGTTACAACCCGCTTGATCTTGTCAAAGAAGACGGGCTTGCTAACGACGAATACGTAACTCCCGGAGGCACAATTAACTACGCAATCAGCTTCAACAATTCCAGAAACGCTTACGAAGTGCACAACGTGACAATCATTGATAACCTACCACTAGAAACAGAGTTTATCTCCGCTTCTGATAGTGGAACCTATGACCTAAGTACACATAGCGTCACGTGGAAGGTTGGCACCGTTGCTGCTGAAGCTGAATCGTATTCTGTAACGCTGATAGTAAGGGTTAAATCGGACACGACCTCCGGGATCACCATCATCAACAATGCCACCATAGATAGTGATGAGACGCCTCCAACCACCTACTTGGAGTATACTGAAATCTCTATTGATTGGTTTGAGATAATCAATGCCAAAGTCGACGAAATAGAGGCTAAGCTTGATCAAGGTGGACCATTCTACATATTCATTAACGACTGGTTCACAAGCATACAAACTAGCATTTCAGATCTGGCTTCCGGTGTGGCGGATGTTGAGGCGAAACTTGACCAAGGAGGCAGCTTCTACACATTCGTTAACGACTGGTATGAAAGCATTCAAACAAGCATCTCAGAGCTTTCCTCTAACATAGCGGATGTAGAGGCTAAGCTTGATGAAGGCGGACCATTCTACAGATTCGTAGAAGACTGGTTCAAGATCATCGATGCAAAGGTTGACCAGGTGGAGAGGAAACTTGATGAGGGCGGAGACTTCTACGATTTCGTGGAAGACTGGTTCGAATCCATCGATTTGAAGATCGATCTTAAGCTTGACGAGTTCAACAGATTCGTAGACGACTGGTTAGTGATCATCAATGCAAAGGTTGATGAGATAGAGAGGAAACTTGATGAAGGCGGATCATTCCACAATTTCGTAGACGACTGGTTCGACGACATCTACAGCTTCCTCACCGTAGATATTGAGAATAAACTAGACACAATAAAATGTAGCTTGGGAGGTTTTGCGTCATCTGGCACATTGACTCCGAGATCCGTCGAAAACCTCACCATTGAGGTTACACAATGGGACGAGGACAGACCGAAGAGGGTCAGCTTTTGGTTGGACACTACGCCGATGGCAAGTGGAGATTCCATTACTGTTAGAGTATGGTATGCTTTGAATGAAACCTACTTGCTTTACAGGCGGTTTACCTTTAGCAACGATCAAACTGAGGATGCTAAGCTAATTATCGATCAACTACCTGTAGCCACACTAGATAGTGTATGGGTCACAATAGAGAGGACCGCTGGTGCCATCCGCACATACAGCTACCAGTGGATCGCAGAAGAATAGCACTTCCAACATGTAACACAACTCCCCTATTTCTTTCTAATTTAATAACCTTTAGAGATTGTGCCTGCCTTTCCATAATTTCCATCCAGTGACGAGGAATATAACCCAGCCGGGGCCTATGACACCCTTTATCCCCAGCCCTATAAGAAACAGTAGGGAGGTGCCAATGAGCCCGGCAGCCACCGTAACCATGGATATATACTTGATCCATCCTTTGATCCCTCCGGCCTTCAATGCATAAGCGATATACAAACCAAAGATACCTGCTACGAGATATGAGCCGAAGAGTAGGAGGTCTGCACGTATAAGAGTATTGAAGGCTACGGAGAGAAGTGAATATAGAGCACCTACCAGATAGAGAGATGAGAGGCCTTCAAAATCACCTTTCGGAGCTGCCTGTAACCTCGTGCCACAATTATTGCAGAACTTCGCACCTTCAAGGTTCTTCATTCCACATTTAGGGCATGGCTCCATCTTCTTCATATCGCCTAGCATACTAGGTTTTTTCTTCTTCTCTTCCAAGGACACTCAATCAACCTTCTTTTTCTATTTGACCAATCTTTGTTTGTTTTTCCATAATTTACGCTTTATGGCTTGATCTTAACTAGTCAGGAGCTCTTAGGATACGTTGATCCTTTGATCAAAAACATGGTGGCTATAAACAACTATTCTCTATCCTATCTTCTCTTAACCACCTTTGGAGAACGGCAAGAAAGAAGACAGAATAAAATCAGCTCAAAATATTATCGAAGAAAAAAAGAGCGACAGGCATAAAAAAGCTACTGATAAAAAAATCTGCGGTTATCCGTAGTCCTCGATTGAAGACTTCAAAAGTTGGGTCAATATAAGCCTTGTGAATAAGAAACAACAACGCCTTGACCTAAATTTGTCGATACATTTTAAGCATAAGCAATAAGATCACCGTTATCTTTTGGTTAAGATATCTGAGCCTTCAAATAATCACTCTGTTAAATATGCAATTCTGACCCCCACTAGAATCAAAGTTCCGAAAATTATGAGCCTACAACCCCCCTTATAGGTAGTACGTGCGCGCTTAACATCTGCACTAAGCAGAGCCTTTATTTTGTCAAAATTGAGTTTCATGGGTTTAGTCTTCCAACGCCAAGGCTTGCGCTTCCCGTTATTTCGTTAAAAGTGTATATTTGACATCGACCCTAGTCAGTAATCCGCCTATACCATCGGACAGTTTTAGATAATCCTATAACTAATAAACCCATCCATGCCTCTCGAAGTTGCAATCCGAGTAGCAGACATAGAGAAGATCATTCAGAGGGACTTCAAGTTCTATGCCCCTATTGCAGGTATAAAGGAACGCTGTCATATAATCGAAATATACTGCATAGCAAGAAACATGGATTCGACAGACAATAGTTCATTATATCAGAAAGGCAGATGCAGAGCACATTAAACCGTTGAACACAACGATCCCTAAAAAGATGAAATGAAAAATGGTCGAAAGAAACAATTCAATACACATAACAATTAAATCCCCCATTCAAAATGGGGTTTCGGTTGCCATTTTAGCCATTTTCACTCCATTTTCTCACCATTTTTGCCCATTTAGAGTTAAACTTTTATCTTTTTCTCTCTCTCAACACAAAAACACGAAAAAAAATCCCTAAAAAAAGGGGGATATGGGAGAAAGATCCCTCTAGCTTCGTTATTTCCTTTCCTTTTCTGCCATTTTCTTCAGATCATCTTGAGATACTGGGAGTCTGGGAAGGATAGTATCTACTGGAAGATGTTTGCCTAACTCCTCCAAGGCACTGATAGCCCTGGAGATAACTTCTTTCGGTATCTCTTTGCCTGCAGAAGAGGATGGCGCATATCCTGGTCCTAGGATTGATGCAATGTTCAAGGCAGTAATTATCTGCCCCGTACATGTTGACAGCGATTTAGGAATCAGATTGACGCAGGTTTCTTCGTTGCAGCATGCTTGGACCATTGCCATATCTGTATAAATGTTCTTGCATGTGGCTACAGCCAGCACAATATAGCATCCCGGCGGAACATCGACCTGACCATGAACTCTGCCTCCGGCTTTACCTGGATCTGTAAGCGGATATACACCGTTTTTTACAGCTCCAAAGTAGAGAGGTTGTAGATCACATGTGAGGATTATAGCAATCCAGCTATGTCCTGTGCTTTGGTATGGTAGGCAGGGATGTGAGGTGTCTCTTACCCAAATGCTCAGTCTTGACATACCCATTTTTCATTCTCTCTCAATGAATCATTCCAAGCTACATATATATTAATTCGACAGATAAAAAATATTACATAGTAGCATCGAAAC
>Ga0129298_10001108_pt1 | contig 11177 bp, 9 predicted proteins | sample I19B2metaG_FD_94707 | JGI IMG/M metagenome (GOLD analysis project Ga0129298, IMG submission 94707) | Lake sediment bacterial and archeal communities from Gulf of Boni, Indonesia to study Microbial Dark Matter (Phase II) - ​I19B2 metaG | ecosystem: Environmental > Aquatic > Freshwater > Lake >...
CTTGAGCTTGATCTCGGGATCGATTCCCTTGCACGGGTGGAGTTGATTGTTGCCTTAAGCAGTGCCTTTTCAATGAAGCTGCCAGATACATTCATGGCTGATATCTATACTGTAAGGGATTTGATACGAAAGATTGAGGAATTCGAAGAAGCTAGCGGAAAAGAAATAGCTGCTGAAGTCCCGAAGGAATGGAAAGAGTTTTTCAAAACTGAACCTTCTGTCAAAGATCAGGAGGCAGTTGGTCTCGCTCAAGGCCCTTTAACAAAACTGTTCATCATTCTTGTTATGAGCGTATTAAAGCTTGTCGGAAAAATACTTTTTGCGTTAGAGGTTAAGGGTGTCGAACACATACCCCCTCCCCCTTATATCATCACTCCTAACCATGCCAGTAACATTGACGGTTTCGTAATTGCGATAGGAGTTCCCATAAAATCATTCATGATCCTTTACTTTCTGGGCTTTCAGAAATACTTCAGTAACTGGTTCACCTCCCGTTTTGCTAAGCTCGGCCATGTGGTCCCGATTGATCCTGAAACGTATTTGAGGAGGGCACTTCAGATTTCTGGATATGTCCTTAATAAAAATAAATCATTATGCCTCTTTCCCGAAGGCGGGAGAACGTATGATGGTAATCTCCTGCCCTTCAAAAAGGGTGTGGGAATACTATCAAAGGAGCTTGATGTCCCGTTAGTGCCAACCTTTATCGAGGGAACCTATGAGGTTCTTCCAAGGGGTGCTTTATGGCCCAAGTTCAGAAAGATAAAGGTTACTTTCGGAAGACCAATCCTTCCCAAAAACATAAACTTCTCTGATAAACCAGCGGATTTAGATGATTATGAATGGATAGTTTCAAAGCTCAGGGATATTATCTCTGAGATGAAGGGATAAGGATCATGGCGATGCCAATCAGATTCACAGCAGCAACCTTATGAAGTGGATTTTTAATTGCGCATTATGTCATTCTTACCGAGATGGAAAAAGACAATAAGAAAAGAGATGGGATATGTCCCATCTGGTGGTTAATGTGATAAATTTAATTGGAAAGATTGTCGACGTAGAAACAGGGGATATGACTTATACAGGCAGGCTCATTGAGGTAGGCGAGGATGAGGTTCAACTTGAGTCAAAAACTGGCTGGATCATCATCCCCGTCGAGAAGGTTGTCTTCATCAAAGAGAAAAATGGTTAACCAAGGTCTCCCAACAAGAACTGTACTAATGTTATTGCAGAAATCGCTGCAGTCTCTGCTCTGAGAATTCTCTTTCCGAGTGTAGTTACAATAAACCCCTTTTCTTTTGCGATAGCGATTTCTTCTTTTGTAAACCCGCCCTCAGGACCAATAATAACAAAAAATCCCCCTTCACCCGCTTTTTCTGTAATCTCCCTCTGTCCCCCTTTAGTAAAGGGGGATGAAGGGGGATTATTGGTTATTAAATCTGTGACAGATTCCTTTAATGATTGTTTCAGCTTCTCTACAGCTTCTGATATCTTCACTCCTCCTTCTTCATAAAAGATAAGGCCATTTGAATACAGTGACGAGTGACGAGTAACGAGTAACGAGAGAAAATCGTTGAATATCATTGGTTCATGGACAACGGGAACCATACTCCTTCCCGATTGTCTTGATGCTTCCTCGGCAATTTTCCTCCAGCGTGTAACCTTCCTGGTCTCTTTTGGTTGGCTCCTCTCAGTAATGACAGGAATTATCTCTTTAACACCAAGTTCTGTTACCTTCTGTATAACCATATCCATTTTTTGCCCCTTCAAGAGCCCCTGTGCAAGAATGACGTTTATAGGAGATTCTGTATTGCAGGTAAATTCTTCCAGGACCTCAGCAATAATTTCCCTTCTGTCTGCTTTAAGTATATTTGTTCTTAGACAATTTCCCTCTCCATTAAAAATAATAAGCTCATCTCCCTTCTTGCATCTTAGAACTGTTGCGAGATACCGTGCCTTCTCGCTAGTAATTGATATGTGATTTTCTTTAATTGAGGGATTTGGAATAAAAATTCGTGGCATTATTAAACTTGTGTATTCCCTATATTTTGCTACGTGAAGGTGAGACTCACTGATTCTGCCTGATGAATTTCTTCACCGCTTTCAATTCTGTCTTCTATGTGAAGGCGAATAGCATCCTTGATGTTTTCCAGAACTTCTTCATAAGTATCACCTTGTGTGTAGCAACCCTGAAGTTCAGGACAAAAGGCATAATAACCCTCGCTATCTCTTTCGACTACTACTGAAAACTTATATACACCCATTTTTGACCTCCTTTATAAATTATAACAACGATATTACTAATTTATAAAATGAAATAATAATCATACCCATGCAAAATAACCAGTGAACCTTCCCGCCGCCGCAGAGACGGCGGGGTATCTCGGAAAACTCTTTATGCTCACTCAAACCTTAACAATACCTTACGATACCTAACTGCTGTCACAAAATGATACCTGATTTGATAGACAGTATGTGGTGACTTACCTAATTCCATACTGTCCACATTATAATCCCCCAAATCCCCTTTAAAAAAGGGGATCCAAGGTTTCCCCACAGCAGAGACTGTGGGGTATTGAAAATTTAAATCAATCTGGGATTTTATGGGTGAGAAGGAAAAAATTACCTTTACTTTTCGGCCTTTGAGAAGAGGTCTTTGATTTTTTCCTTAAAGGATTTTGCCACCTCATCCCCATCTGCCCGGACAAATTCTTCGAGGAGTTCTTTTTGCCGTGGTGTCAATTTTTTGGGTACGTCCACATAAACTCTTACAATCTGGTCTCCCCTGACATGACCACCTACTCTTGTCAGTCCCTTGCCTTTGATGTGGAAAAGCCTGCCTGAGGGAGTTCCAGGAGGTATCTTTATCTTTGATGTCCCATCAAGCGTAGGAACCTCTATCTCTGCACCGAGTGCGGCCTGAGGGAAAGAAATTGGTACTTCACAGAATATTCCGTTGCCATCTCTTTTAAAGAAGGGGTGTTCTTCTATATTCAGTACCACGAAGAGGTCACCTGGAGGACCTCCGTAAAAACCTGGATCCCCCTCACCTGTTATTCTCAGTCTTGAGCCTGAATCAACACCTGCTGGTATCCTGACAATTATAGTCCTGGATCTTTTTACCCTGCCCTGGCCTTTGCAGGACTTGCAGGGGTCTGTAATGATCTTTCCCGTGCCATTACACTTTCCACAGGTTTTAGAAATACTGAAGAAACCCTGTTGAAATCTTACGTTACCAGTTCCCTTACAATTTGAGCATGTAATTGGGCCCTTTCCAGGTGCTGAACCTGTTCCATGACATTCTGTGCAGTTTTCCCACCTCGGCACCTCAATAGTCTGTTCTGTGCCAAAGGCTGCTTCCATAAGTGTGATATCGAGATCGTATCTGAGATCACTGCCCTTTGCTGGCCGTGCTCTCCTTTGGCCTGTAAAAGTCCCAAAAAAGTCTCCAAAGATGTCTTCAAATATATCACCGAAGCCTGTTGTGAAGGCGCCAAACCCTGCCCCAACACCTACACCTTCTGCTATTCCGAACCTGTCATAATTTGCCCTCTTTTCAGGGTCACTCAGGCAGGAATATGCCTCGTTGATCTCTTTGAATTTTTCTTCTGACTCTTTGTCGCCGGGGTTTCTGTCAGGATGGTATTTCAGTGCAAGCTGTCTGAATGCCTTTTTGAGGTCAGTTTCAGATGCTTCTCTCGGAACACCCAGTATTTCATAGTAATCCTTCATTTCTCCTTCTTATCAACGTCCTCAAATTCAGCTTCAACAACCTCCTCTTCTGGTCCTTTTGCTCCTGCAGCTCCGGTGCCAGCTTGTGCACCTGCAGCTCCGGCACCCGCCTGAGCACCGGCAGTCTTATAGATGTGCTCTGCAAGTTTGTGGGACTTTGTCGTGAGATCTTCCGTTGCAGACTTTATTTCTGATATCTCATTGCTTGTATCTTTTGCCTTTCTGCACCTTTCAAGGGAAGCCTGGATATCTGTCTTCTCTGATTCAGTGAGCTTATCTCCATAATCCTTGAGGGATTTTTCAACTGAGTAGACAAGCGTATCAGCCTCATTTCTTGCTTCTGCAAGCTGTTTCTTCTTCCTGTCATCCTCTGCATGCGACTCTGCGTCGCGCATCATCTTTTTTATCTCATCTTCATTAAGACCACTTGAGGCAGTTATCCTTATAGACTGTTCTTTACCCGTGCCAAGGTCTTTCGCTGAGACATGGAGTATGCCATTTGCGTCAATATCAAAGGTTACCTCAATCTGAGGTATCCCTCTCGGCGCAGGTGGGATACCGATGAGCTCAAAGTTCCCGAGGAGCTTGTTGTCTGCAGCCATTTCTCTTTCACCCTGGCATACTTTTATTGAAACAGCTGGCTGGCTATCTGTCGCTGTAGAGAATATCTGGCTCTTCCTTGTTGGAATAGTAGTATTTCTCTCAATGATCTTTGTGAAGATGCCACCAAGAGTCTCTATGCCAAGGGATAAGGGAGTAACATCAAGGAGAAGTACCTCTTTAACTTCTCCTTTCAGCACTGCGGCCTGTATTGCAGCACCTACAGCAACGACCTCATCAGGATTCACTGTCTTGTTTGGCTCCTTGCCAAAAAAGCTCTGGACTGTTTGTTGGACCTTTGGGGTCCTTGTCTGACCACCTACAAGGAGTACCTCGTCTATATTTGCTGGAGAAAAGTTAGCATCTGATAGGGCATTTTTACAGGGACCTGTGGTCCCTTCGATAAGGTCCCCGACAAGCTGTTCGAACTTTGCCCTCGACAGTTTCATCAGCAGATGTTTTGGACCTGATGCATCAGCTGTGACAAAAGGAAGATTTATCTCCGTCTCCGTCGCTGTCGAAAGCTCTATCTTTGCCCTCTCAGCAGCTTCCTTCAGTCTCTGCAACGCCATTCTGTCACTTTTGAGATCTATGCCCTGGTCTTTCTTGAATTCTTCAACCATCCAGTCTATAATCCTGAGGTCAAAATCATCACCACCGAGATAGGTATTGCCATTTGTGGACCGAACCTCTATTACTCCTTCTCCGATTTCCAGTATTGATATATCAAAGGTTCCACCGCCTAGATCATATACAGCAATCCTTTCCTCCTTCTTCTTATCCATGCCGTAAGCAAGGGAGGCAGCTGTTGGTTCATTGATAATTCTCAGGACATTCAGGCCTGCAATCCTTCCAGCATCTTTTGTAGCCTGTCTCTGACTGTCATCGAAATAGGCAGGCACAGTGATAACTGCATCTGTTATAGGTTCACCGAGATAGTCCTCAGCAGCCTGTTTGAGCTTCTGAAGGATCATTGCTGAGATCTCGGGAGGAGAAAACCGTTTTCCTCTAATTTCTACATGGGCATCACCATTGGGTGCGTCAACAATCTTATAGGGTAGCCTTTTCCTCGCATGTTCGACTTCCGGAGTATTGTATTTCCGCCCCATAAGCCTCTTTATAGAAAACACTGTGTTTTCAGGGTTCGTTATTGCCTGTCTTTTTGCTATCTGGCCAACAAGCCTTTCGCCTTTCTCAGTAAAAGCCACTACAGATGGTGTTATTCTGGTTCCCTCTTGGTTAGGAATTACTACAGACTCGCCAGCCTGAACAACAGCAACAACAGAGAAAGTTGTTCCAAGGTCAATCCCCACTGCTTTTCCCATCTTATAATCCCTCCTCTATAATATTCATCCTTTATTCCACCTTTTCTTTTCCTTTACATGCGACCGGTCTCTTCGATACTGCAACAAGAGATGGCCGCAAAACCTTGTCTCTGAACATATATCCTTTCCTGAATTCTTCAACGACAATCTTTTCTTCAATGTCTTCCCTCTCAATGAGCGTCATAGCGTGATGTACTGAAGGGTCAAAAGGCTTGCCCGTCGCCTCGATAGGAGTCAGTCCGAATTTTTCGATGGTTCTCAGGAACTCCTTTAATGTAATCTCAACACCCTGCACAAGCCCTTCAGAGGTCTCATTTGTTGAATGTTTCAGTGCCATCTCGAGATTATCGATCACGGGAAGCAGCTCATAGATAAGTTTCTCGTTGCCATATTTTACTAATTCTTCCTTATCTTTATTAACCCGTTTCCTATAATTTTCGAATTCAGCATACAGTCTCAGATATTTATCATTCATCTCCTGGAGCTCAGCGCTTATTCGTTCTGTCTCATTAACAGGTATCTCTTCGATAGCCTCTGTTCCTTTACGTTCAGTTTCTTCTTCCTTAAAAGACAAGGTGTCTTTGTTCATTTCAGGCTCTTTCATCCTTCACCACTATCTTTCTGCAAGCATCTTTGAGATAAATTTTGCTGTCGTGTCAACTATGGAAATTGCCCGTGGGTAATTCATCCGTGTAGGGCCGATAATACCAATGACACTAATTGGCCGGTTGTCTTCCTTGCATGTTGAAACCACTATGCTCAGTTTTTTCATCTCGTCCATTGAATTTTCAGATCCTATTATTATCTGAACGCCGTCAGATTCTGAAAGTTTGTCAAGTAACTTTATTATCGTATGCTTATCCTCTATAGCCCTTGACAGTTCCTTGATTTTCTGAAGATTTTCGAAATCAGGTAGTTCAAGCACCTCTGAGAGCCCAGCTACAAAGAGTTCGCCATAGGGTAAAAAAAATGCTTCCCTGCAGATATTGATTGCCCTTGAGATGAGACTATCGCACATGGTCTTCTCTTTAGACATTTCTTTGAGGATCTTCAGGCGAATCACATCAAAGGAATACCCGGAGAATTCTGAATTAAGGTATCCAGCAATCCTGTTAAGATCTTTTTGCGTGATGTTTAAATCAAGGGATATAACCTTGTTTTTGATCACTCCTTCATCAGTGAATATTATTGCTGCTATCTTGTCAACTCTGTATCTCAGGAGGTCAATCTTTTTCAGGGTAGCCGTATTCAGCTTAGGAGACATTGCTACACCAAGGTAATGAGATAACAGAGATATGGTTCTTGTTGTCTCACTGAAGAGTATTTCAATATTATCCCGTAAGGTCTCAAGTCCTTTATGAAGCTCTCGCAGGAGATTTTTATTTGCACAATCCTCTTCATTTATGAGCGAGTCTACATATAATCTGTAACCCCTGTCTGTTGGCACCCTGCCTGCTGATGTATGGGGTTGACTCAGAAAACCCAAATCTTCAAGATCAGCCATGATGTTTCTGATGGTAGCAGGAGAAAGACCAAAGGAATATTTTTTTGCCACCGTCCGCGACCCTACAGGGTCAGGAGAATTTATATAGTTCTGGACAATGGCACAGAGGACTTTTTTGCTTCTTTCATCAAGCATATCGTAACATTTAACTGTTTAGCACTCTCAATGGTTTAGTGCTAATACTTTAGCAAGTAACGAAATGATGTGTCAAGGGTGTAAAAAATTCAGAAAGGAAGGAATTTGGGCAGTTTGATACCCTTTTTACCTTTAAACATCTTGAGCATTTTCTTTATTTCTATATATTGCTTGATAACCCTGTTGACATCTGCAACAGTTGTGCCGCTTCCCGTAGCAATTCTTCTGCGTCTGCTCCCATCAAGGATATTGTGGTTTTTCCTTTCCTTGTTTGTCATGGAGTTTATTATTGCCTCAACCTTTACCAGTTCCTTTCCATCAACTTCCAGATTTTTCATTTTATTAAAGCCGGGGATCATACTGAGGATATTTTCCAGGGGTCCCATACTTCGTAGCTTTTTGAGATGCTCTCTCAAGTCATCAAAGGTGAAAGACTCATCTAAGATCGCCTTTTGGAGCTTTTCTGCCTCTTTCTGGTCAAAAGAATTCTGTGCTTTCTCAATCAGGCTTAAAACATCGCCCATGCCGAGTATCCTTGAGGCAATCCTTTCGGGATAAAAAGGCTCAAGCATGTCGATCTTTTCCCCGACACCAATAAATTTTATCGGCTTTCCTGTTATCGCCCGTATCGAGAGTGCTGCCCCACCCCGTGCATCACCGTCCATTTTGGTGAGTATTATCCCGTCAATACCAACTTGCTCATCAAAGTTTCGTGCAATATTCACTGCATCCTGTCCAGTCATTGCATCTGCTACAAGGATGACCTCTCTCGGTAAAACCTTTTCTTTTATCTTTCTTAATTCAGTCATCAGGGATTCATCAATGTGTAGTCTTCCAGCAGTGTCAAAGATAACAACATCCCTTGCATCAACTTTTGCCTTCTTTATTGATTCCACGCACAGACTGACAGGATCTTTGACCTCTTTAGAAGAATATACAGGCAGGTGTATCTGTGAGCCCAGGATAACAAGCTGGTCTATTGCAGCAGGTCTCTGAAGATCTGCTGCCACAAGCATGGGCCTCCTGCCTTCTTTCTTGAAGTTCTTTGCCAGTTTTGCAGCTGTTGTCGTTTTCCCGGAGCCATGCAAACCTACGAGCATTATTACTGTCGGGGGATTTGGAGATAGTTGAATTCTACTGTTTGTCTTTCCAAGGAGTTCACAGAGTTCTTCATTTACGATCTTTATGACTTGTTGTCCGGGTGTAAGACTCTCGAGAACTTCCTTTCCAATAGCTTTCTCTTTAATCTTCTGGACAAAATCTTTTACAACCTTAAAGTTAACGTCAGCCTCTAAGAGGGCAAGTCTGATCTCTTTCAGCGCGAGCTCAACATCCTCCTCTTTTAAAAGCCCTTTCCCTTTTAATCTCTTGAAGATGGATTCTAATTTGTTGCTTAGTGTTTCAAACATGTATGAAAGGCCTCAATCTTTCAGATAAAAAGAAATCTTATAGAGTTTTGCACGTCCAGGGGTAATGATATCAGACTCCATACGCAGCAAGAAGAGAGTCTATTTTTGCCTTTAACTGTTGTTTTGGGACGGCACCTACTATAGAATCAAGAGTGCGACCATCTTTGAAAAACATCAGGGTGGGTATACCCATGATGTTATATTTGCTGGCAATATCAGGATTTTCATCAGTGTTGAGTTTCATAAACTTCATTTTCCCCTTGTACTCCTTTGCCAACTCCTCAACAGTAGGCGATACCATTCTACAAGGGGCGCACCATGCAGCCCAGAAATCAACCATGATAAGCCCTTGATCCTTAATCACCTCGCTATCCCATGTGGACGATGTAACATCAAGTATACCTTCTGCCATACGAACCTCCTATAGACCCCGCTTATTGGGCAAGGTAAATTATGTAACTGTAAAATTATATTTTTTGTAATAAATCTTTGTCAACATTACGAATTGATCGTGATGAGATTCATCGTATGAAGATAAGGAAATATTTCTTGACATCGATATTTCACTTAGGGATGCTATATGGGATGGGCCAAGGGGTATTTATGGTCTTGATAGATCCGACTACCCCTATGATACGGTGTTCCCGCGACAAGAGTGAAGGCGTAGGGGAAAAGAATTATGAGATGTCCTCGTTGCCAACAGGAGAATGCGTCTTCTGCAAAGTTTTGCATAGAGTGCGGTTTCCCATTGATGTCTTCATCAATACCATGTAAACCACCAACATTTCTCAGCATCAAGGAGCATGTAACCTCTTATCAAAAAAGCCAGGCAATTCCTGTTCAAGAGATTTCCAAGATCCTTCCGGAAGAGCTAAAATTTGTAACCGTGATGTTTGCCGATATTTCCAGTTTTGCTTCCATATCCGAACAGATGGACCCTGAACAGGTAAGGGATTTAATAAATGCCTGTTTCGAACATCTGGTACCAATTGTGACAAAGTACGGGGGTAAGGTGGAAAAGTACGTCGGGGATGCGATTATGGCAGTCTTTGGTGTGCCCCTTTCTCATGAGAATGATCCAGAAAGGGCACTGCGGACAGGATTAGAGATGATGGAATTAATGGCAGACTTTAATGCAGCCCGTGAAACGGATTTAAACCTTCACATAGGCATCAACACAGGCATGGTCATTGTGGGTAACATTGGCATGAGCGAGCAAGAGATATTGGGCGACACTGTTAATGTTGCTTCCAGGCTGAAAGATCTTGCGAAATCCGGGCAGATCTTTGTAGGATCTACCACCTATCGTTTAACGAGGAGCATCTTCGAATTTCAAGAACTCGGGTCAATCCGCTTAAAAGGCAAGTCAAAGCCTGTTTCAGCATACCGGTTACTGAGTGTGCCGAGACGTTCATACCAAATGAAGAAACGTTCTGTCCGGAGGATCGGCTCACCAATGGTGGGACGGAATATTGAATTTTCCTCTTTCATAGGGAACATTGGACGTCTCTTGGCAAGTCAGGGAAGTATTATGTCCGTGGTTGGTGATGCAGGTCTTGGTAAATCACGCCTCCTGGCAGAGGTAAAAAAACAAGTCAACGGATGGAACCTGCTCTGGCTGGAAGGCAGAGCAGGTTCCTTTAGCAAGGCAATCAGCTACTGGCCGTTCCTTCAGATCATGAAAAACTGTGCAGGAATCACTGAGGAAGATGATGAAAGAGATGCCTGGGAAAAGCTTAAAAGTAAAGTTACGTCTCTCTTTCCAGGCCAGGTAGCAGAGATTCTCCCCTATCTTGCAAGCCTTTTAGCTTTAGAAGTGAGGGATGAATTAGAGGAACGTGTCAAATACCTTGATGGAGAGGCTATGGGCAGGCAGATCTTTCGAGCGACACGAAGATTCTTTGAGCAACTCTCTTTGAGGTATCCCTTGCTCCTCGTCTTTGAGGACCTCCATTGGGCCGACCAATCTTCAGTAGATCTTTTAGAGCATCTCTTCCCCCTTGCCAGAGAAGTCCCCCTCATGATCTGCTGTGTCAGTCGCCCATACCACCACTCCCCAGCCGCACACCTTCAGGAGGTATCTGCAAGAGACTATGCTGACCGTTATACCGAGATTGCTATTTCTCCACTTACAACAGTAAACAGTGCTGAACTTCTTAACAACCTCGTAGAGAATAAAGATCAAACTTCAAAGTTAGTCGATTTAATCCTGCAGAAAGCCGAGGGTAATCCTTTCTTTCTGGAAGAAGTAGTTCGTTCTCTCATCGATATAGGAGCAGTAGAGAAGAATATGTCAACAGGTCGATGGCAGATCACCAAAACAATTGAACATATCACTATACCTCACACGTTGCGAGGGGTAATTGTGGCTCGTATTGACAGCCTTGCTGAAGACACCAAAGAGGTACTGAAGATTGCCTCTGTAATCGGGCGTAGCTTTTTCTATCGAGTGCTACAGGCTGTTTGTGAAGAAAA
>Ga0129298_10001112_pt1 | contig 11165 bp, 9 predicted proteins | sample I19B2metaG_FD_94707 | JGI IMG/M metagenome (GOLD analysis project Ga0129298, IMG submission 94707) | Lake sediment bacterial and archeal communities from Gulf of Boni, Indonesia to study Microbial Dark Matter (Phase II) - ​I19B2 metaG | ecosystem: Environmental > Aquatic > Freshwater > Lake >...
ATTGATATCTTAGGCGGTTTAGTTTGCAAATTCACCAACGTAGCACAGCGTCTCATAAGAGGAACGTCAAGAGAAACGCTCAACCCTGACTCAAAATGAGTTCTAACTCTTATAATTCGTCCTGGTTCGGACAAACTCATCGCTGCAGTACAATGAGCACATGTAATAGTGCCGAGAGTTTTGTCGATTTGAACAAGGTTAGAGACCCAAGAAGGTTGTCCCGTAAGAACACGAAACATTAGCATAACTATCGCTGCCCTAAGGTCTGCCTCACAGACCCCGTTAAAACCATCATCATTTAAATAGGCAAAAGAAAGACAAGGCGTATACCCTGTTCTCTTTAGGAATTTGAAACAATCTAGGGTAATAATATTTAACTTTTCATCAGCAAGGATTTTTTTCAGAGCGAAATAAAGTCTTGCAGATTTAACAAGATCTCTTTGACTTGGCTCTACAACTTCTGCCTTAACCATCCGTTCCTTAACAATCGAATCAGCCTCACGGTCAGTGGCGTGAGACCATTCTCGTTTGAGCATATCCAAGGGCAAATTAACAACTTCAACGCCAAAAATCGTTTTTAATATTTCAGCGTCAGTCGAAGCTTTGCTGAAATCATCTTCGTCTCCAACTAATCCAATTCTCAATCCTTTTAAACTTCTTAACAGTCTGGTCGCCTGAGCTTCCGCAACGATCTCTAATGGAGCAGTGTTCAAGGAATTATAAACAATATTCCCTTGCCATGCCCCTATGGCAATAAGTCGCTCCCTCGCACTCAACGCAGAAGGTAAACTATTGTTCTCGTGGTAAGCCCAAAGAATCACCGACCTATTCTTAGTTAACATCTTAATCAACTCGGACGTCCCTCCACTTGCAACAAAGAAAACTATTACATCATATTCTTCAGCAATTACAGGAGACTCCTCGACTTTTGTCACCGGTTTCTCTGGTCCAAACACCTTCAGCCCGGCTTCTTGCAAAAGTTCTCTTGCACGCTCCGAGGGCTCAGTTGCACGTTCAATATGGATTAACGAAGCCACAGGAATAACCAGAACAGTTGGTTGCTCCAAAGGATACCAACCTCAGCCATATCTAGCGAGTCTAGAAATATAATTTATAGCCTTATTTCTATATTGAATTGAAAAATGAGGGTAAAAGGGAGACTATTGTATGAACATTAGTTATATCCCGAATTTTTTATTAAAACCAACTCTTAAAATCGCACCAACAGGTTTCTTTTATTCTTTAAGAAAAGATATAATGCGCAATGAAAAGAGTGCTAAAAAAATAATTACTTTAGGTGTCACTGAAGTTCTGGTTAAAAAGGGAGAGAAGAGAGCACTCTATGTTTTAAAAGATACAGCCAAAAGAGTCCCAGCTTATGCAAACTTCTTGAAAAACAATGGTTTTTCTGTAACTGATATTGAAAATGCGAAGTCCATAAAAGACGCTCCAATTTCTGATAAAGCGAATTACATTCGTCCTAACGAAGAAAACCCTTCAAGCCTTTGTTTAGATGGCAATGCTAGTCCTACAAGAATGATCGAAACCAGTTCGGGTTATTCTGGTAAACATACATACTGGTTGAGGGATTTAAACGAAGTGCTTAGTGAAGAACGCCAGATTCCTGTTTTAATAGCTATTTTTTATAATCTAGGCGAAAACGAAGCATTATCAATCAATGGATTTGCTTTAGGTAGTTGGGTTACCGGAATTGAAGCAGGAAATGCTGCAAGAAGAAAAACAGCGACAATAGATATTGGTTTAAACCCAGAGGAGATTGCTAAAACTATTATAGAATTTTATACGAAATATTCAATAAAAACCACTAAAGGTGGATTCAAAAAAATACTAGTAATGAGTTATCCCCCCACAATAAAAACGATATTAGATATTCTTGATCAACATAATTTTGATTTATGGGAAAATTTAGAAACATTATTTATTTCTGGAGGAGAAGGTTTTCCTGAATCATATAGAGATTATGTTGAAAAGAAAACTGGAGGAAAACTTTATTCCATATTTGGTTCTGCCGATACAGGTATTCAGATCGGCATCGAAACACCAGATTTAGTCGATTTAAGAAAATATCTTGATAAAAATCCAGATTTGTGTAGACAAATCTTTGGCAAAAACCATCCCCCTATGATGTTTTATTACGACCCTACGCATGTTTATATTGAAGCAGAGGAATCTGAAACCGGAGTAAAAGAACTTATTTTCACTCCACTATACAAGAGAAGAATGCCTCTTGTTAGATATAATTTACGTGATGAAGGCGGCGTTTTTTATAACCCAAAAGAAGGATTAATTGATTTAATTAGTAATTCAAGAATAACTCTTAGCTATTCTCTACCAATCGTTTATGTTTTTGGCAGAAGTGACGGGTCAGTTGTTGTTTTTAGTGCTAGTGTATACCCCCAACAAATACACGCTGCAATCATGCGGAATATGAGTGACAAGTTTTGCCAACACTTTCATATTTCCAGTGAATATTCTGAACATCAGATACCAAGACTTGTCATCGATATTTGTGTTTCAGCAAAACCAAGTTCCGAGCAAATCGATAGCTTACTTTCGGATATCTTAAACTCAAATCCAGACTTGGGTATTGAATTGTCTGAAGGACTAGCGGACCCACCAATAGTAAACTTTTACTCTAAACAGGATTGGCCATGGGAGACAGGAACAGGTCCGGGACGTAAAGAAAAGTACGTGGGTGCCAGAAGGAAAAATGAATAATGCAGGTTTTTCAAAAACACGGGCAGAGGCGAGGAGTTAAATTACCCCGACATGGAGCGCCTAATTGCTGTTAAATCTTCCGAACGAAGCGGGGACAGAAATTTACAGAGTAAATTTACACCCGTGGGCTTCAATGAAACTCTTGTAATTTCAAGTAAGAAACCGAGGAAAAACCCATAGTTTCTATCCAAATCTCCCCTCTTTTTCTTTTTTCGAATACTGTTTAGGAAGTTCAAGTAAGTATGGTCTTAGTCCAAGTCTGTGGGGACATCGTCTAGCATGGACAAGGATGAATGTGGCGACATCACCCGATAATCTCCGTAAACTCCCCTCTTTTTTCTGCATTAATGTCATTTTGTATTTGAGACCAGTGGTGCGCACACACACAAAAATCAATAGTTCAAATTGGATGGCTTTATAATAAGGATCTGAGGATTGCCAACCGACCGACTTATGCGTTATGAAATCAACCTGAGCGTCGGCGTCATCCATGCATTCAGAAATTATCGCGGTGGCTGTCTCACTATTCGTGTGAACATCGCTTTTAGCAAGCTTAGCCCTATGGAGAACTTTGTCCTCGGTCGTGTAAGCCATACTCTGACCGATTAAAACAGACTATGTTAAACTCTATATGAGAGGTGTTCGAAAAACTAAAAGAACTTAAATAATTACAAATATTGAAAGAGGGGAGTTCGTGGGAGATATCTCTATACGTGTGTACAAATCCCAACTTCCTACACATTTTACCTGTTGGATAAGAGATCTATGAACTTAGAATAGTCGCGCGCGAGGTTTTTCTGAGTTGCTGTATCGATGGGAAGTCTTTGTCTTTAACGATGTTTATTTCTCCATTCCTCCCTATTCTCAGCTGCCTTTTGCCCCTGAAATAGGCAACGTGCCCATTTTCGATCTCGATGACATCGCCAATAGAAACGGCATTAGCCTGTTCATTCCATAAGCTCAGCTCTATACTTTCGGCGTTATCGGCAATGAGTGCGTTTGAGACGTAGGCTTGAGAACCAAATCTTGTTAAAACTTCTCTGGGCTTTGAAATTTCAAGCACTCTAGCCTTCACTCTAACATGCTTCATCTTTGCCCTAAGGTTTTTGATCTGCAACGGCTCTGTATCTGTCTTTGCTAAAGCAGGCTCTTTGAACAACATGTCTTGTGCAAGCTCCTTCAATGGGTTGGTTTGTCTAAGAACGTGTTCTGGTATGGGAAACTGTGCAACCCATCCGTCACCGCTGGTCAAAAGGAAAACGCCCTGATCCTGCACCTTCTCGCGGCACTCAATCGCGAGGTTTTCGCATATGGATTTCTTGTTTTTCCAAGCGTCCACCAGACTCGTAAAAAACTCGTCTGAATCAATTCTATGTTTCACGGAGATCCTTGCAAGATATTCAACAAGCCGCATCTCAGAGTATGAATGATATTTGCCTGGGACCCGCCCCCTTCCAGCCCATATCATGCTTCGCATCTAGCTCGTTCCTATTTCTGTTTTAGCGTGATCTCCATGGTTGAAATATTCCTTGCTCTGCTTTCGCCTTCTCTTGGTGGCATTTCTTCCGTTCCTATAGTGATTTTATCTATATTCAGTTCCTTCATGAACCTATGCCTAGTGATCTCAGCGACGTCAATGGCGGTTGAGATGGCTTGTCCCCTAGCTTTCAACACAACCTCTTTGGTGTTGGACACGTTGAAACTCGTGATCACTGCTAAAACATAGTTCATCGTCGGTTTTCTTCCAATGTATATGATGTTAGATTCCTTAGACATAGTCTCAAACTTCCGTGTTGCCAGTGTAATGTAAGGAGCCCCATATTTAAACTAACATTCCCTAAATTTAATGAATCGAGGGGGCACACTCGCGACGCATCACAGTACAAGCCGAAGTATCGATCGAAATAATTTACTTTCTATGTCTCGACATGCGCGCTTTCTTTTGTTCCTCTTTGCGCCAGGCCCTCTTCTTTTGCGACCTAATCATAGATCTGCAATGAAAATCAGGGTTGACATCCACCCTGAATTCATTTAATTGGCTATAGAAAAAAGAGGAACCGCTGTCTGAGAATGAAAGCATGATTCTATTCAACTTGGTTCTGGCCTCTTCAGAGGCGTTCTCATCCCAAGTTTTAGAGTAAGCCATGTAAGCCGCGTGAAAGAGAAAATCAGAAGGCTTATCGATCAGGAGTTTAGATACTTTCCCAACACAAGGCTCATTTTTTTCCATAGTCTTCTTTATCGATTTGAAGATGCTAATCTCTTTTGTCACAAAACTCAAAGACGAAAGAAGACAAAGAAAATGAATCTCTTTCAGCGGGTTCAAATCCTAAATGTCAACTGGATTGTATCCCAGAGTTGGGTGAGGATATTTCCAAAGAAGTCTCCTTAAAATGTTTAAAATTAAAGGACTCTTAAGAAACCTTACCGCAAGAAATAGCGTATTCTATCAGATTGGTTAGTGAGTTTAATACGAAGCAAAATAATCGAGCAGAAGCGATGTTGTGAGAGTAGCTGTCAGAGACCTGTTGAGGAGTGAGCTATGGCAACGGCAATCCTCAAGGTAATTGATCGGTCTTCTTTAAGACTTAGCTCAACCCCTATTTTTTACAAAGATGTTTAAGTGCCAAGAGAGGCACTGCTATTTTCTATGTTTCCTTCTTTTTGAAGCTAAATCGAATGCTTTTTGAAATACCTCCTCCACTCCCTGATTCTTTAAAGCTGAGACTTCAATTACATCCCCACTCAAAGCATCCTTAGCTAATTCAATCTGTTCTTCGGTGGCTAAATCGACCTTATTTAGAATATTTATCACCGGAGCATCCTGAAATTGACCTATAATTTCTTTGAATAGATTTAACTGACTTTTCAAAAGGTACCCGCAGGTTTCAGATGGGTCAAAAATGAAAACTATTACGTCAGCTAAATGTCTTATCGCAGCTATAGCTTGCAACTCAATTTTATTCCTCTCACTTAACGGTCTATCTAATAGCCCAGGTGTATCAATAACCTGACATCTACCACTCTGCGTATCCCTATGCCCAACAACAATCCCCTTTGTTGTAAACGGATAGGTAGCGATTTCAGGTTTGGCGGTTGAGAGCTGTTTTACGAGGGTTGACTTTCCAACATTCGCATACCCAGCTACGGCTATCGTAATTAGGTTGGGGTCAACCGATGGAAGTTTAGCTAACTTCTCCCCCGCCTCTTTCAAGAAAGTTAAGTCTCTGGAAACCTGTTTTAACACGGAGGCTATTCTCCCATAGGCTTCTCTTCTAATCCTTGAGGCTTCACTTATAGTTCTAGTTCGACCTGCCCTTCTTGAGTAGGTCGACGAAAAAGACTGAATTCTTTTAACAGCCCAATTCAATGCAGCCAAGCTTTTCTTAAAATTTTTCACTCCAACAAGAACATCAACTAAGTCAATATAGAAAGGATGAATTTCTTCCATTCTTGGCATTTTCTTAAAAGTTTTATTCAGTCTACTCGTAATCGTCGCTTCAACAATTTTTATTCTCTGCCTCTCCTTCCTCCTCACCCAAACTACGCTTCGCCTAATTCGAGGAATAGTTACTTTAGATGCTGTGCTGAATGCTAAGTCTATTAGTTCTTCTGCTGTAATAATTGAGCCAATGTTTTCAAACGGCTGCTTCAACCTTAATTCTCCAATCTCACATCTTGAGTAACAGAGGTTCCTTTCAAACCTACCGAAGGAAGACCAGTGTATTATAGAGAATGTTCATATATACAATGTGCGTTGTATATTCCAAAGAATTTTCGATTAACCCTCTGGGCTTTGATAATGCTTTTGCAAAGATCGATGAAAGCAGGTGTAACTAGGTTATGATTCGGGCAAAAAGGATCTATTTCGATTTCTCCTTTTGTGTTAGGAAAGCATGGGTAAATAAAACAGTCTAATGGTCTCAACGGATTACCGTAAAGAGTACAACATTCTCCCTTAAAGAATGGACATACTTTGTGAAGATAGTAAATACCATCAATTTTCTTGACTGGAAAAAATTTGACCTTCCATCTCTCACTTGGAAAGAAGCAAACAACTGGTTCTATATTTCTCTAACATAAATTACACCTTTTACATTCAAATAACTTGACATTCCTTACAGAAATCACGTCCATCTCCTTTTTCGTTTCGATTAATATTATTTTTAAAATTTTAGAAATAAACGGGATCGAATCCCGCCCTATTTTTTCTTAACCATTATTGAGATACAATTTCACGGATGTCCTCAATGAGCCTCTTAAGTTCACAACGATAAAGCCCATTTGTCTGGATCTTCTTCGCCGAAGGATCCCTATTAATGACCAACTAATTTCTAGTTTATCATTTGGCTTTCTGTTATCAATACAGTAGTATAGTTTTTGGCTCATCTTAGACCTCTTGTGGTAGCCCGGGGGAGATTGCTTGAAAACCGCGGATTTATACAATTCCCCTATTTTTTATCATCATTCCTCCGGATGTGGATTTCCCATGCCCAAGACTCAAACTTTTACGTCAAAAGGCTGGCATAAAATTGGGTTGGGATCGCAATTGCTAAAAATCTCAAGGAAGATGAAAAGCTTCCCAAAGCGGGATTTGAATATGTCACAGAGTGTATTGATCTGAATCATATTGGCAAAATCATCCTAGAATTTCAAAACAAAGCACGGATTCATAAATACATCGACATTTGATACGTCAATTATTTGTTCAATACAAAACTTATCTGATAAATTGTCTGAGATATTGAGCGTACCCAAGGACTAAAAAGGGGTTAAAAATGAGAGCAAAAAAGGTAGTTGATGTCAGACAGGCATGTTGTTACGATACGTTAACAACGCCAATTAGAGAAGCTATTGCAACAATGAAACCCAAGGAAGCTTTAGAGGTTATCATTACTCAGAGTTTTAAAAAGGAGTTCTATAGGTTTGTTGAAGAAGAAGAATACGAAGTTCTTAAGGAAAGCGAGCAGGAAAAGGAGGCCCATTTTTGGATTAGCCCTAAATCTACGGAGCAAATGGAGGGGAAGAAGAGTGAGAATTGTATGGTTTGCGGTGGTCCGTTAGAGCACTTAGAAACTTCGGTCAGCGTTATCTGTAACTACTGTGGCAAAGAGGAAACTGGGTATATCCGTTGTCTCAAGGGACATTATGTTTGCGATGAGTGCCATGGAAAGGGAGCGTTTAAACTTGTTAAAGATATCGCACTCACCACTGACGAGAAAGATCCATTATCCATAGCAGAATTACTTATGGCCCATCCCAAGATACCGTTCTTGGGTTGTGAGCATGCTATTATTGCTACCGCTTCGGTGTTGGCAGCGCTAAAGAACGAGGGATCTTTGGGGGTATCTGATAAGCAAATTATTGAAGCCATGAAGCGAACGCAAAAACAGTCCATGCCTCCATATTGTGCTCTTACCGGTGTCTGTGGCGTCCCAATAGGGATTGGCGCTGCCTTCAGTGTCATTCTGGGGGCTGCATGCCCAAAGGACAGGGAATCCGCCATTACCATGCATATCGTAGCACGAACCATTGATACTATTGCCAATGATGTTGGCCCAATGTGTTGTAAGAGTTTTGTCAGAACTGCTCTCAGTGTAGCCTATAACTCAGCGAAGGAGTACTTTAATGTTCATTTGCCAATAAATCGGGAAAAGATTTCTTGCTTCCATTCTAACAAAAACCATCCCAATTGTAGAAAGGAGAAGTGTCTTTACTTCCCTAAAACTGCATAGCGTGCAACGAGGTGCATGGAGGAAGCCCGGCCAGAAGGAAGGCCAAAGTAAATTTGCCGAAAGCGAGCGTTAGCTGAAATACAGAAGGGCGCGGATCCTAAGGTTTCTGTCCCATGTCTGTTGTCCTGAGACAGATGCAACCGTGTTTAGGATATATCTGCTTGGATGCCTAAAAGCCGTGTTGGAAATAGAAGGCATAACCTTACCAAGCCAAGAGAAGAAGATAGGCTACATCGAAACCAAGACTTGTCCAAGATGCAACGCCAAAAACGAAGGAGATGCCATGTACTGCAACAAATGCAGCTTGGTCCTCGACGGAACAGTCCTACACACAAAACAACAAGAAGAAATGCAAGCCGATAGCCTAATGGATCAGCTCATGCAACATCCCATGGTTCAACAAGCCATAAAACAAGCCGTCAAAGAGTTGTGGACGCAAGGCAAAATAAAGAAACCAGTAGTTATTCAATAATTTCAAGTAAGAAACAAATAGTTGACAAGAATTTGACGGAGTCGGTACTTTTGCGTAAGATGATCCAAATAAACAAGCCTATTCTAGGAGATGAGGAAGCCCAGGCTGTTAACCAGGTCTTAAAAAGCGGGTTTTTGACGTTTCGAGGCGGAGGCCCATTTGTATCTCAGTTCGAAAGAAAATTTGCCGAGTTTATCGGAGTGAGATACGCAATAAGCGTAAACAATGGAACAGCCGCCTTGCACTCAGCGCTTCTAGCCGCAGGCGTTGGTCCAGGAGATCAAGTTATCGTTCCTAGTTTCAGTTTTATTGCAACAGCCGAGGCTGTTGCCCTTACAGGAGCGAAACCAGTATTTGCGGACATTGACCTTGATACCTACTGTTTAACCTCAGAGAGCATCAAGGGAAAAATTACATCGAATTCCAAAGCGATTATCCCTGTCCACCTTTATGGCTTGATGGCTGACATGGATGCAATAAAGAAGATCGCGAAAGATCATGACCTCACGGTGATTGAGGATGCAGCACAAGCTATCGGTGCTGAGTATCAGGGGCGAAAAGCAGGCTGTGTCGGTGATATCGCTTGCTTCAGTTTTCACGCTACTAAAAATATGACCACAGGAGAAGGAGGCATAATAACCACTAATAATGCTGAATACGCTGATACCATACGGTTACTGAGAAATCATGGAGGACAAGAAGGATACAAAAGCAAAATAATCGGACATAATTATCGAATGCCAGAAATCGAAGCTGCCATTGGATGTGTACAACTTGCCAAACTTCCAAAGTTTCTTGAAGCCCGAAAGAAAAATGCGGCTACCCTAACTCATAGACTTCAAGAAATCAGCCAGCTCAAACTCCCGGTTGAACCAGCCGATTATAAACATAGTTGGAATATCTATACCGTACGACTGTGGAGATCCAATGCTGGTAGCAGAAACCGACTTGTAAAGAAGTTAAGAGAAAAGAAAATTGAAGCCGAAGTGTACTACTCAATTCCAATTCATTTCATGCCAGTTTACAGAGAAAAATACTGTGGCAAACGAGAACGCCTCCCAGTAACTGAAACTGCTTGCAGGCAAGTCTTTTCTTTGCCAATTCACCCAGCGGTTTCTGAAAGCGATTTGGAATATATTGCCACTACAGTTAGAAGGCTATTGGGGTAAGCATGAGAGTTGTAAATGCTATCACCGTGAAAGAAAAAAGTAGTTAGTTCCGCGAAAACGTCGGTAAAGTGCATTATAGGAGTAAAGTTGAATGGGTAAACCAATGTCCAGTTTTCATTTCAAAATTATGTCTTTCATGTACAAATTTCGTGATTTCTTTTTACCTCCAAGAAATATCCTAAAAGAAGTAGAGATAAAACCAGGATTTCACGTACTTGATTACGGGTGTGGCCCTGGAAGTTATTCGATTGTTGCCGCTGAACTAGTAGGAACGACTGGAAAAGTGTATGCGCTGGACATTAGCCCCCTTGCCGTTCAACAAGTTAAGAACGTTGCTTCTAAGAAGCGACTAACGAATATAGAGACCATTCGGTCTGATTGTGCAACTGGATTGGAAAACAGTAGTGTAGATATTGTCCTGTTATACGATACCTTTCACATGTTAAGAGATCCAAATGGTGTATTGGAAGAGTTACATGGAGTATTAAAACCAAATGGGATTCTGTCATTCGGTGACAATCATATGAAAGAGAATGAAATAATATCTAAGGTAACAAATAGAAGATTATTTAGGCTGTTAAGAAAAGGTAAAAGAACGTATAATTTCTTGAAAGAGAAATAACAATGAACGACTTCGCACAAGGAGGTATGCAATGAGCTTTGATATTGTTACCTTGCCAATGGAAGAGTTAAACACCGTGGACCTCCTAGCCCTTTTAAGAATTCACTCAATTCAACTTCAATCACGTCAATTCCATGCCGTTTGAGAATTGAGTTGGTTTCCCTATTCTCTTCTGCTGAGATTACCTTTCCAGGTCTTAAAGTTAAGACGTTAGCCGCGAGATTTCCTAGTTCCTTCCATGATGACACTGAGATAAGTTTGATGCCGAGGACTTGTAACTCTCGAGTTAACCTGTCTGGAATAACTGGAACATAGGATAAGCCAACATGTTCCTCTATCATAGTAAAGACAGTATCTAAATGTATGAAGCCCTTGGATAGAGGAAATGCCAGTATTCTTTTAAAAATGCCTAGTTGACCTAGAATCTC
>Ga0129298_10001115_pt1 | contig 11163 bp, 11 predicted proteins | sample I19B2metaG_FD_94707 | JGI IMG/M metagenome (GOLD analysis project Ga0129298, IMG submission 94707) | Lake sediment bacterial and archeal communities from Gulf of Boni, Indonesia to study Microbial Dark Matter (Phase II) - ​I19B2 metaG | ecosystem: Environmental > Aquatic > Freshwater > Lake >...
ATCTCATACTTATTACATATATTATCCTTTAAACTGTTATAATTTAGGTATCATATATATCACATTAGCAGGCATATATGATGAATGTATTTTGCTTTTTATGACCTCCAACGTAAAAATTAGTAAAATAATTAGTAAAATAGTTGACAAACTAATAAATACGTTATATCTTTGAAAAAACAGTAACTATTATGGAACGACTGACAAGAAAAGAAGAGGAGGCAATGAAAATACTCTGGAAAGCCCGGAAAGGATTTATCAAAGAGCTGATAGACCTCCATCCTGAACCGAAACCACTCTACACTACCTTTTCATCTGTAATCAGGGGACTCGAGGAAAAGGGATATGTCTCTCATAAGGCTTACGGCAAGAACCATGAATATTTTCCTGTGATAAAGAAGGAAGAGTACAGGAGAGCTTTCATGAAGAATGTGGTTGCCGATTACTTCGGATCGTCGTATAAAAATGTTGTTTCATTTATTGTAAATGAGAAGAAGATGAATGCTGATGATCTCAGAAAACTGATTGAAATAATTGAGAAAGGAGAAGATGATGGATAATTTCCTTTTATATATGCTAAAGGTTTCAGCAGGCTCAGCCATGCTCTGCATAAGCTACCTGATTTTTTTCAGAAAGGATACATTCTATATAAGGAACAGGATTATTCTGATACTATCCATTCTCGTTCCTGTGATTGTTCCCTTGCTTACATATACAGTAACTGTTGATTCTCTTCAACAGTCTTTGACAGTACCTGATATGTCAGGCTTTACTGAAAGTAATCTGCAGGCAGTAGCTTCAATCAATACTGCAAAAACAACTTCACTGACATCTTTCAACCTTATCAGACCATTTGCATGGCTCTATTTTGTAGGTATTGTGATTATGGTAATCCGGAGTTTGATTAGTCTTTTGAGTACCTGTAATATTATAAGAAGAGGAGTAATCATTTCAAAGAAATTTCCAACAGTGCTTATCTCGGAAAAGGATCATCCTCCTTTTTCATTCTTCCCCTATGCTGTAATTCCTGTATCAGAATACACGAGAGGTAATTATAACGATATCCTTGATCATGAATCTGCCCACCTTCGCCAGGGACATACATTTGACCTGCTGCTGAGTGAAATGTTCCTAGCATTTCAGTGGTTTAACCCTTTTGCATGGCTATTGAAACGATACATGGTTCTAAACCATGAATATATGGCCGACCATTTATCTCTCTCAAACAGAAGCATAAAGGACTATCAGTACAGGCTTCTGAATATAGCCGGTGCACCAAAATCAGTTGCACTGACACATACCTTCAACAGTGAATTAAAAAACAGGATCATCATGATAAATACTAAACCAACAACCAGGAAAGCTGCATGGAAAACATTGATAATTGTCCCGGTAGTTATTGGACTTTCATATGCATTTGTGGAACCTGAATATAAGTATGTCATAACAGAAAAGGAACCGCTTACTATTTCTGAAGCTCCGCTGATCATTCAGAAAGGAGTTAAGGGAGTAGTCCTAAATGAAGAAGGTTTACCGATTCAGGGTGTAATGATTATGAGTACAGGAACTACAGGATATTCCAGGAGCGCAACAACAGATATTGATGGAAAATTTCAGCTTCTGGATATAGAAGAAGGATCAGCTTTAATATTTACTTTCTTAGGGTATAAAAAACAGATTTTGAAACCAGATCTGACTTCAGAAATGAAAATAAGTCTGATAAAGGATCAGGAATACAGGGATCCAAATCCTGTTTCAAATGTTCAGGTCCCCAAACCCCTTGTTTATTTTGATGGTAAAATTACTGAACAATCACCTTCAGATATATACCAGAAATTGGGACTAAATATTGGCTCATTTAAGTTTCTCAGGGGAAAGGAAGCAACAGATAAATACGGAGAAGCCGGAAAAAATGGTGTTGTCGAAATATACTCTTATGAGAAAGCTGTGGAGCTTAAGCTTATTCCATACAGACGTAAGGAAGCTGATGATTATCCCACTTTCAATGGCAAAAGCTATATAGCTTTTAATGAGTACATTATAAGCAAAACAAAATATCCCGAAGAAGCAATAAGAAATGGAATTCAGGGAAGAGTCTGGGTCAACTATACAGTAAATGAGAATAACCTTGTTGAAAAAGTGATGATTATGGGTAATCCAGATCCGCTCCTTGGAGCAGCAGTTGAGAAGACCTGTCTGGAATCACCAAAATGGGACCCTCCCAAAAATAATAAGGCATTTGGACCTTTTGAATCATCAGTAAGCGTGAAATTTGAACTTCCTGATAAAGTATTAAAAGATGATGTATATATCGTATCTGAAGTAATGCCTAAATATAAAGATGATGATATGGGAATGTTACAATTCATTGCTGAGAATGCAAAATACCCTGAAGCTGCAAAAAGAGACAGCGTTGAAGGCAGGGTACTAGTACGGTTTATTGTCAATGAATCCGGAAATATAGAAGAACCCATAATTCTGAAAAGTATCCATCCACTTCTCGATAATGAAGCAATCAGAGTTGTAAATTTGTTGAATGGAAGTATTTCTCCGGGTTATCAGGATGGTAAACCGGTAAGTGTCTATTATATGGTACCAATTACATTTGCCCTGGCAAGAAAATAAAAGTCGTTCAGTATTATTTAAAATTGTCAATTATTATACAATTTTCTATTGAAAAAAATTGTACTACGCTTTTGCATGGAAAGCGAAATGGAACCGGATTTTCAAGCAAGGCATTTGATGAAATGCCTCATTACATTGTTTTGGGAATAAGGGTAGAGGAAGTGCAATAGAACCAAACAGATATGGAAAAGTCTTGATTCAGTGTGGTGTTGGTGGTTGCTAATCTGGTCACTATAAATAAGTGTTAGGTCGAAGACAACTTCGGATAAATAAACTTTTTTTTTAATTTTGCATTATGAATGAAAAGGATAAACATCTGGCAACTCGTATTCGGACTGAAATAAAAAGTGTTGATCCGAAAGCTAAAGTGATTTTATTTGGCTCAAGAGCCAGAGGTGACGCCAGAAAGGATTCGGATTGGGACCTTTTAATTCTTGTCAACAGCCAAAATCCAAATCGAAAGGAGGAACTATTCAGAGATAAATTATTTGATCTCGAGTTAGAAACCGGTGAAATAATTTCAATGTTTGTTTATAATAATAAGGTTTGGACATCCAGACATAAAATAACCCCGCTTTACCAAAGCATTGAAAAAGAGGGAGTAGTTTTATGATTAAAACAATAAAAACGCCACTACACATTCAGGAGTAAAAAGACAATTTTCAAAACATTTTATTATTACAGGTAAGGTTGAGAAAGCAATTGGCAAAACTTATGCAAAAATTTTTGATTTGCGACACAAAGGTGATTATGGGGACTTCTTTGACCTTGATAAAGAGCAGACAATGAAATTATTTGAGCCGGTTGAAATACTTCTTAAAGAAATTGAATCACTACTTGAAGAATAAATATACCATCCGGCTTGACCTCAAGACTGCAAGACTGCAAGTCGAAACGAAGTGTAGATCCCGCTTCAGCGGGAACCGCAAGACCTTCTTTCCCCCCAATTTCCCTGACCAGATTCATCAGCTGTGCCCTGCTCCATACATTAGAGAATATGTCCCCCATAGCAGTTTTACCTTGTAGAGGTTATACATTTAAAAATCTGTCAGACCTTTAACCTCTATGATGTATATTTCCAATTTCCTTACTGTTTCTACAATACCTGAAGCCCTGCAAGCTATTTTTCTTACAATAATTGGGGTTTTTCTATATACATTCTGAAATTGAACAATCCCACAGAACAATCTAAATGTAAAATTGAGATTCCTTCCAAACTTTCCGACCAAATCCGCTGCTGTCTGACTTTGTTAAACGATTATCTGGCTGATTGATGAGATTCCATGATATTATTTGGAATTTTAATTTTAAGTACGTATATTTGTACTTAAACAGATACTTAAAATTACATTTATGATTGTTGCAAACTATTCGGAGTTCAGGAACGAATTAAAGAGCTACCTGGATAATGTTGAGTTTAACAACGAAACTCTCATCATCAAACGGGGATCAGGGAAAGGTACTGTCATGATTTCACTTGCCGAGTACAATTCGATCATGGAGACTTTGCACTTATTGAGCTCTAAGAAAAATTCAAGACGACTCTTTGAATCAATTGAACAAATGAAAACCGGGAAGAAAACCCAGCGTAAATTGATTGAAGAGCAATGAGAATAATATTCTCTAAAAATGCCTGGGAGGATTACACATCATGGCAAACTGAGGACAGAAAGATCCTTAAGAAAATAAACAACCTCATAAAAGATATCCTGAGATCTCCATATGAAGGCATTGGAAAGCCTGAACCTCTAAAATTTGACCTGGCTGGATTATGGTCCAGAAGAATTGACCATGAGCACAGAATTGTATATAAAATTGAGGATAATGATCTTCTGATATATGCATGTCGTTATCACTATGACAAAAAATAAAAGCACCGGAAGTCAACCATATTAACGGACCGCAAGACCTTATTTCCCCCCAATTTCCCTGACCAGATTCATCAGCTGTGCCCTGCTCTTCACATTAGTCTTGATATAGATCCTGTGGGTATGATCCTTGACAGTCTGCAGACTGATAAATAATTTTTCCGAGATCTCCTTATTACTCAGTCCGTTACATATCTCCCTGATAATATCACTTTCACGCGGCGATACCTCGTATCTTTTGCAGAAACCCTCAAATGAAAGATCAGTTGCTGAGTTTTTTGAGGATTTTTCCAGTTCCATCCCATATGTAATATAGAATGGGAGGAATGTATTTCCTGCAAAATATGAAAGGACAAAAAGGAATCCCAGTATTGTCTGTGCATTGAACAAAATTAATATCACCGACTGCACGAGCAGAATGATAAAAACTCCTGCAGCAACTTTTCTCCTTTCATTTGTACTCGCCAGTAAACTTCCTCTCCCTGAATAAAATATCTGTATAGATGCAACACCCGTATATACAAAATTGGCTATTATGAAGTAGTACTTAACAAGGTAAAGGGGGCCGACTGATACAGATTTGCCTGTGAGATATCCCAGTAGAATTATAACAAGGATATTAATTAAAAGGAATCCGAAGACAAACCAGTTATTCCGTAAGTTTCCTGAGATTTTCGAAGAAAACTGCAGGAGCATCATCCATGCAAAGATCACAAATGGTAAACCAAGAAGAAGAGAAATATCATAAAACCTGGTAAGCACATCACCCGACAGGTATGCAGGTAAAAATGACCTGATAAGTACCTGACCCCATATTCCGTAAAAGCCAAATGTATAAATGAATACCTGGTAATACAGCAGGGAGGAAAACAGGTCATGATCGTACTTTTTCTGAAGCTTTGCCGACAGAATTACTCCTCCTGCAGCCATGGCGACTGTCAGTATGAAAATGAGATATACGAAATAAAGCAACATCGTATAAAGTTATGAAAATCCCTTTAAATGAGAGGTTCAAATATAAATACTACTAAAGTATTGTCATCCATACTAAAGTAGGAAAAATATAATTCAATACTATAGTATGAAATCCGTCAGAAAACTCCGGTTTACATTTGCCTTATAATCATTAACCCGAGTATTAACTAAACTAAATAGAAAAATGGAAACAAATAATGATTACAATCTTAAGCCTGGTTTCAGAAATGCTTTCGGAGCCGGATGGCAGGTAATGATGGATAATTTTCTGAGGTTATTCCTTGTGGTGGTTGTCCTTGCAATTATAACCGGACCATACAAGTTTATTGATTTCAAAATGGATGCCAGTGACTTTCATGGAGCCCCATGGAACTGGAACTGGGATGATGCAGACAACTGGGAACATTTGTTTGGTATAGCATCTATTGGATTATTTGCTGCCTTTTTTGCTCTTCTGGCCTTTTTATACGCACTTCTGGTAGCCCCGGTATTCCAGTTTGGCGGTGATATGATGTTTGTTCAGGCTGCACGAAAGATTAAGCCCGATTTTGAATATTTTGTAAAGGGATTCATGGAGAACTATCTTTCTATTGTCCTGGCAAATCTGCTTGTTATTGCCCTTGTGGTGCTTGGCCTTTTTGCATTGCTGATCCCCGGAATAATAATCGGGTGCCGTCTTGTATTCGTCTCCTATATTGTTATGGACAAGAAACTCGATCCGATTGAAGCTGTTGAACTCAGCTGGAAAATGACCCGCGGACACGGATGGAAGATATTCCTTATGGGATTTGCATCATTCTTTATTATATTATTCGGATTCATCCTTCTGATTGTTGGTGTATTACCTGCAATTATCTGGGTATCAAGCTCTTTTGCTTCTCTGTATGAGTCGGTCAACAGGGAAATGAATAAAACGGCTGAACCAGAAGTTGTTGCTGCATAGAGGTATATCCTCATCCCCCTGCCCCCTTCTCCCGGAGGAGAAGGGGGTATTTATTTGATTAATAGCTCTTAAGCCCATCTCCCTTGGGAGAGGGGTTTGGGGTGAGGTATTAATGGGAGAGGGGTTTGGGGTGAGGTAAATATTTTGGTACCTCTTTTGCCGCTTAAACAAAAATTTAAGTAATTTTATAGTTTATTCTTAAACCACTTTTTATATGAAAACAAAGGGATTTCTTTTACTTTTTGCCGTAGCAATTCTGGTTCCTGCAGTATCATCCGCTCAGGTTGGTAGCTTACTTAAAAATAAAATGAATAAGGTTGTAAATGCCGGGGTCAAGTCTGTTGATAAGTCTGTTGATGCGGAGATAGATACAGCCGTAAATAAGGAAGCTGAGAAGGCACGTGCAAAGGCAGAAGCACGGGAAGAAGAGAATAAAAAGAACAATAACCAGCCGGAAGGCGGGGAATCAGCAGGTAATGACGGTGGACAGGCTGCAGGTGCAGGTGCCATGGGTTCTTTATTTGCAAATAAGGTAGATCTTAAGTACAATGATTCTTACGGTTTTACCTCAAGGATATATATGGTTTCCGAGACTTACGATAAGGATGAGACTATGAAGATTGATATGTATGTATATTATAGTGCAAACCATCCAAGTATGGGTATGGAGACTAAATCGGTTCAGAATGCTGAAGGTGAAACTGTCCCTGTTGTTGCAAATATGGTTATGGATGGTGAAAACAAGTGTTTCCTCATGCTTACAGATATAAACGGTATGAAAATGGGTGTGATATCTGCAGTACCGGAGGAAGGTGCTGAACCAACAGATAAAAAGGGAAAGAAAGACACACCTCCTGTTTATACCAAAACTGGAAATACCAGAGAGATTGCCGGGTACAAATGTGATGAATATTCATATGTAGATCCTGATGATAATACCAAAGGAAAAGTTTGGTATACAACCGATTCGCGTATTAAAATTGATAAGCGTGGCTGGAAAAATACAAAGATGAATGCCTATTATCAAAGTCCTTTGTTCAATGAGGGTGTTATATTAGCCAATGAAGCTTACGATGAAAAGGGTAAACTTACAATGAAGTCGGAGACCAAGGAAATAAATGAGAATTATAACCACTCAATTTCTGTTAAGGGATACTCTCTGAGACAGGTTAAATGGGGTGATGACAATAAGAAATAGCAGAATACCTTAAAGTTTTATTCGTTTTATAGTTGATCAATTTTCATTGTATATGAGAATTTCAGGTATAGTATTGCTTCTGTTTTTCTTTGGAATTTCAGTCTCAGGGCAGAATAAGAACACAATCGATCAGATTAAGGAACATAACACCGGAATGGCTGTTTGGTGGATAGGACAGGGGAGCTGGATAATCAAATCAGGCGACCTGGTAATATCAACAGACCTTTTCCTTGAAAACAGGGGAAGGATCTCACCTGCTCCGGTAACTCCAGAAGAAATTGCACCTCTCCTTGATATTGCATTTATAACTCACGGACATGGCGATCATTTTGAAGAATTCACTGCAAAGATCCTTATCAAAAAATCTTCATGTATGTTTGTTCTGCCTGAGAGTTGTCTTGACGCTGCAAAGAAATACGGAATACCTGAAGAGAGGATTGTTGTTGCAAAACCAAGGGAATCATTTGAGATAAAGGGGATTAAGGTTGATCCTCTAAGGGCAATACACGGCAACTCTAATTTTGCAATCTATTATGATGCCAATCTTCAGGACTGTGGTTACCTTTTCACAATAGGGGGGAAAAGAATTCTTCAGCCTGGTGACACGTACCTGCTTGAGGATCATTTGTTTCTGAAAAAGGTGGATGTCCTCTTCTTTTCACCTACAGAACACAATATGTATATTGACAATTCTGTAATTCTTATTAATGCACTTGAACCTGATTACATATTTCCCCAGCATCATAGCACGGTAGCTTTAAATGAAGGCAATCGTTTCTGGGCAAAAGGATATCCCGATGAAGTAAAGATCAGGTTGTCGAAACCGCTTAAGGAGAAATACTTCATTATTAAAACAGGTGAAATGAAGGAAATCAGGTAAGATCCATTAAAGTTTTTTCAGTTTTGCGAATCTGAGCAGAAGCTTTCTTGTTCCGTCGGTATCGAATTTAACTGAGGCAGTTGTATTGGGAGAGTCACCTTCAATTGAGATTATGATCCCATTTCCAAACCTCTCATGATGAACCATGTCACCTTCGGCAAAGATTGAAGGATCGCTGCCCATTGAACCGGGAGAGGATACTGTATCTGTTTTATTTAGTTTCTTCAGTTTATCCTGCCGAACATATTTCAGAGGTTCCTCACTCAGAGGTGCCGGTTTGGCAGGTGGCCGGGATACACCATTGAATGGTTTTCCACCGGTCTGAGGATAATCAAGGAATTTAGGATCAATTTCCTTAAGGAAACGGCTGGGGCTGCATCTTTCAAGGTTACCCCATTTGTACCTGTTAAGAGCATAGCTTAGTGTTGCCTGCTTCTCAGCCCGTGTAACGGCAACATAAAACAAGCGCCTCTCTTCCTCAAGTTCCCTGGCCGATCCGCTCGACATTGGTGAGGGAAAGAGTGTATCTTCCATACCCACAATATATACATGCTTGAATTCCAGTCCCTTGGCTGAATGCATTGTCATGAGGGTGACCTTGTTCCTGTCTTCCTCTTTTTCCGTATCCTGGTCAGTAAGAAGAGAAACATTTGCCATATAAGCCTCAAGGATATTTGGTTCTCCGTTTGTATCTGCCGCCTCAGTAAACTCCTTAATGGCATTCAGCAGTTCCTCCATGTTTTCGTAACGGCTTATCTCTTCAGGCAATTTTCCATCCTTAAGCTCCTTCGTAATACCCGATCCCATCGCAATTTCCCTGGCTTTTGTAAATGCATCAGTATTATCTGCATCTTTTCTCAGGTGATTGATCATATCCCTGTACATAAATAGTTTCTTTGCGGTTCCTGCATTGAAATGGTCAGGATATTTACCAGCCTCACACAGTACTTTCCATGGAGAAACATCTTGTGAAAGAGCAATCTCAAATATTTTATCTATTGTTGTATCTCCGATTCCCCGTTTGGGATAATTGACAGACCTTTTAAGAGCCTCCTCATCTTCAGGATTTATTACCATCCTGAAATATGCAAGAATATCCTTTATCTCTTTTCGTTCATAAAATGAAAGTCCGCCGTATATCTTATATGGTATGTTTTTTCGTCTGAGAGTTTCCTCAAAAATCCTCGACTGGGCGTTGGTCCTGTACAGAATTGCAAAATCTGACCAGTTGAGCCTCAGGGTAAACCGCTTGTCAAAAATATCCGAGGCAATATTAAAGCCTTCTTCCGAATCGGTCATCGCCTGGAACACCTGGATCTTCTCTCCGGGTTCATTCTTCGAGAAAACATTCTTTTGGATCTGGCCTTCATTATTTGCAATGATGGTATTGGCAGCATTAACTATTGTCTGTGTTGAACGGTAGTTCTGTTCAAGCTTGAACAACTGATAGTCAGAATAGTCATTCCTGAATTCCAGTATGTTCTCGATCCGTGCTCCTCTGAAGGAGTAGATGCTCTGGGCATCATCGCCAACAACACAGATATTCCGGTGAGCTGCAGCCAGTTTCTGTATAATAAGATATTGGGAGTAATTTGTGTCCTGGTATTCATCAACCAGAACATAATTGAAACGTTCCTGGTATGATGCAAGAGTTTCGGGAAAGTCCCTGAAGAGGATATTGGTATTCAGCAGGAGGTCATCGAAATCCATTGAATTGGACTTGAAACACCTTGAGGCATAGGTTCTGTAGATATCCGCCAGCAGAGGCATCCTGTTCGACTTATCATATTCCTGGAATGATGAATTGGCGGCGTACATGCTGGCAGTGACGAGATTATTTTTGGCTGATGAGATCCTTGCTCCTATCACTCCGGGCTTATAAATATTGTCATCAAGATTCAGCTCCTTAATAATGGACCTGATTAGACTCCTTGAATCAGATGTATCATATATTGTGAAGTTGGATTTGTATCCGAGTTTACTCCCCTCCATCCTCAGAATCTTTGCAAACACTGAGTGGAAAGTACCCATCCAGAGATATCTAGCAACTTCAGGGCTGACTATCCTGGTTATCCTCTCCTTCATCTCCCGGGCTGCCTTGTTGGTAAAAGTGAGTGCAAGTATTTTGCCTGCAGGAACTTTTTTGCTTAGTAGGTGTACGATTCTGTATGTAAGGACTCTTGTTTTACCTGCACCTGCACCGGCAATGACAAGCGATGGTCCTTCGGTATGAAGCACCGCCTCCTTCTGTGTCTCATTCAGGTCGCTCAGGTAGTCAGTATTTCTAATTTGCATAGATAACAGCGTAACAGGATGGCAAATTTAACAATATAGGTTAACAGATGATAGGGTATAGATTCCTTATGACACAAAATTTATCAACATATAGGTATTATTTTATTTTCGGTGTGTTTGGATTGTTGAAAGGTTATTTTTTACCACAGAGGACACAAAGTTCTCACAGAGTTCGCAGAGGTAAAGCATTGATTATTTTTTCTTTGTGATCTCTGTGTTATCCTGAGCCGAAGGCGAAGGACTTTGTGAGCTCTGTGGTTAATGGATATTAACTAATTAATCACCCTTTACCACAGAGACAGGATCTGTTGGAAAGTGAGGTATATTTTTATTATTATTGTATAGGTAATTTAACCTGGTTAAAATCATTTGGTATAAC
>Ga0129298_10001117_pt1 | contig 11157 bp, 13 predicted proteins | sample I19B2metaG_FD_94707 | JGI IMG/M metagenome (GOLD analysis project Ga0129298, IMG submission 94707) | Lake sediment bacterial and archeal communities from Gulf of Boni, Indonesia to study Microbial Dark Matter (Phase II) - ​I19B2 metaG | ecosystem: Environmental > Aquatic > Freshwater > Lake >...
CTCCCGAATCGGGTAGTCCTTCCTGAACTCCTGACTCACTTCTTCGCCGCCTCCACAGCCGACATGCTTCCTCCTCTCCGAGCATGATAACTCCTCCGGTAGGCACTGGTTCACTGTGTTGGCCAGCAGCGATCTAGCGCAGCTCGGAATCGCTAAGGAAGATCGCGAGAAGTCAGCTCGTTCTTTGAATGAAGGCTATCAACGTGCTAACAGAGTACCTGAGTTGAAGTTTCTCTGCGAGGACCATTTTATCGGTCGCAGGTGCCTCGCCTTTCCTGCTTACTCTTTGTTAAGCGTCACTCTCTCTAACCCGCAGCTGGCTCCTGATGCGCTCGGAATTCATGGGCGGATGACAGTAACAAGGAGGAGGTGAACTAGAACGCAAAGCACATCGACGAAGAAGGGATTCGACAGGCGTGTTCTGGTTGGCGTCGTGCTTGTTCCGATCGTTGTTGCAGGGCTTTTTGCCTACTACCAGTATGCCGCAGCTCCTCAAGTCAAAACTGAGACGGTGACGATAGACATCAAGTCGGTGACGGAGAACGGCGTTGATCACCATGTCTTCGACCCAGCGACTGTAACGGTTCACAAAGGTGACCATGTGGTTCTGGTCGTGACCAACACGGACGAACTTCCGCACGGCATCGCCATTCCGCAACTGAACTTGGACACCGGACTGTTGAGGAACGGTCAAACAGCGAAGCTTGAATTTGACGCGACTGCAACGGGAACCTTCACTTATGAATGCTCAGTCCCAGGCTGCGCACCGGACCACGATCAAATGCTAGGTCAGCTTGTCGTGGTCGATTAGAGCGGGATCCTCGCTTACCCCTATTTTCCCAGTAATCCTGACGGCGGTCTCATTGGTGCGCCGTCGCATGTCTCGTAGGTCGCTCGCTGTCAGCGTCTTGCCGCAGGACATACAGCGGAACAGCGTCTCATCGGAGTCTCTGAACTTCAGCAGCACGACAGGCTGCGGATGGACACATTGGCTCGGGTCGACCCAAGGGTAAGGCTGCTCTCGCGGGCGGCTCATTCCTAGAAGACTCTCCTCATCGTTTCAGGTCCTCCAAGCCTCGAGACCTGCAATAATGGTAGCAGGGCAAGAGTCGTCGGCCCAGTGAGTCCCAAGTGAAACAGAGACCCGATTCATAGGAAATCTTAGAAGAACCAAGCCCGAGGATCAGGAACCATGGCCGCTTGGAATGCCGTCCTGAAACGATTTCACAGCCAAGATTAGACTTGATCGCCTCGACTGGGTTGGACTCGTGTGCGCATCGCTTCAAGCATCGTCTTGGCTATCGGCATCATCGCCGTCTCGACTGCCTCGATCTTCATTCGTTACGCTCAGTCTGAAGCGTCCTCGCTGGTAGTTGCGACCTATCGCTTGGTGATAGCGTCGCTCGTCCTGGTGCCAGTGGCTTGGCAGAGCCGCAGGGGCGAACTTCGGAACCTGCGTACTCCCGAGTGGGGGTTAGCAGCTGTCTCCGGCGTATTCCTCGCGCTCCACTTCGCAGCATGGGTCACGTCTCTGGAATACACGTCCGTAGCTAGCTCGGTTGTGCTCGTCAGCACGTCGCCGGTGTGGGTCTCACTGGCGGCATGGATTCTCCTGCGCGAACGATTGAGGCGTCCGGTGGTCTTCGGATTGGTTCTGGCCGTTAGCGGTAGCCTGGTTGTCGGCTTGAGCGATACAGCGCAGAAACCCGGAAGTTCACCGCTGCTCGGGAATGCGCTGGCACTTACTGGCGCGCTGATGGTGGCCGGATACTGGCTGATTGGACGACGACTGCGCCAAAACATGTCATTGACAGCTTATGTGGCGGTTGTGTACGGCAGTGCGGCCGTGCTCTTGTTGATGATGACCGGAGCGGCACGTCTACCGTTGACTGGATACCAACCAATCGTTTACGTGTGGCTCCTTCTGCTAGGGCTGGTCCCGCAACTGATCGGCCATTCTTCGTTCAATTGGGCGCTCGCACGCTTACCCGCAACCTTCGTAACCGTTGCAACCCTGGGCGAACCCATCGGCTCGACGACGCTTGCCTATTTCCTGCTCGGCGAAACGCCCACGCTGCTGAAGATATTCGGCGCGACGCTGATCTTCGTCGGCATCGTCCTCACACTACGTCACCAAGCCAATCTTGCGCCCAATAGTATTGGCGCCGCCTAGCGCACGTAATCGCGCGAACGATGACGAATACGATGAATGTCACATGGCCCTCGAGCCCGTGCTGGAAGTTCGCTAACCAGTAACACCTTTAGAAACTAGGGCGTCAGCGCGAACCGCCGCCCCTTGCGCCTAACGGCCCTCTTGAGTTGGTAGTAGCCGTCGGCGTCTCGGTAATACTCCTGCATGATTCAAGCTCGCACAAAGGACTGATTACTGCTCTGTTACTTGCTTCCATCAATCCAAGTTACAGCCGCATCCTGCGTCCTCTGCTGACATCTGGGACACCGTTGTCAAGAATTTGGAGATGGCGCCGCCGGAAGGACTCGAACCTCTAGTCGCGCCCGCGCGCTTCGACCAACGGGTCGCTGCCATGTGGCTAACAGCTTCAGCCTCAATCTTCCGCGACTGAGTCCGCTGCTCTACCACTGAGCTATCGTCTATGATCAGACTTTAGATCCTAAACGGCGGCTCTTTTCGGCGGCACCGTTTTCACGTGGGCTTAAGTCACTTATTTAAGAGTTCATCGCCGATACCGCGCGGGCTGGAACGATCAAATCCTTCTTGATTCTCGATCAACTCATTGCAGTTCAGCCGATCTTAGTCGCGTATCTTTTAATATCGCGCGAGGAGAGAGCGATCACAACTCGGTTTGAGGAAGACCCTTCTTGTCGAAGGTTCGAGATCGAGGGTTCAAAGAGGCAACGAGAATCGAAGATGCGCGCCGTATCTTCTACGAGGCGCTTCCCGCGATTTCTCTGCCCTCGGAATCGATTCCAGTTCGCGAGTCACTGAATCGCATACTCGCTGAGGATGTGAGAGCGGAGGAGAGCGTCCCATCGTTCGAGAAATCCGCCATGGACGGGTACGCTGTAGTTGCTGAGGATACATTTGGGGCCTCGCCGACCAACCCAAGCTTGCTGAAGTTGATTGGCGAAAGCAAGATTGGAGAAGTACCGAAAATCCTTCTTCATAGAGGAGAAGCTGCAGCAATCGCTACTGGGGCGCCGGTGCCGCAGAACGCCAACGCTGTTGTCATGCTTGAGAACACGAAACGCCTCTACACTGGCGACGTGGAAGTCTACAGTCCAGTTGCTCCAGGGGAGAATATCTCGCAAGTTGGGGAAGACGTCAAACAGGGCACAGTTGTGCTCGAAAGAGGAAGAAAACTGAAGCCCCCCGACCTGGGGTTGCTCGTGGCGCTGGGCCGAAGGGCCGTAAAGGTTGTGCGAAAACCTCGGGTCGGCGTCCTGTCAACCGGGAATGAACTGTCCGAGACTGGCCGAAGTGCGGCTGGCAAGATTGCGGATGTCAACCGCCCTGTGCTGATGGCGATGGTGGAAGATAACGGCGGCATGCCGGTAGATCTCGGGATCGCAAGAGATGACGCCGGACAGATTTCGCGCAAACTGAAACAGGGCCTCAGGTCATCGGACCTGGTTCTGGTGACGGCTGGGACATCCGTGGGCAAGGGCGACCTTGTGCCAGACATAATCAATGCGCTCGGGAAGCCAGGGATGCTTGTTCACGGCATCGCGATGCGCCCGTCATTACCGACTGGATTGGCAGTAGTGGATGGCAAACCCGTTATCTCTCTGCCCGGTTTTCCTGTCTCGGCAATGTTCGCCTTCTCCACCTTTGTTCAACCGCTAATCCTCAAGATGCTCGGGACTGAGCAGGATCCTCAGCCCAGGATCAAGGCCAAGACGACGAGAAGAATCGTTGGAGTGCCTGGCTTTCGCACATTCATACGGGTCGTCGTCAGGCAGGAGGGCGAGAAGCTTGTGGCCGAGCCTCTTCGCACCCCCGGCTCAGGGATTCTGACAACCATCACCCGAGCTAACGGGATCGTGATCGTTCCAGAGAACATTGAAGGCTTCGATGAAGGAGCCGAGGTCGACGTCCAACTCTTCAGACCCGTGGAACGAGGTGAAGACGCTGGGAGACCGTAAAGTCTTCAGAACCCTAGTGCCAATCGAGGAGGCGCTCGCCGAACTCTACAAGTACTTCACACCTCAGCCCGCAGCGATCGATGAGGTGCCGATCTCTGATGCGATAGGAAGAACGCTCGCGGAGGATGTCATCTCACAGATCGATGTCCCAGGCTTCGACCGCGCGTCAATGGACGGCTACGCCGTAATTGCTGAAGACACCTTCAGAGCCGATGACGACAACCCAAAGAAACTTCAGGTCATTGGCCGATGCGAGGCGGGTCAGCAGATCTCGATCACGACGGGGAAAGGTCAGGCCATCGAGATCTCGACAGGCGCGGCTGTCCCGCGCGGAGCAAATGCGGTCGTGATGATCGAGTATACTCACCGCGAGGACTCTGAGCTCGAGATCTTCCGATCAGTTGTGCCTGGAGAGAATATCGCGGCCGCCGGATCTGACATCATGGCGGGGGAACTAGTGCTTCGAAAGGGCGAGACTGTCACTCCCCGTGAGATTGGAGTGCTTGCCGCGCTCGGAGCAGAAAAGGCGAAGGTCTTCAGGAAACCACGTGTCGCCATCCTATCAACCGGCAACGAGCTTATTCCTTCGGGTGCGCCGCTTGCATACGCGAAAGTATATGACATCAACGCGAGCGCAATAGCGGCAAGCGTCATCGAATGCGGCGGAGAACCGGTCAACCTAGGCATTGTGCCCGACCAAGCGGCGATCATGGAGGAAAGACTGAGACGCGCTCTTCAGGACAGCGACATAGTGCTGACTTCGGGAAGCACTTCCGCTGGCGCTGGAGACCTCGTCTACCGAATCATCGACAATCTTGGGAAGCCGGGAGTACTAGTTCATGGAATATCGGTTAAGCCGGGCAAACCTGCACTCGTCGCAGTTGTCGATGGAAAACCACTGATTGGCCTCCCGGGATATCCAACGTCAGCGCTGATGATATTTCATGCACTCGTGGCTCCTGTCCTCAGGGCGATGTCCGGATTAGCTCGGCGGGCAACCGTTGTGCTAGATGCCCAACTCGCAGTCAAGACCATGTCCGCTAAAGGCAGACGCGAACTCCTCCCGGTCCATTTGACGCGAACTGCCAAGGGAGGATACCTTGCCTACCCAGCCATGGGCGGCTCAGGCGCGATAAGTTCATTCTCCCTTTCAGATGGATTCATCGACATACCAGACACCGTCGAATTCCTAGAAGAGGGCGAACAAGTCAAGGTCACCCCATTCGGGACCGATCTCAAGCCCGCTGACTTGGTTGTCATCGGAAGCCACTGCGTAGGAATCGATGTCCTGATCGGAGTCGTGCGGGAACGCGCATCCGAGTTTGTCGCCAAAGTGATCAACACCGGGTCACTTGGAGGGATCAACGCGATGAAAAGGGACGAAGCCGATGTCGCTGGCATCCACCTACTAGATGAAGCGACCGGAGAATACAACATTCCGTTCTATCACAGGTTCGGGCTGAAAGACAAGGCGATCTTGGTGAGTGGATATGCACGTGAGCAAGGATTCCTGCTTCCGAGAGGCAACCCTAAGGGAATACAAAGCTTTGATGACCTCGTCCGCCAGAAACTGTCACTAATCAATAGGAACCGAGGTTCGGGCACAAGGATTCTGATGGACTTCTATCTCTCGAAGATCGCGGCTTCGAAAGGGATCAAACTTGAGGAACTTACGAGAGAGATCCAGGGGTACAGCTCTGAGGCGAAATCTCACTCTGCCGTAGCGGCTGCGGTCGCGCATGGCCGAGCCGACGCCGGCGTTGGCATCAGAACGGTCGGAGTGCAATATGGCCTTGATTTCGCGAAGATCGCGGACGAATCATTTGACTTCCTGCTGGCGAAAGACGGCCTTGTTAAGCCGGCTCTCCAATCATTCTTGGCCGCGCTCAGATCGAAAGAGTTCGCTTCATCGCTCACTGCAAAGGCGCCGGGCCTGAAACCGAGCCCGAGCACTGGAACTGTTCTCGTCAGCTGACTGGGAGACGGTTACTTCTTCACCTGTCGGATCTTCAGGATCTCCGCAGCCAAATCCTTCAGCATTCTCGACCGAGATCTGCCTTCGCGCTTCACTAGGACGTACCCGGTCTTCTCCCACCAGCGAGACGGAAGCGCCGCGCCCGCTGAAACCTCTGGCTCAAAGGAAAGCCTCTTCGCCGCGAACTCCAACTCATCAACCCTCGGCGCTTGCACAGCCTGCGGTTTCGGCAGTCGCCTCCCTTGGGAACGAGACTTTGTCGAGTCAAGCTCCGCGGGCCAAACCAGCATCTTCCCAGCTTGCTTCAACTCGCGCATTCCTCGCTCCAGTTGTACGGGTCGCCGAGGTCAGGCCAAAAGATGATCTTCTAACTTGACGCTTTCTGTAGCAGGATCGCGTTGACAACGCCGTGCTGTCCTGGTCGTGAAGTCACCCGAGCCTGTCCCAGCCGCGTCTCCAGTATGGCTCCCTTTGTGATGACGCCACGGCGCTGGTAGTCAGCGTTGGCTGGGTTCTTGACAACTCCTCTGATCTCGGTCTTCTCCGTCTTCCCGGTGGACGGGTCCGTGATGTTCACAAACTTGGTAGCGAGCACGCTTAGCTTGATCATGCCGCCGCGGCCTCGTTTCGGTACGATTCGAGGCTCGCCTATCACGGTGGCCGCAGGGTCGCTGCCCATCTCGTAAGCGCGTTTGCCGCGGAAGACTTTCCTTCGTCCTCCTGAACGTTTGCGCTTGTGTATGTCGCCGTGCCATTGGGGCAAATCGGTACGCTCCGAACTTGAACGGGTGCACACCTCTCAAGACTGCATATAAGAATTGCTTGTTTCGGCTCTGTTAAGTCCTAGCGCGATCTCTCGACCCGTTGACCTTCCGATGACAGCTTGCGTTCTGCATCATGGTTGCCCGCTTGTCTTCGCCTCTGATTTCGATTGCATAGGCTTCTGCAGGTGCACGACCGTCAAATCTCTGATGTGACCGGATATAGTCATGAAACGCGCTCCACTTTGGAGCGTAGGTCCGAGCTGAACTAGTCTGTTAGGGTAGTTTCTCTTGCAAGGTCTATGCATCGGGAGAACGTGACGCCTCTTCTTCTCCTCATGGACTTTATGAGAGTTTCAAGCATCGCGGTTCTTGATGCTCTTCCGATAGTTTGCGGATGCATGGTGAGATTCAGGTAGGGTACCCTGGCCGCGTAGAGCGCGTTGAACTCCTGGATCCAGCTGTTGAAAGCCTCGCTGGCGGGCCTTCGATGCACCTCAAAGACGGCCCAATCGTCCAGCAGCCATGACACAGGGAGCTCTACGATTCCGGACGGTTTTCCCTGATGCCTGATCACGTAAGGCTTGTCGTCGTCCATGAGGCTGCTATCATACTTGAAATCGAACTTGAACAGGTTATCCATCGTGCTCGGGCTGAATTCCCAGTCTGGCGCTCTGAAACCTGCTGGCCTCTCACCCACTACTGCCCGCAATCGGTCGATTGTTCTTCTGAAGATCTCAATCTCATCCTCCTGCGAGTTGAGCTCGGCTAGGTTCTCATGTTTGTAGCCGTGGGCTCCGACTTCGTGGCCTCGTCGCACAATCTCTTTCACACTGTCGGGGTAGGTTTCAGCAACCCAGCCGGGCACGAAGAAGCTTGACTTGATCGAGTACTTGTCAAGCAGGTTCAAGATTCTGGGAAGCCCCACCTTCGGACCGAACCAGCTCTTGGAACGCGCGACCGGTTCGTCGGGTCGCTCACTGTAGGCTCCTCGGACCGCGCTATCGGCGTCGACATCAAAAGTGAGCAGGACATTGAACCCTATTTCCTTCTCCTTGACCATGGCTCGACCCACAATTACTAGAAAGCAACGACGAAGAAATGCAGGCACGTTTTATAGCCTTTCGACGGAGAGTCGCGACTCACGCTCGCGAGAAGGTTACGCAAAGATTGGGATGGTGTTACCCGGAATACGGCCGACTTCGCACTGTGCTCATGCATACTCCCGGCAAGGAGCTCGAGCTTGTCAAGCCAGCAACATACGAGCGGTTTCTATTCGCAGACGCCGTCAACCCGGAGCAATTTCGAGCAGATCACAGCCGCTTCGTTGACATCCTCCGCTCCGAAGGAGTCAACGTCGTCCTGCTCACCGAAGTATTGTGGCAGCAACCTGAGTTGCTGAGCGCTGTTGAACAGTTGCCGAATCTGATCTACATCAGAGATACAGCAGTTGTCACGCCAACGGGATACGTTTTGGCTAGGATGAAGAGTCCCGTAAGACGCAACGAGACGAGAATTGTAGAAACCGCGTTGCGTGAACTTGCTATCCCAGCACTGATGAAAGCGAAAGCACCAGCAACGATCGAGGGCGGAGATCTAATCTTTCTGGATGAGGAGACCCTGCTTGTAGGGGTCGGGAATAGAACCAACATGAAGGGGCTTCATGATTTGACCAAGGTTGCAGCAGAATCAGGGCTGCGTAGGCTAGTCGCGGTACCTTTACGATCTTCCGTGATTCACCTGGACGGAACCATGATGGTCATCGATCGAGATCTAGCGATGGTCCATCAGCGATCTCTCAAGGACAACGCTTCTGTTTACGAGAATGGGAGATTGAGCAGACGGCTAAGGCTTATCCAGTTCTTGAAGATGCTCGGAATGAGATTGATTGAGATCTCGGACTACGAGAGACAGAGGCGCGCAACAAACGTCATAGCTATCGGCCCTCGGAAGGTCGTGGGCTACACAGGAAACGCGAGAGCGAAACGAGAACTTGCCGGGAATGGCGTGGATTTCATTGAAATCAATGGAGAAGAACTCATTCGTGGATTTGGCGGGCCACGTTGCATGACGATGCCGATCCTCAGATACTAATCTCCATGTCCGAAGATATTGGCGAACGACTACTCTACCATCTATCACTGACGGACATGCCTGCAGCTATTACGACTGCTGTGATTGCCAAGCCAAGCGCAACAAGCGGTCCTGGAATGCCACCTGTGTAAGGGACCGCCAGATATGCACGTATCGGGCCAAGAAGATCAAACGCTATCATCCAGTCTCGTCTCCGCTTGGATGTAGGAGATAGAACAACGCTAAGGCTGAGCATACGCCTTCAGCTTTCGAGTCAGTGCACCTTTGGGCCCCTGAGCTTACAAGTGCAGCCCAGGCTACCGTGGTAATTCTTCAAGCACTTCAGAAAGGCGTCAATTCTCTCGCACAGAATTGGCATTACCCTCTGGACACATAACAGTTGTCGCACGTTCGCACCGCTTGGACATAGTCCATGAAGGGCCCTCTGACTGTGGTACCGATGTATCTGATGCAACCGAAGCAAACCGGTTTTCCGCAGAACCTACACCTTGCCCAAGTCCGCTCCTCATCTTTGGCTAGGAGCGCCCTGCCGCAAGTGTTGCATGTCAAACCTGAAGCTGTCTTCTCGTGAACGGCGCCCATGCTCCTACCTCGATTTGCACTCAGAGATCCAGAGGAGATTTCCCGACCGCCCTTGCAAGATCCGCTGCCGTGAAGACACCGATCGGCTTACCGTCTTGAACCACGACGAGTCGCCTAACCTTCATTTCCGCCATGATTCGGGCAGCCTCCTTCACATCCGTTGTCGGAGTCACTGTAATCAGCGGCGATGATGCGTAGCTTCCCACAGCAACCGAGCTTACGTCGGCCCTCTCAGATAATACTCTTGACATGAGATCGCGTTCTGTGAAGATCGCGCGGACGACTCCGTCATGGGACAGCAGTATGCTTCCGATGTGTTTTTCTCCCATTAGCTTGCAGGCGTCCGCAACCGATGTCTTCGAGTCGACCACGACAGGAGGCTGGCTCATGAATTCTCTGACGCTGACCAATTACTGCACGCTGAGACAGTTACTATTGCCGCATGATAAGTTAGGATGCTCTCCTAGGGGATTCGGGAGCTACTGACTTGTAACGCTTAGTGGCTCAGGAGGCTGAGTCACCTTCTCTTCTCGTTGATTAGGCTTGGACGACCCTTCCGGTCCACTAGACTGCTTTGCGGCGAGCTGGCCTGACTTGAGATCCTCAAATATCCTCTGAATCTGTCTCTTCATGAGCCTGGAATCCTGGCTCAGGTTGAAGTAGTCGGAGAAACTCGGTGTTGTACGCAGGAGTTTCGTTCTTCCAAGCTTCTCCTCGGAGATCAGCCCCATGTCCCTCAGCTGCTTGACGTGCCCGTAAGCAAGATTGCCTCTCACTCTAACGACATGCGACTGTGTGACGGGCTGTCGTAGAGCAATGTAGGATAGCGATTTCAGCGGGCCAGGGGTGAGCAGCTGTCTCGTCGCCAAGCGCTTCACAGTCTTTGAGTATTCTGGTTTCAGTTGCATGACGTAGCGGCCGTCCGAGAGCTCGAGGACCTCCAACGCTCCCGGGTTCTGAGCATACTTCTCTTTGAGCGCTGCCGCAAGTTTGCGTATCTTCTCCTCCGAGCGCAGGTTGAGGATTGATCCTAGAACGTTCACGTCAAGCGGCTTGCCCGTCACATAGAGCGCGGCCTCAACCAGAGAGACTTGAGCGCTTGTGTGCTCGTCTCGGCTCCTCCGGCCCTGCGATGTCTCAGACAAGTGTGGGAGCAACCTCTGGCAGGCCAATGATTATGTCGTCCTGCTCCTCCTTCTGGCTCAAGCTTACTCGGTTCTGCATGACCAGAAACAGAAGCATGATGAACGCCCTAACGGCGTCCAGAAGAGTGTGACCCCTCGTCAGCTCGACGAATGAGAGTGTCGGATTCTTGGCGGCTTTCATTAGGAGAGTTGCGTAGAAGACCTCGATATTCTTCTCGATATTTGCGAGGAACTCGTCCATCTGCTCGAGGATCTCTGGGGGGCTGAGTAGGCTCTTCCTTTCGGCCAGAGCGAGACTCTCTCGCTTCAAGACTTCCTCTAGCATTGTGAGCACTTGCTCGATGGACGTGGACGTGTACTCGAATCGGATTGGAAATGGAAGAGGCGGCGGGACCTCCTCGTTCAGCCTCGCGATCGGCGGCTTCGGCGGCTCCTCCATCTTGAGCACTAGTTCAGACTTCATCCTATGAATCATCGA
>Ga0129298_10001118_pt1 | contig 11156 bp, 10 predicted proteins | sample I19B2metaG_FD_94707 | JGI IMG/M metagenome (GOLD analysis project Ga0129298, IMG submission 94707) | Lake sediment bacterial and archeal communities from Gulf of Boni, Indonesia to study Microbial Dark Matter (Phase II) - ​I19B2 metaG | ecosystem: Environmental > Aquatic > Freshwater > Lake >...
GAGTTTGACCGTATCGTCTTGCCAGAGAATGAAAGGAGCTGTTATATAGTGTCAGTAAATGGCCTTGATGAAGCTCTTTTAGGTATAAGGGAAAATAACAACCAACCTCAAATTTGGAATATTTCTTCTATGGGAAGAATTATTGAAAAAGACAAAGGCGAATGAGAGGGTTGGCAGTATCTAAAAGCAATGCTGGATTTTGCAATATCCCACGGTGTTAAGGTAATAAATGCCACCGTCAACGACGCAGGAGAAAAAGCTTTTAAAGAGCTTGAAGGCAACGGGGGCTTGCCGAAAAATTGGGAAATTGAGCGTTTTCCTTGCGGCTCTTTGAGAAGTGTGGTACTTTCGCTAAAGTAGAGAGAAGAATATCATGGAATAAGTGGAGGTGGATAATGGCATATAAAGTATTTGTAAGTCATAGCACGAGGGATCGGGGATTGGTGATCGCTGTTGCGAATTTGTTTTCAAAGCTTGGGGTAGAGGTATCTGTTACGGAGTGGAATTTTTTTCCTGGAACGACTGGACAAGATAGTATTTAAGAACATCGAGGAGGCCGATTGATGAGATTGTCTACTCGTGCCAAGTCATTGGAGCCAAAGAAGGGAGAAAAGAGGAAACCAGGCAGCGTGCAGCTCGGGGGAATCTGGAAAGGAGTTAAAATTTCAAGTAAAGACATTAAAGGCGTTCGAAAAACCCTCTTGGACAAAATTGGGGAGAAATTAAAGAGGAGGGCAGGTTGACTTAACATTAATTATGCTGTACTATTATGCCAATAGTGTATGTGCATTAAATCAATAGGGAGGCTATGATGAGAGTTACAGTCCATATCCCAGAAAGTGTGAACAACGAGATAAGGAGAGCCGCTGGAAAAGAGAAGAAATCGGTCTCATCTTTTATTGCGGAAGCTGCTAAATACTACATCAGAGAAAAGAGGAGAAGGGAACTTGGTTTAAAGGTATTGGCACTTGCTGGGAAGACAAAGATATCCGGTGATGCTTTAAGACACTTAGAAGAAGGCAGGGAGGAACATGATAGGCCTTGATACAGGTTTTTTCATTAGACTCCTTGAAAACAAAAAAGAAGCGGTTCGGATATGGCAAGGGATTGTCGAGGGAGAAGAATCATCGGTTTCCTGTCTCACGATCTTTGAGCTTAAGAGGTTATCGCTGAAGAAGGCGATCGACGAAGAAACAACAGGTCTACTTATCGATGCCATACTTTCAATCTGTAAAGTTTCTTGGATTGATAGAAAGGAAATTCTTCTCATGGGTGCCAACCTTTCACACGGCCTCGGGATACCAGCGGTGGATGCATTGATTCTCACAGGATTTTTAGTGCTAAATGTAAACACCATTTATACAACGGATTCTCATCTTGAACTTTTCTATAAAAAGGGCATTAAGATTCTTAAGGTGTGAGAATTTGTTGCCTCTTTCTGCAAGAGTCTCCCCGAATCTTCGCTTAAAATTTTCTCAAATCCTCCTCAGTTCCGATTAAATTCTTTTTTTGACCTCCATTGGCCTTTCTGTTAGAATGCCGAAGATTTAATTTTCTTCTCCAATGAGTCATATGGTCAAAGCGAAAACGCATTTTGTGTGTCAATCCTGTGGATACCAAGCTCCGAAATGGTTGGGGAGGTGTCCAGGATGTCAGGAGTGGAACACCTTCGTTGAAGAACGAGTGATTGAGGAGAGAGCTCCTGAGAGAGACCTTTTAGGTTTTGAGGCGGAGGCCGTTCCATTGCCGATCAACGAGATCGTTGGCGAGGAGAGAGGTAGGCTCCGAATCGGGATCGGAGAGTTCGATCGGGTCTTAGGGGGTGGGATCGTTTTTGGATCGGTGATCTTGGTGGGAGGCGATCCAGGGATTGGCAAATCGACCCTTCTTCTCCAAGTAATGAGCCGCTTGGCATCGAAAGGACAAAAGGTCCTTTACATTTCCGGAGAGGAATCTCTTCAGCAGACGAAGATGAGGGCGGAACGGTTGGGAATTTCTTCTGATCAACTCTTTGTTGTCTCTGAGACATCCCTCGAGAAGATCTTACAGGATATCCAGACACTCAAGCCCTCGACGGTCGTGGTGGATTCGATTCAGACCATCTACTCCTCTGACCTTCCTTCTATGCCGGGATCGATCACCCAGGTGAGGGAGGCCTCCAGTCGATTGCTCTATTTGGCAAAACATCTCTCTATCCCAATCTTTCTTGTCGGCCATGTGACAAAGGAGGGGTTTATCGCTGGGCCTAAAGTCCTGGAGCACATGGTGGACACAGTGCTCTACATTGAGGGGGAGGCCAACCACGCCTTCCGCATCTTAAGGGCAGTGAAGAACCGTTTTGGCTCCACCAATGAGATTGGGGTCTTTGAGATGAAGGACTCGGGTTTGGTGGAGGTATTGAGCCCTTCGGAATTTTTCCTTTCCGAAAGGACTCAACATACTTCTGGTTCGGTCGTCATGCCCAGTATGGAGGGTTCACGGCCTATTTTGGTTGAGCTTCAGGCCTTGGTTATTCCTACTCACTTCGGCGTTCCGCGGAGAACCGCCCAAGGGGTGGATGCGAACCGTGTCTCACTTCTTGTGGCAGTGATGGAGAAGAGATTGGGAGTGCACCTCAACAATCAAGACATCTTTCTCAACATCGCTGGCGGAATGAGAGTGGAGGAGCCTGGCATTGATCTGGGGGTGATTGCATCGGTTGCTTCAAGTTTTAAGGATCGAATGATCGATCCTGAACTGGTGGTCTTTGGAGAGGTAGGCCTGGGAGGAGAGGTGAGGGGCATCAGCCAATCGGAGGTGAGGGTGAAGGAGGCGTCAAGGCTGGGGTTCAAAAGATGTCTCCTGCCAAAGCAGAATCAGAAGAAGATGAAAGGAGTAAAGGCCATCGAATTGATCGGGGTGAAGACAGTTCAGGAGGTCATGGCAGTACTGTTTAAGGGAGGTTAACATTCCCTTGATTCTCCTCAAAATTGGTTTGTCCTGAGTTGTTGTGGCGCTCATCAAGTTCAAATGTCAAAGCTCAAATGCCAAATGAAGTCCAAATGACAAAATGCCCAAATTGGAATTTCTGTTTTGGTAATATTTGAACTTTAACATTTGACATTGTTTTTGTTTCATTTGGATTTTGAACTTTGAAATTTGACATTTAAAAGGGGTCCTTATGAAGAGATGGGCAATCCCATTGACGCTGATATTGCTCGCCTTCTTATGTTTCCTTCATAGCGAGGGGCAGGAAAAGGTTAAAAGTCCTGGGGAACTCTACGATGCGTCCATCGAACTCTATCACAAGGGGAGATGGGAAGAGGCCATCCGAGGTTTTTCAGAAATCGTCCGGTCCTTCTCAACCAGTAAGCTGGTCTCATACTCCGAATATATGATCGGTCTATGCTATCTCAAAATGGAAAGGCAAGAAGAGGCCATGAAGCAATTCGAACTCTATGTAAAGGCCTATCCTGATGGCGACCGTGCCAAAGAAGCGGAAAAGAGAATTCAACTTTTGAAGGGGAAGTCAAAAGAGGAGGTCCCTCCCTCGGCCATACCTGAGAAGTTGGAGACAAAGCCTGAGGAGCTGAAGTCAACTCCAGAGGCCCAAACGGTTTCTGACGTCAAAAAGGTCAAGAGAAGGATCTGTGTTCAAATTCGGCTCTTCGATATCGAGAACATTGAAGAGGTGGAGAAGAAGGTGAAGGAGTTGAAACAGGCGGGTGTGGATACACTGATCCTAAGGGTCTTTCAGAATAAAGGGGATCGGATGTATAGATTTGTTACGCCCCGTCATGAGGAAGGGGTTTATTTTAAGACGGAACATGCTCCAGTGGTGGAGGATATCTTGGGGCCCGTGACGGAAATCGCGCACCGGTATGGCCTCGACCTCTTTGCGTGGATGACGACGCGTTATGCAAACTATGGTTTGGGGGAACGGCCGGAGTACCGCTGTAGACACTATAATTTCGAGACGAGAAAATTGGAAGATGCGAAGGGTTTCAACCTCTTTCATCCCGATGTTCTAAAACACTTAAAAGGACTTTTCCGGGACCTCTGTCGCTACCCCATTGACGGGGTCCTCTTCCAGGACGACCTGATTCTGAAACATAATGAGGATTTCAGCATCGATGCCAATAAGGCTTTTCTAAAGGCATTTGGGTACTCGCCCCATCCAGACCGTTTCTACATCGATCCTTACAAATCCCAATCTGGGAAATATTATGTGAAGGCATATACTGAGGATTTTTGGTCTTGGGCAAACTGGAAGAACCGTTGGCTCATGGATGTGGTCCAACAACTGATGGCTGCTTCGAGAGAATCGAATCCCAACGTGAAGTTCGCGATCAACCTCTATTACGAGGCTGTCCTCAATCACAACAATGGAGTCGCTTGGTTTTCACAGACCCTCTCAGAGGCATTGAAAAAGGATTTTGACTATTATGCGGTGATGGCCTATCACCGCCAAGCGATGAAGGAAAAAAATCTGGACGCGGGAAAGGCTATCGAGTTGATGTCGGAGGTGGCACAGAAGGCGGTCAAGTCGGTCGGAGACCCCTTCAGGGTGCTGATGAAGTTTCAGATCTATGATTGGAAGAGTTATGAGGTTATGCCCCAGAAAGAGGTGGAAGAGGTTTTAGCGGGAATCCTGAATCAAGGGGAAGTGAGTTTAGCCTTTTATCCCTACGTCGATCAATTTCCATTCCATTCGCTAAAAGGGAAGTGGGTTAATCCTAAGTAAGATTTTAGACTTGCGATTTTGGATTTAAGATTTAAAATCTGCAATCTGAAATCTAAGATTATTCTTTGATTTTGATCCAGTCGGGGTCTGCTTTGAGTTCTTCTGCTTCTCTTGGCAGAACCTTCTCCAACATGTTCTTCGCTCGATCCCTCTCTTTCTCGTGTTCCTTGACCCTGTCTTCGAGGACTTTTATCTCGGCCTTCAACTTCCGTTTGACGCTGTTGGGCTTGAATTTCGATTGTTCCAGTTCATTCTCCTTTGCTTTCCAGGTAGCATAAGCAGCGTCATAATTTTTGATGGCATGAAGAAGTTTCTCATTCCATTCCTTTGCTCTTGCCCTCCACCATTCTTCTCCTCGGCCGATGAGGTCTTTTGGTTCTGGAGGTGGCTCTAATTTCCTCTCCTCCTCAGGCGAGGGTTGTAAAGAGGGCTCCTTAGGAGGTTTCTTCTTCTGGACTTGGTGCCGATACCTTTCGGGAACCAGGCTTAGGTCGTCTGCGAAGTGGAGGGTGCCTTTCTCATCCGTCCACCGGTAGATCTCTTGGGCAAAGACCAGCGAAGAGACCATCAACCAAACAAAGATGAGCAAGAACAACCTTTTCACTTCCTTTGGCCTCAACCAATTTCAGATGTCGAAGTTCCTGCCTGCGGTAGGCAGGCAAATGTCAAATCAAATCCGAATTCCAAAATGCCAAAGTTTGAAAGCTTTTTATTGACCCATTTGGAATTTGAGCTTTGGAATTTGACATTTTTCTTTTAATGTACTTCTGCCCAGTTCTCTCCTGAATGGATCGAGACCTTGAGGGGAACAGAGAGCTCCATCACATTCTCCATTTCGTTTTGGATCATGGGAAGGGCTTTTTCCAGTTCCTCTTGAGGGACTTCAAAAACCAGTTCATCGTGGACCTGCATAATCATCTTTGTAGAGAATTTAAGTTCTTCGATCCGGTTTTGAATATGAATCATCGCCACCTTAATGATATCTGCTGCGGTCCCTTGGAGGGGGGTATTGATGGCCATTCGCTCTGAGGCCTGCCGGATGGCGGCGTTCGGGGAGTGGATGTCCGGCAGATATCGCCGCCGATGAAGAAGTGTGGTCACATATCCTTTCTGCCTGGCCTCTTCCAAACCTTTTTCAATATAGGTTCGGACCTTAGGATATTTCTTGAAATATTCATCGATATAGGCTTGAGCGACCTTCGGCTCTGCTCCCAGTTGTTGAGAGAGGCCGTAAGCACTCATTCCATAGACGATCCCGAAGTTGATCACCTTGGCCTCCCTCCTCATGGAGGGGATTACTTTTTCCATTGGCACCCCGAAGATCTCGGAGGCTGTTCGTGCATGGATATCCTCATCTTTCTGAAAGGCCTCGATGAGCGTTTCATCCTGAGAGAGATGGGCGAGGATCCTTAATTCGATTTGAGAATAATCGGCAGAGACGATGAGCCATCCCTTTTCAGGAATGAAGGCTTGGCGAATGCGGCTTCCTTCCTCTGCTCGGATCGGAATGTTTTGAAGGTTAGGGTCACTGGAAGAGAGCCGTCCTGTCGCTGTGACCGTTTGGTTGTAGGAGGTGTGGACACGACCAGTTTTCGGATGAACCAATTTAGGAAGGGTGTCGATATAGGTCGATTTGAGTTTGCTCAGATTACGATAGCCGAGGATCTCCAGCGGAAGATCATGGTGGAGAGAGAGCTTCGTAAGGACATCCACATCTGTGGAGTAGCCCGTTTTGGTCTTCTTGACCACAGGAAGCTTTAGTTTTTCGAAGAGGATCTTGCCAAGCTGCTGGGAGGAGTTGATATTGAAGACCTCTCCGGCCAGTCCATAGATTCGATCCATCTTCTGCTGGAGTTGGGTTTCGATCTCCTTAGAAAATTCTTGCAGGAGACCCGTATCGATCTTGACCCCATTCATCTCCATCTTCGCCAAGACGATGAGTAAGGGCAATTCCACTTGATCATACAGCTCCTTAAATTCCTCTTCCAATTTTGGAAGAAGGAGGTGAGAAAGCTGGAGTGCCACGTCCGTATCCTCACCGCTGTAGTCCTTTGCCTTCTCAAGATCGACCTGATCGAAGGTCACTGACTTTCCTTCAACTTTTGCCACGTCTTTGTAGTCAGTGACCGTACGATCCAGATACTCCCTGGCAATCTCGCTCAGGTTGTGATTATGTTTGGTGGGATTGAGAAGGTAGGAAGCGATCATGGTATCGCAGTGAATCCCCTGAAGGCAAATGCCATAGCGCTTCAGAACGATCCATTCGTATTTGAGATTCTGCCCCACTTTCTTCGTCCCTCCATCCTCGAGGATGGGTTTTAGCGCTTCCTGCACCCAAGAGAGAGGGAGTTGTTTTTTCGCTCCCAAATGACGGTGGCCGAGAGGGACATAAAAGGCCTGATGGGGTGCGTAAGAGAGGCTGATCCCTACGAGATCGGCCCACATTGGATAGGGCGAGGTGGTCTCCAGATCGATGGCGAAGCATTTGGCTCTTTTTAGATCCTCCAACAAGGCGAGGAAATCATCTCGTTCTGTCATCAAACGGTAGTCATTCTGATCGGAGGACTTCTCTTCGGGGAGTTCTTTCAACAATTTGTTAAACTCCAATTCCTTGAAAATGTCTCTAAGACCTTTTACATTGGGCGGAGCAAGAGCAAGGTCACTGAGTCGATAGTTGATAGGGGCCTCTGTCTGGATCGTGGCCAGGTCGCGGCTCAGCCGAGCCTGTTCTCCATAAGTCTCTAACTTCTCTCTCAATTTCTTCTGATGGACCTCGTCTAAATGGGCCAGAAGGTTTTCGATGGATCCGAAGGTCTTGATCAATTCCATCGCCGTCTTTTCGCCTATTCCGGGGACGCCCGGGATGTTATCGATGGCATCTCCTGCCAAACCCATGACGTCGGCCACCTGCTCAGGTTTAACCCCGAAACGCTGGATCACCTCCTCCACGCCAAATTTCTTTTCTTTCATCGTATCATAGACCTGGACCTTGTCGTTGACCAGTTGAAGAATATCTTTATCACCAGTGATGATCACCACATCGACTTCGGGTGACAGCCCTTTGGCCACGGTTCCAATGAGATCATCCGCCTCGTATCCCTCCGTCTCTAAGGTAGCAATCCGGTACTCCTCGACGATCTTTCGAATATATGGAATTTGAGGAGATAGAGCCTCGGGCATCGCGGGTCGGTTGGCTTTGTACTCTTTGTAGAGCTCACTTCGAAAGGTAGGCGCTTTCGAATCGAACACTACAGCGATGTAATCCGGCTGATGGTCTTTCAGAACTTTGAGAAGCATCTGAGTAAAGCCGAAGATGGCATTGGTGGGAAGGCCTTTGGAGTTGGAAAGATGCCCGATTGCATAAAATGCGCGAAAGATATAAGACGAACCATCCACGAGAAAGAGCCGGGGGCGATCTGACATATTGAAATCTCAATATTCGACAGGCAGGCTAAATAAGGTTTTTTTAAAATCCAAATTTCAAAATCCAAATGCCAAATGAATGTCAAATTTCAAATAAAAAATTCTTACTATTGGAACTTTGGATTTGACATTTGAGCTTTGGCATTTGACATTTAGATGCTCTCGGTTCGTATCTCATGAAATGTTGGTATAGACTCGATTCCCGCCAGAATGCTTGGCTACGTACATTGCATCGTCAGCGGATTTGACAAGTCGCTCCGGAGTGAAGTTTTCTCTGTACTCAACCAAACCGACGCTGGCCGTAATGTCTTGAAATCCTTCTTTTTCCACGGAAGAACGGATCCGCTCCGCAATGGCCAGGGCCTGATCGAGAGAGGCACCGATGAGAAGAGCAGCAAATTCATCCCCTCCATAGCGATAGCCTGAATCGACGCTGTTCCGGATCGAATTTCGAACGATCTCGCCAACCTTTCTCAAGACTTGATCTCCCTCCAAATGGCCATAGACATCGTTGTATCGTTTGAAATGATCGAGGTCGAACATCAACAGGGAGAGGGAGGTCTTCTGCCGCTTCATGCGAACCAGTTCCGCTTCTAACATCTTAAAGAAGTGGCGATGGTTGTAGAGGCCGGTCAGATCGTCGGTGATCGAAAGCCGTTTGACCTCTTCCTGCAATCTCTCTTTTTCCATTAAGGTCCGGGACTTTTCTAAGGCTTGATTGACGATGTGGATCAAGTGCTCATTCTCAAAGGGCTTCTTCACGAAGTCGGTGGCTCCTTCCTTCAGGGCCTGAATGGCATTATCCACTGTGGCATAGGCGGTGAGCATGATCACGCACTGAAGGGAATTCTGCTTCCGAATCCTCCGCAAGGCCTCGTTCCCATCGATTCCAGGTAAGTTGATATCCATCAGGATCACTTCAGGCTTCTCTTGTTGCGCTTTCTTCACCCCTTCTTCACCCGTCGAAGCAACAATGACATCGTACCCTTCAACGCGAAGAAGGGCCTCGAGGATCTCTAAAGTATCGGGCTCATCATCGACGATGAGAAGCCTTCCCTTCGGGCCTTTATGAATGGAGGACTCTTCCATCTTGACTCTCCGTAGCTCGGGGGATGGTGAAATAGAAGGTAGATCCCTTCCCCACCTGGGATTCCACCCAGATCTTGCCGCCATGTTCCTCAACCAGCCGTTTCGTGATGGCCAGTCCTAAGCCTGTTCCGCCATATTTCCCGGTTTCGACCTGAAAGAATTCGTCAAAGACTCTTTCCACCTTATCCTTCGGGATACCGATCCCAGTGTCTCGAACCAGATGGAGGACATAGTCATCCTGTCGGCGAGCGATGACCGTGATCTGGCCTCCCTCTGAAGTAAATTTAATGGCATTGGAAATGAGGTTCACGAGGATATCATGGTACCCGTTCCTGTCGGCGTGGACATAGAGGTCTTTTGGTACGTCGAGTTGGATGGCCACATTCTTATCCCCTGGCTTGACCTCATTGATGTACCCTCTCACCACTTCAGAGAGATGGAGAACTTCCCGATGGAAGTGAAGACGCCCAGATCTGAGCCGGCTTAGATCAAGCATCCGATCGATTCTCATTTGGATTCGGGTCGTATTCCTCTGGATGGAAAGGAGGTAGGATTTTAGGTAGTCAGGCAGGGTTCCTCCCTTCTCGGAGAGAATGAAGTCGATGTTGGCCTTGATGATCGTGAGAGGGGTCTTCAGCTCGTGGGAGGCGATGCCAATGAAGATCAACTTGGTCACATCCACATCCTTTAATCTACGGTTCACCATGTCCAGTTCCTTCTTGGTCGATTCAAGTTCTTTGAGGACATTCTGGTTCGATGTCTTCAACTGGTTCAATTCCTCAAGGGTGTCCTCCATGAGCTGGGTTCGTTCATCCACTTTTCTCTCGAGATCTTCTCTGGATTTCTTGAACTGGAGGGTCATCTGGTTGAAGACCCTGGACAGATCTCCGATCTCATCCTTGGACCGGATGTCAACCGTCTGAGCCAAGTCTCCTTTTGCCGCTTTCTCTGCGGCTGTGAGCAAATTTCGAATGGGTTGGAAGGAGATCCTCCCAAGGATGAAGGTGAACAAAATACCTACACCGATGAGCCCGAGGCCGATCAGGATGATGTTTCTTCTCATCCCAAGAATTCGATCCGTCAATGGTGAGAGAGAAAGCCCGATCTGTAGAGTTCCAATGGTTTGGCCGTCTTCAGATTGAATAGGCAGGGTGACTTCGTATGCGAGATTGAGATCAGGAGAATATCCCTTCTTCACGGCATGGGCCAGTTTATCTCCAGAAGGATCTAAGACGGCACAGAGGACGATGTCCTTATCCTCCACGATGCCCTCTACCGTACGTTGCAAAGAGGCACGATCCAATTGGTCAATCCCTTGTCGGACAGGATGGTAGAAGCTTCTGGCGATCGATCTTCCATGATTTTCCAATTGGCTTCGGTGAAAGGTCATTTCCCCAGTGAGATAGAAGTATCCAAAGGCCGTTGAACCGACTACGGCGAAGCAGATCATTGCGACGAGAAATTTGACCGTCAGACTGATGCGAAATGGAGAAAAAGATTTAAACGGGTTCATAGACGCAGTAAGGTTCCTCTGCCATATAGTCCCCGAGGCTTTCGTAGGCTCTGGCCCGACAGCCTCCGCAGACTTTTCGGAACTCACACCTTCCACATTTTCCTTGGTAGCCATCGGTATTGCGGAGATTCCGGAAGACCTCCGAAACGGCCCAAATCTCCTGAAAAGGTTTTCCCCTTACGTTTCCGCAATCCAATTCGAGATAGCCGCAGGGTTGAACCTGACCGAGATGGGAGATGAAGCAGAAGGAAATCCCGGCCAAACACCCCCGGGTCATGGCATCCAATCCCTCCCTCTGGTGGACAATCTTTTTCCCCTCTCTTTTAGCCTCTTGTCGGAGGATGCGGTAGTAGTGAGGCGCACAGGTGGCCTTGAGTTGAAGGGGCACCTGATCCCTCTGCTCATAGA
>Ga0129298_10001119_pt1 | contig 11152 bp, 13 predicted proteins | sample I19B2metaG_FD_94707 | JGI IMG/M metagenome (GOLD analysis project Ga0129298, IMG submission 94707) | Lake sediment bacterial and archeal communities from Gulf of Boni, Indonesia to study Microbial Dark Matter (Phase II) - ​I19B2 metaG | ecosystem: Environmental > Aquatic > Freshwater > Lake >...
AGTACCTATGAATAACAATAACCTCTTCAATAGAAAGGATCTTAAATCTTTCAGATCATCTCTAAGAAAGAGTTCCACTTCAGCTGAATCTACATTATGGGATATGTTAAAATCCAGGAAGCTTGACGGAAGAAAATTCAGAAGACAATACAGCATTGGTAGTTATATTGCAGACTTTTGTTGTCCTTCAGAAAAACTTATCATTGAACTTGATGGGGATCTGCATGGTGAATATCATAAGATACAAAAGGATGAAAGCAGGGATAACTATCTGTCGGGTTTGGGATTCACTGTATTGAGGTTTGAAAACAAATTTGTATTCCAGGATCCTGAATACATTAAAAGTGAGATACGAAAAGTATTTAAGCTGAATAATAGATAAACCATAAAAAAAAATCAACCACCCCGTCCCGACACTGATGTGTCGGGACACCCCTCCTTCAAAAGGGGAAACTTTTTTCGCATTCCCTCTACTAATTACAGTCTTAGCTTGACGGCTATGCCCTGGGGGAAGGTTAGGATGGGGATGCAAATTATTATACAAGAACATGCATATAATGAAAATCCACCCTGAATTAACATTATTAGTATATTTATATGTAAAAATCAAAGTTTTATGAAAGTAAAGAACTATGTTCTGTTATCTCTCCTTCTCTATCCGGAAATATTATTATTCGGACAGCCAGAGAAAAAAGATTTGGGCCAGTACTATACCGAGTTACAGTCATATGCTGACAGCCGGTCAATGAAATTATCATATCTGGCGGAAGAGTGGCCTGAGCTGGAACAATGGAGGGTACAGGGCAGGGCCAAAATGATGGAACTTCTCAGCTTCAGACCTGAACCGGCTCCGCTAAATCCGGAAATAATTGAAAAGGTTAAAAAATCCGGCTATACCCGTTACAAGATAAGGTATTCCGTTACACCTCACCGGAAAACAGAAGCTTTCCTTCTGATACCTGACGGATTGACAAAACCTGCCCCTGCAGTCATTGCATTACATGATCATGGCGGTTTTTATTACTATGGAAAGGAAAAAATTACTGAAACTGAAGATCAACCTCAGGTTCTAAAGGATTTCATAGGAGAGGCATATGGCGGAAGACCATACGCTGATGAGCTGGTACGAAAAGGTTTTATAGTCCTTTGTCCTGATGCATTTTATTTCGGTTCTCAGAAAATTGACATAAACCTTTTGGATGATTATTTTCTGAATGAGTATCCGGAAATTAAATCATCTGATAAAAACAAAGCCATTAATGCCTTCAACCAGTTCTGCTCACCATACGAAAATATTATGGCCAGATACATTTTCGATTCCGGTACAACCTGGCCGGGAATTCTTTTTCACAGCGACAGGGTAAGTGTCGATTATCTGCTTACCCGGCCGGAAGTTGATCCTTCAAGAATAGGCTGTGTAGGACTTTCGATAGGAGGGTTCAGGAGTGCGCATCTTTTTGGTCTCGACCCAAGGATTAGTGTCGGGATAGATGCCGGCTGGATGACATCATACCCAAAGCAAATTGATAATCATTTGCGTCACCATACATGGATGATTTACGTTCCCAGACAACTGGAATACCTCGATCTTCCGGATGTTGTATCCCTGAGTGTTCCAAAACCCCTTATGATAATAAACTGCAAACAGGACGGACTATACACCATGGATGCCATGCAGGTTGCTGCTGATAAAATAGCTGCAGTATATAAGAAAGCCAATGCCTCAGATAAGTTCTCTGCTAACTGGTACAATGTACCTCATCTGTTTAATGTGGAAATGCAGAATGACGCTGTTAAGTGGCTTGAAAAATGGCTGAAATAGGCTTATAGGAGAGTAACTATCTGATTTCTTTTAGCGGGTTAGTACAATACTTACTGATTGTATCCTGCCTCCCATTGGTGGATTCATTTTCGAGACTTTCACAGTTGCCTTTTTAATTCCCTGCATTTCGGAATAGAGGGCATCCAGTATCCTTCCGGCAATGTGCTCAAGGAGGTGTGATTTCTTTTCCATCTCCTGCTTCACTATCTGGTAGGCCTGCTGGTAATTGACAGCATCTTTTAGATTGTCACTTTCTGCCGGTTTCTGCATATCGGTTTCAATAGTCAGGTCAACCAGAAACCTATTGCCTACTATCCTCTCCTCCTTAAAATGACCATGGAAAGAGTAAAACTCCATGCCTTCAATTTGTATTAATCCCATATTGTTTCCTTTTACCCCTAAATCCCCCGGGGGGGACTTGAAGGAAGAACATCTGAACAAACGAATTCCCGACACAGAAGTATCTGATAATTCTTGTTTCTGATTTCTTTTTTCGTCTATCCTGTTTCTTTAAGCCCCCCCTGGGGGGTTTGGGGGTGATTAATAATCAATAGTTTACAATTATTACTAAAAATAATTGCAAATAAATTTGGTTTATATTATTAACTAGTTTATATTTGCAATATGTTTATGTAATTAAAAGTTCTATTACTAAAATAATCATTATTATGGAAACAGATGAAAAATTGATGACAGGTGAAGAAAGTCTTAAGATCATCACAGAGATGATCAACAAAACAAAAGTTGATATAAAGCAGGGAAGTTTTCACCTCCTCTTCTGGGGATGGCTGATAGTATTCTGCAGTCTTTCTGAATATCTGCTTTACAAGTTTACTGATTTTGCAACTCCCTGGTATATTTGGTTTTTTGTTGTACCGGGCATTTTTGTATCCTTTATCTACGGATTTACAAAGGGGAGAAAGTCAACAGTCAGGACCTATGCTACCATGTTGTATGTCTGGACCTGGATTGCCTTCTTTTTTACAGCAGTAGTGCTGTTTGTTCTTCTTTCCGACAGGATGGGATCATTTGGTCCCTTTATACTTGCCATTGCAGCATTACCCACATTCATTTCAGGTTTTATTCTGAAATTCAAACCATTGATTGCCGGAGGAGTCCTATTCTGGATCTTTGCCATTATAGGACATCTGGGAGGACATGATCTTGCAGCTCTTTCTGTTCCTGTTGCAATGCTAACAGGCTACCTGATACCGGGATATCTTCTTAAAAGCAGGGCAGGCCATGATGAAATTTAAAGATCTTGACCCTGTACTGCACTCACAGCTAAGACTTGCGATTGTATCGCTGCTTATGGGTGCCGAAGTTGCTGAATTTACCTGGATAAAGGAACAGACAGGTGCAACAGCGGGAAACCTGAGTATACAGATTACAAAGCTGAAAGAAGCAGGCTATATTGAGGTTGAGAAGAAATTCAAAAACAACTATCCTCAGACCCTATGCACAATAACTCCCCTCGGAAGGGAGAAATTCACTGAGTATGTTAAAGCTTTGAAAGAATATCTGAATCCAGGCACTCTCAGATGAATCTGCGAAAATCTGCGCTATCTGCGGGAAAAACAGAAAAATTTCCCACTGATATCGCAGATTAACACAGATAGAAAATAAAATATAGTCAGTTGTAAGTCATATCATCTCAAAATCATCCTATTTTTGTAGTCTTAATTTTTATGAGGATGAGTGACGCAATACTGAGGGACAAAGAAGAATCGAAACCCTCCATAAGCTTTATTGAACAGTTTATTGCCGACGATTTAAAAGAGGGAAAGAATAACGGAAGAATTCATACACGTTTCCCTCCCGAACCGAACGGATATTTACATATCGGACATGCAAAAGCTATTTGCCTCGATTTCGGAATGGCTCAGAAATTCGGTGGAAAGTGCAATCTTCGTTTTGATGATACAAATCCTGTTAAGGAGGAGGTCGAATATATTGATTCAATAAAGGAAGACATCAACTGGCTCGGCTTTGACTGGGAAGACCGGGAATATTATGCCTCCGATTACTTTGGCAAGCTGTATGAATTTGCAGTAAGCCTCATCAGAAAAAATCTGGCCTATGTTGATGACCAGCCTGCTGATGTGATATCGTCACAGAAAGGAACCCCTACCCAACCGGGAACGGAAAGTCCTTATCGCAGCAGGTCTGCTGCCGAAAATCTCGATCTTTTTGAAAGGATGAACAAGGGTGAGTTTGATGAGGGTAGTCGTGTTCTGAGGGCAAAAATTGACATGACATCACCTAACATGCATATGCGCGATCCGATAATTTACAGGATTATCAAATCGCCGCATCACCGTACCGGAAGCACCTGGATGGTTTATCCTATGTATGACTTTGCACATGGACAAAGTGATTATTTTGAAGGAATAACACATTCCCTGTGCACACTTGAATTTGAAGTTCACCGTCCTCTTTATGACTGGTTTATCGATCAGCTGAAGACAGGCGATTACAGACCTCGCCAGATCGAATTCAACAGGCTCAACCTCACCTACACAATGATGAGCAAGAGAAAACTGCTCGAGCTGGTTCAGGAAGGCAGGGTAAGCGGTTGGGATGATCCCAGGATGCCCACTCTGTGCGGACTCAGAAGAAGGGGCTATACCCCCGAATCAATCAGGAACTTTGTCGACCTTATCGGTTATACAAAGGTGGAAGCGATTAATGATGTTTCGCTTCTGGAACATGCAGTAAGAGAAGATCTTAACAAAAGAGCTCCCAGGGTTTTCGGAGTGCTTAATCCTGTGAAGGTTATAATTACAAACTATCCGGAGGGTAAAGTGGAGGAAGTAGAACTGATCAATAATCCCGAGGATGAAAGTCAGGGTAAAAGGATGGTTCCTTTCAGTCGTGAGGTTTTTATAGATGCTGACGACTTTATGGAAAATCCCCCGAATAAATTTTTCCGCCTGGCCCCTGGCATGGAAGTAAGGTTGAAAGGTGCTTATATAGTAAAATGCGAAGGCGTTAAAAAAGATGAAACAACGGGAGTGATAGAGGAGGTATATTGTACTTACGATCCTGATACCCGCAGTGGTGGAAAAACCTCTGAAAAGAAAGTAAAAGGAACTCTTCACTGGGTATCAGTCAGTCATGCCATTGAGGCTGAGGTAAGACTCTACGACAGGCTGTTTGACCACGAGGACCCTGCCGGTCAGAAGGATGATGATTACAGAAAATTCCTTAATCCTGAATCGTTGAAAATTCTTACCGGATGTAAAGTTGAACCCTCACTGGCATCAGCCAGACCACTTGATAAATTTCAGTTTCAGCGTCTTGGTTACTTCTGCATAGATTATGATTCTAACCCTGATAAGCTTGTTTTTAACAGGACCGTCGGACTTAAGGATACCTGGGCTAAGATTAACAAATAGGCTGTAAGGTAATGGGCATCCGGCAAAGAACAAACTTTGCAACCATTCACTTGATTATCTGGTCTTGACTTTAGTTCAGCTTTGATATAATTTTGTTTTAAATCTAAAATTTTTTGACATGAAAACATCAGTTAAATTATTTATCGGATTGTTTGTTTGTTTATTTGCTGGCCTGGTTTCATGCGAACAATTAAATAAAACCGAATCCGGGCAGGGAACTGCTGAGTTTTCTTTCGACCTGAAATCTGAACAGGATGCTAAATCTTCTTCTGACTCTTCTTCGGTTCCTTCCGGCATTATGATTTCAGTTGAGAATATGGCTGGTATTCCGGTGTTTACTGATAAAGTAATACCATTGTATACTTTCGGAACCGAATATGTCAGCAAAAATATTGAGTTGGCAACAGGACAGTACAGGTTGACAAAATTTATGGTAATCAATACTGCAGGCAAAGTTCTCTTTGCTGCCCCTGTTGCAGGATCACCTATGGCATACCTTACTACCAGACCTCTGCCTTTGACATTCAACATAATGACAAACCATGTTACAAAGGTAATGCCTGAAGTACTGCAGGTCGGTAATCTGAATCCCGACCAGTTCGGATATGCAGCATTCGGATTCCAGGTTATTAATCCACTGGCTTTCTGGGTAGTATGCTTGCTTGATAATCCACTGGCTGAGTCCCCTGTACAGCTAACCTTTGCGAATCTGACGGTCATATCTCCTTCCGGATGGCGTTTTACATTCCGGCTTCAGGCTTCTCCCAATAATATAACTATAAGGGGTGGGGCAGATTTTTATGACTTACTGGTTGAAAAAGAGGGATTCGAACCTCAGAAGTTTCATATTTCTGCCGAAGAACTAAAGTCCACAACGCAGGATAAACCCCTGGTGCTTAAGATACCATCTTCTGCAGGTTACAAAGTACTTTCCCTACAGCCCGGGCCTGAAAAGGGAAAGGATGCATTGGTCTCCAACCTCGAGCCCGATAAAAATTTCGGTGGTCATAAATATTTTGAAGCAACTTTTCTTTCCGAACCTTTGCTTACTGTAATGCGTTCAAACAGAAGCCTTATAAAATTCAATCTTGATTCTCTACCGGAATCGGCAGTTTTAAAGAAAATCATTCTTACACTTTCCTATGATTTTCCGGTACCCTATGATATAAGTATTTTTAAACCTGATATTTATCCGTCGCCAGGTATTGATTGGTATGGTGGGGTGTTGCAGCAGATTGTTGAACAATGGGAAGAAGACAAGGTCACCTGGAATTCTCAGCCAAAAACTACAGACATCAACCAGGTTTTTATTCCCCCATTTAACAGGAATATCAATTTCATAAATATTGATGTCACAAGGCTTTTCCTCCCCCCAGCAACAACTTCCGATGGGACTGAAATACCAAATCATGGCATGCTTTTCAGATTATGGCCTGCCGATAAGTTCCCAGGCTTCCGTTTTGCTTCAAGTGATTTTCCGGAACCAAACATGAGACCCAAACTGACGATCTATTATACTTTTTAAAAAATGATGAGATAGCTTTGCTGCCAGTTAATATGGCAGCAGAGCTATTTTTATTTTACCAGGAGAAGTATTCAGAAAGATTTTTTATATTTGCAGCCGCCAAAATGCTCCGTAGTGTAATTGGCAACACGTCTGACTCTGGATCAGAAGAGTTTAGGTTCGAGCCCTAACGGAGCAACAGATAATCAGACACTTACAAGTTCATTTTTGTGAGTGTCTTTTTTGTTGCTTGGTTTCTGCTAGGTGCAAATGCCGGAAGGCCTGACCACATTTAATCGGGCAGGCTGTAATAAGAATTATTATCTATCCCTTAATGATTTAATCCCGGAAATGCATGGTCAGTGTATTCCGGCTAGAAGTGGTCTGGGGAACTGGCTTTTCCACTTTATAGCATGTCTTTTTCTAAATCGGATCAGAATAAGATAATAACACCTTATAGTTTGCTCAATTACGCTTTTATGATTAAACCTATCTGGTTGATTAAAATCTTGAGGTCACAAATTGTGATATCAAGTTTAATACTTTGATAATAGTTTTTCGATTTTTGAAATCAATTCATTTGCAGGTCCTATCAAATCCAATACATCTTCCTTCTTGAAGTCAATATAGTCATCGTAATCACCCGTTTGCCTCATATCGAAAATGTCTGTATAAAACTTAGCTGAATCCTTATCAATAATACCCGACTTAACAAAATGTAATCCAAACATCTGTCTTACACCTGAGTGAGTCTGAGCCTTAATGTCTTTATCAATGAGCAGAGAAATTACAGCATAATAACAAGCGTAGTAAAGTCTGTTAACAGCAGTATTCCATAATTCATTTTCCACATGCAAGTTAACTTCATTAAATGTTTCTCTTGCTTTTTTAATCCTGTATTTTACTAACTCCTGTCGCTCTTCCTTATTCATAAGACTTTACCCTCCCTGGCAACATTCTCATAGAATGGAGTTTTCTTATGTATCAACTCCCAGTCCTTTTTAGAAAATATCAATGGGCTTATTATAGTTCCTGTATCAAATTCAATATCATATAAGGGATATTTTATCCTTTTTTGGTCAGATCGGGTAATTTTATCTTTATCGACAAGAACCAATAGATCTAAATCAGAATCATCTCTGGAATCCCCTCTGGCATATGAACCATACAAAATCAGTATTGCATTTGGTTCTGTACTAATTACCGATTTTTTAATTAATTGCAATATGTGGTTTTTATCTTTCATGCAACAAATTTATAATTTTCCGGGAAACCCCTTGATTTAAAGTCCAGAAATCATTATAAATTAGAATCTTTGCCAGGTCTCTTGCCAGGTTTTGGGGCTAACAGGAATTAAATAATGGATATATCAAGGTTTTAACATTTTAAATTATACCTGACAATCAATGTGTTAAATAAAATATTTGAATATACCTTTGGATCAGAATAGTTTAGGTTCGAGCCCTGACGGAGCAATAAAAAGAGTGAGAGTGTGAGCGAGAGCGAGCGGCTCACTCTTTTTGTTCTCACACCCGCTCTCAGACTCACACTTTGGTCTTGCGGTCTTGCAGTCTGATTGTCTTGCTGTCAAAACATTAAGCCTTGTAACTTCTAGAATGATTGTTATCGATAGTTAAAAACAGACTGCATGACAGCATGACTGTGCCGATCCGGGAGCGGATCGAGCATCCTCGCGGCTTTGCCGCGGGACATGACTTGCAAGACATTTCTTCCCAGGGCTATTTTTCCTTAAGCCTTATCTCAAGGTCCATTCGTTCATGCAGAATCCTTATTATTTCAATATCCTTTTCATGAACTATTCTGTAGAAAATAATATGTCTGCCGACCCTAAAGCCAAGAATGTTTTCAAAAATATCCGGGTAGTCCTTTCCTAATCCGGGATTTTTAGAGATTTCAATAAAGGTGTCAATTAACAGGTTATAGTATTTGTCTGCTTGTTTCTCTGACCATTTAACAAGAGTATAACTCCAAATACGGGTCAAGTCCTCAACCGCCTTGTTTGAAAGCTTGTACTTAGCCATTCAATTTTCTATTTGCTTTGAGTTCAGTGAGGTGTAACTTAGGATCAAAGTCTGTGGCAATCCCGCTGTCAATTCCATCCCGGATTGCTTCTTTAAGTGCAACAAGTTTATTTTCCTCCTCCTCAAGCAAACGTAATCCAGCTCGTACAACTTCACTGGCGTTTTTATATCTTCCTTCTGATATTCTACTTTTAATGAATCTGTCAAAGTAATTTCCTAATGAAATCGAGGTATTTCTGTCCATTTTGACTATTTTTCTTCAAATATACCAAAATTTGGTACATTTCGTAATCTAAAGTGATATTTTTTAACCCTACCTGTTCCATGGTGGAAAAGCCGGTGCCATTGACCACTTCCCGCCTGTGTGAATTGACCACCTATGGCCAGCTGTAAATCACTGCTATGATGCATCTTATGTTTTTGTGAAAATATCAGCCAGATATGGTCAAGGCTTCCGGCTTTTCCACTCTTTTTCACAACGCAAATATTTATAAACCTGTCCGAAACAAGGATGTAAATCCTGCAGATTCATCGAATCAGGCTCAGGTTTTATAAAAGACTATCTGATCCCAGTTCTTTACCACCATGAATTTTCTGATATTTCTATTCCAGATCAATTTATTAATAAAGATGGTATGATACCCTGCATCAAGACCGTCTATTGACAAAATAGTCTTCAGGCCTCTTTGTCCTGTAACTTGATTTTTGAACCTGAATATCTTCAAATCATGAATTTGCAATGTATCTATATATATCTGGTAAAGGTCAGCTACTCCTGGATTACTTGTATCTACTATAAAACCCAACTTCCTTATTTCATCAAACCTGCTGCTAATTTTTTCTATTGTAACCTCATCAGATTTATATTCACCTATCAGTAATTCAGGAAAATTATTTATCAGCTTAAGATCTTCAATTGCAGCTTTTGAGATACGAATTTCATTATTCCTTAATGTAATATAATGCTCATTAATCAACTGAGGGTTTAGTCTATCGATTTTAGTGTCAGCAATATTATTAAATCCAAAGGCACTGGCCTGATTACTGGAAATGGGAATTGAAACTAATATCATTATTCCGAACAAGACTAATGAAAACTTATTGCCCGTATTGGTAGAAAAAGTATATACGATATTATTGAACAGGTTATTCATTAGTTTAGTGACAAATCTGGTCTTGCTCAAGCTCATCGCTGTCGAGAGTAAAACGAGAATTATGATGAGATAACCAAAATAAAAAATAAAAGAACTTTCAAGCATCAATGACTCAATAACAATAAGTGGAGAATATATCAAGCTTACCATCAGCATAATAAGTATAAATACGTATATAACAGAGAAGGAAAGGCTGCAGACTTTTTCCACTTTGAGAACCAGATCCACTGGTTTATTAAAACTTACATGTCTTGCCTGTTTAGGAAGTTTCTCCACTACAATTCCTTCCGGATAGACATAACTTAAACCAACCAACGCTGCCCAAAGCCCCCGGAGGAATAAATGAAAAATGAGCGCTATTTTTATAATATTAACGCAGTGAATAAATATATAAAACATGGCTATTGCGGTAAGTTCAGCACCTACTTGCTGTATGAGCATGCCAAAAAAATTTATAATTGAATCATTTATAAGGATGACAAATGTAATAGTCATACCCGAGATAAATATTTCAGGGGACCAGCTGTTATTTTGAATATCAATAAGCCATTGGGGAGTTTTCTCTCTCACTTAATCGAATGTTTAAGTAAACTTTTTACCTTTTCTGCAGACAATGTCTTCTATGTGTCTTTCCTCCTGGCTAATTCCGTATCTATCTTCTTTCCAGTCATGAACATAATCAAAGCACATATTAAAAGTAACAATCCGAAAACTAAAATTATGGTACTCTCCGGTTTTCCTATAAAGATCATCAAACAGAAAATAAAAAAGGACATTCCGAAGCAGACACCCATAATGAAGAAAACAAATTTTTTCCTTTTCCTGAGAACCCCATTACATAGATCTTCAAGTTTCTCCTTTGCCATAATGCAGGTATATTGTCAAATCTGTATCTTATGCAGAGTAAAGGTATGAAATCACCCAGACTTTCTAATGATTATGATTAATATCATCAAACTGGAAAAGTCGGCACCCTTGACCACTTCCCGCCAGAATTAATTGACCACCTATGGCAGATTGTAAATCACTGTTATGATGCATCTTATATTTTTGAGAAAATTCCGGCCAAATGTGGTCAAGGCCTCCAGCTTTTGCACTTTGTCCTTTGTCAACAGATACAAGTGATATGACCACTTATAAAAATGAAACGGATAATGAAATCATTACAAGAGTAGGATCAACCTGCAATGAATTATTCATGGTGGTAGTAAATCATGCTGGCAGATTTAACG
>Ga0129298_10001121_pt1 | contig 11146 bp, 14 predicted proteins | sample I19B2metaG_FD_94707 | JGI IMG/M metagenome (GOLD analysis project Ga0129298, IMG submission 94707) | Lake sediment bacterial and archeal communities from Gulf of Boni, Indonesia to study Microbial Dark Matter (Phase II) - ​I19B2 metaG | ecosystem: Environmental > Aquatic > Freshwater > Lake >...
AATGTGTAGACCTGTTTTCTTGTTTGCTCGATTGAATGCTTTTCTGAACGCTGTTTCTGTCTCTGGGAAAAGTTTGTTATCATCAGTTGCCCGATTCGCCAAGTATTGTCTTAGGTAGGTCTGTGCTTCCGCATTGAAACAACTTACCCAACTGTTCTTAGTGGTCCCTGTTTTGTGTGCGTTCTTTGGAATGATTGTTCGATTCTCCAAATCCAATTCGTCCACAGTCAAATTCAGTAATTCGTTTCGTCTTAGCCCAGTTGTAGCATACGATAGGAACACAGTTTTGTCTCGGTTATCCTACAAAACAAAGAATCGCTTCAGGTCGCTTCTGCTTGGAACTTGTTTCGGCGTGTAGGTCCTCTTTGGAAACTTGAATGACTCAACCATTTCTGGTTTCTTCAAAAAGTCGCAATAGAACCTCTTCAGCGATTTCAAAACGTTGGCTCTTGTATTCGCGCTCCTATCTTGAAACTTGGAGAGATAAGCTCGAACGTCCTCCGTCGTGGCTTGCGCCGGATCTTTGCCGATTGCTTTCAGGAAATGCTTCATCTGGTATAGATGTCCACTTACCGTTCTCTCAGCCTGTTGCAGATCAACCCTACAGAACTCCCTGAACCTACCGAGTATCGATAAAGTATCGATACCACAAGAACCTGTCAAGTCTCTAGGAACGGACCGAGAAGACCGAGCTAAGCTATTGCTTGGCAATAGCTTAGGAAGTGGGCCGGATCGGATTTGAACCGATGACCTTCGGCGTGTAAGGCCGACGTTCTAGCCAGCTGAACTACCGGCCCAAGCGGTACAGATAGAACAGGTTTACACTAAGCCATAACGGTTGTGCCGGTCAACCAGATATTCGAACAGACTGTCCCGTGACTTCTTGTATGGATTTCTCTATCCCCTGTTTCAGCTGACCGTATCTTTTCGAGAGTTCTTCCTTTCTGGCTTGCACTGTCGACAGAGTCCTGTCAAGTCTTCCTAGGTTCTCCTCCGTTGACTTTCGCTTGGATTCTATCTCCTCGTGCTTCAATAGAAGTGCTCTTACGTCATCGGATTGAGCTGCTTTCTCGTAGGCCTTTGTTGCTTCAATGTATTTCTCCTTGAGTTTGTGCAAGTTGGCTCTTTCCTTGATCTGGGAGATGCTCTTTAACGCCGCTCGCGCGCGCGTATCTTTCAGATCGATCGCGTTGCTCTCCAGCATCGTTCTCAACCCGTCTAGCGCCGATTCCAGTTCTAGATGGTTCATCTTGGATTTGCATAGCTTGTCAACTGGGTTCGAGACATAGTCTGATAGGTTTACAGCTGCTGTAGGGTTCAGCTTCTGTCTCTCTCGCTCCGGTAGCTTCAGAAGTTTCTCAACAGGCTTCTCAAGTGGGCGAAACAGATTGACTATTTCTGACTTTACTTTGTCGACTTCAGATTCTAGTTTTGAAAGCTCCATCAGTCTCTCCGAGATCTCCAGCTGCTGCTTCTCTTCGATCAGCTTTTCACATGCAGACTTGGTGTTCTCTCTTTCACTCTGGAGCTTCCGAATCTCGTCTTCAATTCGGCCAAGTTCAGCCGAAGCCATCCTGAGTGTCTCCGCGTCTCTCAGGAGAACCTCATACTTCTTGACAGTCATATACCTACGGTCCAAATGCTCCTCGAGCATCTTCCCGTATGTGCGAATCTCTGCCAGGCCGGCTTCCATCTTTCTCACAGTTTCCTTGTATCTCGGATCGAGTTTTCTTATCCAGATCGATCCGGCATAGATCAACTCTCCGTGGAACCTGCGGAGGCTGCTGAGGAAGTCTGACAATGCCTCGTAGGAGACTGGTTCTGGGTTCTTGACCGCGTCCACCAGTCCCGTTATTCTTATGCCGAAATTTCTCGCAATGTCGATCTTCTGGGTTTCTGAGGGGGTTGCAGATGGAGTCTCTTCAGAGAGAGCTGACGCATGCTTCCTAATGTTGTTCAAGGCCTCAGTCGATCGTGAGACGAGAAATGATGCTCGCTCTCGTATTGGCTTAACCTCTTTGGCGACTAGGGATTCCAGCCATTGAGTGAGCTCATTGCTCTTGACTTCGTTTAGCTGACTCTTCTCCAAGATCCTCGCACACTGTGCAGGGAATCGTTAACTGCCTAGGTTCTCTTTCAGTAGCTCTATAGACAGGTCATATAAAGTATCAACTCTTCCGGCGTCTGGCAGAGCGACCCCTAGTAGGAGACAGCTCTCGATGTCATTTCTCAACGCGGCGAAAACTACCTGTGAGTCTTTGTCTTGTGCCTTGTTTCTTGCGTGCGCTCTCCATTGGGATGGAAGACGAAGAGCTGGGCTGCTTCTAGCTGCGACCCCAGTCTTCGCACTAGCCCTTGACCGTCGGTTCCAAGTTTACAGATCACACTGTGGACGCCGAGGGAAAGACTCTCGATACCTGCAATATCTCTTTCAAGCCCAGCCTTTCTCACTGCGCTTGATAGCTCTGAAGCGGTACTGTTCCGGACAGTGATTCGATCGAATGGGAGCAGTCTCCATTCTTGAAGCTTATCCCTTTGCTCATCGGATAGCTCGACCTCTGCTTCTTGACCCGTTCCAGCATACGAGACTACCCGTATCTCCAGCGGAAAGTCTTCAACAAAACCGAATCTCGATATCATCGCCTGCAGCGAGACCGGGGCACCTTCGAAAAGCTGCGCTCTCAACCTCTCCGTCCTTAGAAAAGCACGAAACGACGTGGAATCTTCCAGCCCGACATCTATTGTCATAACGTCTTTCTGCTCTGAAGCTTTCTCCATGAACCCTTTCTGCACCGCTCGGTCTACGAGATCGCGGATGTTCCTTGGGGCCACACCAAACAGCTTTCTCAGGATCTCAACGAATGCTTCTTCGTCCTCACCTAAGACTTGAACCCTTGGCATCCGTTTGTCCGTCAAACCGAGTATCTCGAACTCTACAACAAGCCCGGAAGCGATTTCCTCTAGTCTCTTCTCCAGTTCAGAGAGAAAACTTCGGTCTCTTCCCCGCGGAATCTTCTCCAACAGAGTCAGCTTCATTGATTGTACCTCCGGCCATTTCCACGATCTCACGATGCAGGTCTCGAAAGCGCGATATCCCAGGATGCTCCCAGCCCAAGTCTTCAGCAAAGGCGTTCAAGGCCTCCTCAAAGGAGATTCTCGTATTCCCGCTAACTAGTTTGTCCGCGTAGCACACGACTTTCTCTTCAATCGTTGTGGGGGTGTAGTCATCTGGAGGGAGACCTAATACGGCCGCCTCTTCGCGTGGTATTCCTGCTCCTACATGCTTTCTAACAAGCCGAACCAATTGCTCTGGATAACCCAATTTCTTAAGAATCGTTGCTCCTTCGGCGCCATGAGTTATGCCGTGAGTCTTTGACCTTCCAATATCGTGAAGTAGGGCTCCGATCTTGACTAGGCGAAGATCCAGCTTATGCCGGTGATTGATCGAGGAAGCGACCTCCATGGCAATCTTGGTCACCAAGAGGCTGTGACTGACAACACTCTCGTCGCATCCGGCTTCTCCAAGAATCCTCAGACTCTTTGCTCTTGAAGGAAGGCTACTCACGTAGGCTGTTCTTGTTGAGTAGTGTTTCTGTGATTTGGGGCTACTCATGAGGCTTCTGCTTCCTGGATTAAGATTCGTCTGCCCTGATGACTTGCTTTTGGCGGCTTATCCTTTGTAGAGGTGGGATCTATTTGGCTTTTGTCCGTGATGCGGTGTTGTCAGCGGAGTTGGAGCCGTCCAAGCATTTTCGCAGATGGCAAGCTGTATGAATGCGCGCATTGACCTTGTTGTTGATCACGGTTGAGGTCATGTGGCAGCTAGCGTGAAGGTGACTGGTTCAGGAGCTGTTCTCGATGATAGTATCCGTGTTGAAAGTTTGACAGTGGTCCATGTTGCTGCGCCTTGCTCGTGTGGAGTGCTTCGTATGGTTTTGGTTCAGACTGACATGAACAGGACTTTTACTTGCTGGATTCCTCTCATTCCTCTGAGTCTTCCGACAAGGTTGAGTATGCGTTCGTTCTTTCCTTCAGCCACGAAGACTTCAAGGCAATGCTTGTTTCTTATGTGCCTATGCATGTTCTCTACGACTACGTCGTCGTACTCGTGTCTGATCTCGGTGAGTCTTAGGTCTGCGTCTCTTCTCTCGATGTCACATGTTGCCATTATGACGGCGGATACTGTTCCCGTTTGTGCTTTCGAAATCTCCACTTCAGTCATGACGGTTCGTAGTGCGTCTCTGAAGGCTTCGGATCGGCTGTAGTATCCTCTTGTCTTCATGAATTCCTCGAACTTTCTGAGGAGTTCGCTTGGCAGCGTGATGCTCACAACGACCATCGCTATGCAGCCTCGATACTAAAGTAGAGGCAGCTCACTATTATTTCTGTAATATGAACTGCCACAATCTCAGCACTATCCTCATATGGCAATCGACTGAAGGAGGCGGCACAACCTGCTCTCTGATGGTGTGACTAGAATCGTTGACCAAGACCAATGGCGGAGAAACGGATCGCTGTGAAGAGAATCGAGTTTGGCTTTTCCTCGCGTCAGCTCTCGGACTGACCATGATCATCTCATTCGTTCTTGACAGATCTCTCGCAGGCATACCCTTTGAATTCGACATACCGCTTCTGAACGAGCCTGCCACAGTCTCCTCGATCGTCTACCATGCCGCTGTGATTGGCGCTGGCGGATACATTGGGGTTATGGGCCTGAAGGAGTTGGCCGTAGAGAGACGATTCTCTGTTGAGTTCTTGATGGCTATTGCAGCGATCGGCGCCGTCTGCTTGAACTATCTTTTCGAAGGCGCAACCGTTCTATTCCTCTATTCGTTGGCCGAGCATTTTGAAGGCTACATCGAGGATCGGGCGAGGCGGACAGTTGAGAAGCTTTCGGAATACATGCCTGAGACTGCCAGAGTCATCGAACCTGGACCAGAGAGGGCTGTGAATGTTAAGGGAATCAAACCCGGAACAACGATTTTGGTGAGGCCTGGCGAGAGAATACCTCTAGACGGCCAGATAGTTGATGGCGCAACGTATGTTGACCAATCGATAGTGACTGGGGAGTCCCTTCCCCTCCTGAAGGAAGAGAACGATCCGGTCTACGCAGGAACCTTGAACACCAACGGACTCATCCGAATTGCTGTGACCAAGGCCGCTGAACAGACGCTGGTCTCGAGGATCGTTAAGCTAGTTATGGAGTCGAGGAGGAGGAAGGCCTCCATAGAGAGGCTTGTCGACAGATTCAGTCGAATCTATGTCCCGATGGTAGTCTTACTGGCATTCTTCACCGCGATCGTTCCGCCAAGAATCTTGGGCGGAGACAGTCAAGTTTGGCTCTACAGGTCGTTGATATTCCTGGTGGTGTCGTGCCCCAGCGCGTTCGTTGTTTCCGTTCCAGCCACAATCTTCACAGCCATAACCGTAGCAGCCCGAAAAGGCGCCATCATCAAGGGAGGAATCTATGTTGAGAAGATGGCCCAGGTCAAGGCCGTGGTTTTCGATAAGACAGGCACATTGACATTGGGCAAACCAGCGGTCATCGAGGTAAGCACATTCGCCCAAAACCTTGACAGAAACGTTCTCAGCTATGTCGCAGCCCTAGAACAACACTCTAACCATCCAATGGCAGAAGCTCTTGTAAGAGCCGCCACAGAACAGCGGCTAGACTTTCTGAAGCTGCACGTCCAGGATCTCAAGGAGATTCCTGGCAAAGGACTGATCGGCCTAGTCGAAGGCACCGAAGTGGCGATCGGCAATAAGGAGCTGATGAAAGGGTTCAGCTCAAATCACCTGGACTTCCCTGACACCATTGACGAGAAGCACACATGCGTATTCGTCGCCATCAACAGATCCATCGTCTCAGCCTACTGCCTCGCTGACGATGTTAGAACGGGTGCAAGCGAAGCGGTGAACGCCTTGAGAAGCAACGGCATCCATACCGCGGTATTGACCGGAGACAGAGGCAGCATCGCCAAAGAGATCGCTGACAGACTCAAAGCCGATGAAATGTACGCGGAGCTGCTCCCAGAGGAGAAACTGAGGATAGTCGGTGAACTCAAGGCGAGACACGGGCTTGTGGCAATGGTTGGTGATGGCGTGAACGATGCCCCCGCCCTAGCTGCGTCAGATGTGGGTATCGCCATGGGGGGCAGCGGGGTCGATGTTGCATTGGAGTCAGCAGACGTAGTACTGGTGAAGGATGAGCTGGGGATGGTACCCTACCTATATCGCCTAAGCAATCTTGCGGTCAGGATATCAAGGCAGAACATCGCTGCGTCACTCCTGATCAAACTGGCTTTAGGTGCGCTTGGCTTCTTAGGCCTCGCTCCCCTCTGGTTTGCAGTGGCTGCCGGAGACGACGGACTCACAATGGTAGTGCTACTGAACACACTAAGACTCGTCAAGCTTAGGAATCCTTGAGGTGCGCGAATTACTCACGGAGTTCATCCTCAAGCTTCTTGATCAGCTCCGAGAGCTTCTCAACTATCTTGGTATTCTCAACACCGGTAAGGGGGCCTCCGCACTTGGGACAGCGGAACGCCGTCTCCATAGCCTCCTCAAAGGTCATCCTGACCTCGGAACATTTCTCGCATACGTAGAAGCTGTGGCCACGTTCATGCTCCAGCCGCGACTTCAGCTTTTCGAGAGTTCGTCTCTTTCTGCTCCTTATGAATGCATCAAGCTGGTCTGGCTGGAGTCTCCAATAGAAAGTGTACCAGCCAGTCGTCTCATTCCGAACCCTTGTTGAGGAGACCAGGGCGTGATCGTAAAGTTTGTACAAGATCTTTCTGACAGTGTTAAGCCTAATGCCAGTTTCAGCCGCGATCGCGTCATCAGTGGCCTCCTTCTGCCTCTGAAGAACCTCAACAACCTTTACGGCCTCGTCTCCGCCGAAGAACCTCGCCACCTTTGTTAGTTCTTCATCCATGAAAGCCATTGCCGGCCAAGTCACCCAGTTGAACACGCTTCTCAGTACAATATGGCTTCCCGAAGATTAATGCCTTTACACTCATAAATCGAATCCAGCCGACGCTAGATGGCCCGAGATTGCGTCCTGCTGAGATTCTTGCCTCGCCGCGAAGGGAGCACTTTGATTCTTGCATTCTCAAACTCCTTCAACAGTTCACGTCCCTTAAATAATCGGTCAAGGAAGATGGTCAGCGCAGCTACTTCCGAGTGGGGCTGTGCTCCAACTGAGATGTTGTAGTCCGAGAACTTCTCTGAGTAAAGTTCGCCGGGAACCTTCTGACTTCCAACGACCACCATGATGTCACGTTGTAAGGCTCGTATTTTGGAGACAAGGTCCCTGTCAGCAATGTTCTGACCATACATCGTCAAGTGAACTACTAAGCCTCTGTTCGTTTTCCATTCGGCTATGGCCTTCTTCCAAGGAACTCCCATATCAAAACTGAAGGTTCCGCCCCAGTCCGCGACAACTCTCTCGATATTTTCTTTGATGCTTTTGTCTTCTACATCGGCCAGAATGAATCCTGATGCTCCAAAGGCGCGCGCGGTCAGAGCGACGTGCGTGGTCACTCGGAAATCTCTAGGCCTGTGTCCCCATCTAAGTACAACAACTCTCAATATTGAATCGCTTCACGCAGGCTCCTTCTCGTCCCTATGTTTCACTTTGACTATGTCGCCTAAGGTGAGGCTTGTGGATGGATGTGGAGGTGGCGCCACTGGGGCTTCCACACTTGGGATAAGAAGTTTGATCTTGAGAAAGTGCTCCAATTCGCGGCACAACTTGACGTCTGGCGTCATCTTTCCGGATTCAATCTTCTGTATGATTGACAGCTTCTCCTTCACTCTTGTTGCCAGGTCCTCTTGAGTGAGTCCAATCTTCTCCCTTGCTCTACGTATTCTGGCTGCGTAGTCCTCGGTGACCTCAAGCTCCTCGAGAGGCTCGCGTGAAACTGGTCGGGCTACGCGCACACCTGGCCGAGGAGAGGGTCGTGCGACGCGAATCGGTCGACTGACGCGTAGTCTTGGAGGTTCAACGTAGGGCTTTCCTAACCTACCACACCGAGGACACGTGACAACGACTGCTCCTTCAATGAGCACCTTCAGAGGCCTTCCTTGTATCTCCTCGCCACATATATCGCAGCTCAAATTCCTTACCTATCCATAATGGGGAAGTAGGGGTATTTGGTCTTGATGAATTCGGACAACCGAGAATGTCGGCGCGACTCGGTATGTACCTAGAGCTTTCTAAGTTGGAGGAGGTTCGCGATGTTGGCTTTCGAATCGATTCTTGGAGTGATCGCGCCTGTACTTGAAGTGATGAGAGTCGTGATTAGCGCGTTAGTCACGCCCAAGACAGATATCCTTACCAGTCTATCGGCATTTGTACGTATCTTCACAGCCATCACCTTCTAAAGCCGTGTATAGCTAGCGGGTTACGATTTCACGGTTTCGATTCAACCATTCAAGAGGCGGTCGGCGGCTAGGCTTTGGACATGCCATGCCGGACCTTCACAGCAACACCGCGTCTGAAGGAAAGCATCTCCTCACCGCTCAGGAAGGCTCTCCCCGTCGCTAACAGTTCGTTCTCCTCATTTACGACAATTACCTCGTCTTCTGGACGGATGCTGGAACTGGCACTTTTGACATGTTTAGCGAAGACATTTCTTCCCTGCTTCATGAAGTCTGAGACAGCGCTCTCAACAGCGACAATATTCTTGAAACGTCTGCTTCTCAAAAGCAAGCGTGCACCTGCAATGGCGAGCGCAAACATTCCATCATTCGCGCGCAGAGTGGCGAGAAGCTTCCGGCTACGATATAGATGCCTCATGCGTCCCGTGTTCGGAGAGTGAACGACCATCGTGTCTCTGTTGAAGAGAATCTCTCCAGTTCCCTTACCGAGCTGATAGCTCGCCACGCTTCTGAGCTTGTCAAGCTCAGGCAGCGTGACTTTCTTCATGGCACTTTTCCTGTCTGACGAAAGCTCTCTCAAAGGCGGACCTCTCTATTGTGGCTCGAACTCGGGCTCCGGTTTAGGCTTGAGAGAGTTAAGTCAGTTAGGCTAAGATCTAAAAGTCTTCCCTGTAGAGTACCATTCGGGGTTGCAGGATGGCAAGAAAGAGACTCCCTGTCGCTGAAGACATCAAGGAGCTGAGATTTGTAACCGATCCACAAGTCTCTCCCGACGGAAAAAGCGTCCTCTTCGTCGTAACCCAGGCAGTAGATGAGGGGAAGAATGGGGATTATTCGAGCAACGTCTGGAGATTCTCTAGGGGAAGGCTCCGACAGCTGACCTTCAGAGAAGGAAGGAACACAAGTCCACGTTGGTCTCCTGATGGGAAGACCATCTTGTTCGTATCATCAAGAAAGACTGAGGATAAGAGCTACACCCGACTGATGACGATGCCCTCTGATGGAGGAGAAGCCAGAACCGTCCTAGAATTGGAGAAAGGGAAGATTGAGGGAAAGATCAATAATCCAAAATGGACACCGGACGGGAAGAGGATCCTGTTTCTCTCAGACATGAAGAAACGAGAGAAGAATGAAAGCGACACGAAGATCATCAAACGGATTGTGTACCGGCTCAATGGTGAGGGATACTTCCACGACAAGAGAACTCATCTTTACTCCATCAAGCGGAACGGAGGGAAGCCTACTCAGTTGACAAGTGGAGAGTTCGACGTGGAGGGCTACTCAATATCGAAGGATGGGACCATGGTAGCCTTCATCACCAATCTGACGGATGAGGCAGATTTCACTCTTGTAAGAGACATCCATACTATGCCGGTGGCAGGAGGAGAATCAAGCAAGATCACAGAAAGTCAGGGCCCAATAGGGTCCTTGAGCTGGTCCCCAGATAGGAGGCTGATAGCGTATCGGGGACACGACCTTCGCAGAAGACTCGCAACGAATACTGGAATTTGGATTGTGCCATCTTCCGGAGGCCTCTCGACTGAATTGACAGAGGAATTCGACAGAAGCGTTGGAAACCACCTAGGCTCAGATTCACGGATGAATTCACCTGACCATAGCCCGACATGGAGTCCTGATGGGAAATCGCTCTACTTCCTAGCCACCGAAGGAGGCACATGTCACATCTACAGCGTGGATACTGAAGGAGGCGCTGTAAAACAGGTTACGCAAGGTGAGAGGGGAATCGAAGGATTCAGTTTCTCAAAGGACGGCAAAACCTTGGCTTACACATCCATGACAGCGCTCAGTCTGGCAGAGCTCTACCTGAAGGAGGAGGAAGAAGAAAGGAAGGTCACGAGCTTCAACGATGATTTCTTTTCAAGACTTGAGCTCTCCACTCTGGAGAGGTTCTCATTCAAAGCCGGTGATGGAGTAGATGTTGAGGGTTGGGTGATGAAACCTCAAAGAGGTACAGGCGGGCCTCTTCCCACTGTGGTGGAGATTCACGGAGGACCAAGGACAGCTTATGGGCATTGCTTCATGTTGGAGTTTCAGTTGCTGGCCGCTGCGGGATACGTAGTCGTTTTCACCAATCCCAGAGGAAGCGCGGGCTACGGCGAGGATTTCGCGGCAGAAATACTCACGAACTATGGCGACAGAGACTACATGGACATTATGGAAGCTGTAGACTATGCTGTAAAGGCTGGGATTTCGGATGAGAGTCGACTCGGAGTAACCGGTGGATCCTACGGGGGATACATGACGAACTGGATAGTTGGACACACAGCCAGGTTTAAGGCCGCGGTGACGCAACGATCGATAAGCAACTGGTACAGCTTCTTCGGAACCAGCGACATAGGTTACTACTTCGCGGAGGAAGAAGTTGGGAGTGCCGTGGGATAACCTTCAACACTATTTAGAGGAGTCTCCCATCACGTACGCGAAGAACATCAAGACACCTCTGCTCATAATCCACTCGGACGAGGACTATCGCTGCCCAATTGAGCAAGGAGAACAGCTTTTCGTAGCGCTCAAGAAGCTCCGCAAGGAAGCCATGATGGTGCGATTCCCAGACGAGAACCATGAACTCTCGCGAAGTGGAAAACCCAGACACAGAATAGAGAGACTCAATCACATAGTCAACTGGTTCAGGAAGTACTTGTAGAGGAATATGTTGAGCATCTACTGATGTTCAGTCGCATTCATTAGTGAGGATGCCGCAGACTACGACATTGTGAAGAGGAATTCAAGAAATGGCGTACAA
>Ga0129298_10001124_pt1 | contig 11141 bp, 6 predicted proteins | sample I19B2metaG_FD_94707 | JGI IMG/M metagenome (GOLD analysis project Ga0129298, IMG submission 94707) | Lake sediment bacterial and archeal communities from Gulf of Boni, Indonesia to study Microbial Dark Matter (Phase II) - ​I19B2 metaG | ecosystem: Environmental > Aquatic > Freshwater > Lake >...
CATAGAGAGATACAGCACACTGCGCTCATGGACTGCTGTCGAAAGGGCTGACGTGTGTCTCATAATGATAGATGCCGTTGACGGTGTCACTGAACAGGATACCAAGATAGCCGGCTATGCGCATGATCAGGGCAAGGCCTCCATAATTGTGGTCAACAAGTGGGACCTGGTGGAGAAATCGACCGGAACCCTTGAAGAGTACCGGAAAACTGTTATGGAAAAGCTTGGCTTTATGACCTATGCACCTGTGGTTTTTATCTCTGCAAAGACGGGGCAGCGGGTCAATAAACTGTTCGAGCTCATCAAGTTTGTTGCAGACCAGGCTGCCTTCAGGATATCGACAGGTATGCTGAATGACCTTGTAAACGAAGCCGTAGCGATGGTCCAACCTCCATCAGACAAGGGAAAGCGGCTGAAAATTTATTATATGACGCAATCGGGTGTCAAGCCGCCTACTTTTGTGATATTTGTCAATGATGTCGAATTGATGCATTATTCGTATGAAAGGTATCTGGAGAACCATTTAAGAAAGAGCTTCGGCTTTGAAGGCACTCCAATCAGGTTCATACACAGACAGAAGGAAAGCGATTGAATATAATCCGGGTTCACACCCGGATTTTTAACTGCTCTTGATTAAATACAGCCTGACTGTTATACTAAGACTTGAATCCAGACAAGTAATATTTTTCATGATGAAAACTTCAAAGGTCTTTTTATGTATCTTGTGTTTATTCCAAATCGTATATGCAGGGGTGAATGGTATGATTCTGGCGTTAAAGCTTGTATTTGTGGCACTTGTGGGATATCTTCTGGGGAGTGCCAATACGTCTATTATTGTGGGAAGGTTTTATGGAGTGGACGTCAGGAAGCATGGAAGCGGAAATGCGGGAATGACGAATACGCTCAGGACTTTGGGAAAGACCGCTGCAATTCTTGTCACTATAGGTGATATTCTTAAAGGTATAATTTCATGCCTTATAGGAATGTACCTTGTCGGGGAGGTTCCGGGAATCGGCTACCTGGGACTGATGGTTGGAGGAATAACAGCCATTCTTGGGCATAACTGGCCTGTTTACTTCGGCTTTAAAGGCGGGAAAGGTATTCTCACTACCTTTTCGGTTATATTGATGATGAACTGGAAAATCGGTCTGGTATTATTCGGAGTATTTCTGATAATAGTGGCAATTACAAGATATGTATCCCTGGGGTCCATTATCGGGGCAGCATTATTCCCTGTTGTTTCCCTGATACCCGTCTTCAATGAAACTTATGTGTTTGCATTGTTTGCCCTTATACTTGGATTGATGGCAATCATAAGGCATAAGGCCAACATCAAAAGGATTCTTGAAGGCACCGAGTCAAAGCTTGGGCAAAAAAAGACAGGTTGATTTTTATTAGTACATAGCTGAACTTATTGGCTGCTGATAATACTTACAGGTTTTGGCAAAGAGAGATAAATCGGAGGAATAAAATTGGTTAAAAGGAGAATTTCCGTAATAGGTGCCGGCAGTATGGGCACTGCCGCTTCAATCCTTCTTGCGAAAAACGGGCATTCCGTAAAAATGTGGTCATTTCTGAAAGAAGAAGTGGAAATGATAAACAGGATGCGGGAGCAAATCGACAAACTTCCCGGAATCATGGTACCCGAGGGGGTAGTTTGCACAGGAGATATGGAAGAGGCTTTAAAGGATTCGGAGCTTGTTGTTCTGGTTATACCCACACAGACTATCAGGCAGAATGCCGTAAAAATGGCCGGATACATAAAGGATGAAAGGGTTGTTGCCTGCTTTTCCAAAGGTCTGGAGGAAGCAACAGGGCTACGGCCTTCGGAGGTTATCGCGCAGGAAATCCCGAATGCGCAGTTTGTAGCGCTTTCAGGGCCATGTCATGCGGAAGAACTTGCAAGGGACATACCTTCAGCTTATGTTGCTGCATCCGAAAAAAGGTATGCTGCCGAGTTTATCCAGAATATATTTATGTCACCCAAGTTCAGGGTTTATACCAATCCCGACATTGTAGGGGTGGAGCTTGGCGGTGCCCTTAAAAATATTATTGCGCTGTGCGCCGGAATTTCAGATGGTCTTGGCTTCGGAGACAACACCAAAGCGGCTTTGATGACCCGGGGAATTGCAGAAATTTCAAGGCTCGGGGTGGCTATGGGCGCAAACGCGCAGACCTTTGGCGGGCTTGCCGGCATAGGTGATTTGATTGTTACCTGTACCAGTATGCACAGCAGGAACAGACGTGCAGGGATACTGATCGGGCAGGGCAAAACCTTAAAAGATGCGCTGGAGGAAGTTAAAATGGTCGTAGAAGGGGTTTCAACCACCAGGCCTGCGTATGAACTGGCTAAAAGAATGAATGTATCAATGCCGATAACAGCCGAGGCTTATGAGATCCTGTTCAACGGCAAGAACCCAAAGCTTGCTGTTGCAGATTTGATGATGAGAAGCAAGACCCATGAAATTGAAGATGTTGTCCATAGCAGTGTTTGGTTATAAATAAATTTATCAGAATTATGTAAACAAAATGAATTTGATATGGAATGTAGGGGAGGACGACTCTGTCCACCCACATCTCCAATAGTAAACCAGAAAGTGAGCAAATAAAACGGCTCACTTTTTTTGTAATATTAACAGAAGACAGACATATATTTAGTATAGAGAATATGGTAGTACCAGATATTTTTGACTGATATTGCGGTCTTTGTGATAAAAAGCATAAAACTAAGATTAATCATAAATCATATAGTTATGCATTCTCATGAATTGTACAATTCTTTTAAAATAAAGTAAGGAGGGTTTGCGGGTGGAAAATATCAACATTTACCAGCAAATAGCTGAAAGAACACAGGGGGATATTTACATAGGTGTCGTAGGGCCGGTCAGAACAGGTAAATCAACCTTTATAAAGCGCTTTATGGATTTACTGGTAATTCCCAATATAGAGAACGCATACCAGAAGGAAAGGGCAAAGGATGAACTGCCGCAGAGTGCATCCGGCCGCACTATAATGACAACCGAGCCCAAGTTCATACCAAATGAGGCTGTTGAAATAATTGTAGATGACAATGTCAAACTTAAAGTAAGAATGATCGATTGCGTAGGCTACCTCGTCAGAGGGGCTCTTGGATACCTTGAAAACAATGCGCCGAGAATGGTCTCCACTCCCTGGTATGATTACCAGATTCCTTTCGGTGAAGCAGCGGAGCTCGGGACGAAAAAGGTTATAAACGAGCATTCCACCATAGGCCTCGTAATAACTACCGACGGCAGCATAACGGATATTGCGAGGGAAGACTATGTAGAAGCGGAAGAACGCGTTGTCAACGAACTTAAAAGAATCAACAAGCCGTTTGTGATGATTCTGAATTCCGTCAGGCCATATGACAATGATACTACGGCTTTAAGGGAAGCCCTTGAAGAAAAGTACTCTGTTCCGGTGCTGTGCCTGAATTGTGCCCAATTCAGAAATGAAGATGTGGATGCCATCATGGAAAGAATCCTGTATGAATTCCCGGTATGCGAAATAGGTATAAACATACCCAGGTGGATGGAGGCCCTTGAAGAAGACCATTGGCTGAAGGTCGATCTTATGGAGGCTGTTAAAAGTACTTTCAAGGATATAAGAAAAATCAGGGAAGTAAAGGACTCAATCGGGAAATTAGCCGGATATGAGTTTATCAGAAAAGCAAATGTGGAAGGTATAAACCTTGGGGAGGGAAAAGCCCTGATAGAATTGAGCGCTCCCGAGGGTTTATTCTACAGAATACTCAGCGATATGACAGGATTGGAGATCGATGGAGATCACAGGCTGATCGGCCTGATGAGGGACCTTGCAAAAGTAAAGAAGGATTATGAAAAGATCGAATATGCACTTCACGAAGTCAGGGTAAAAGGGTATGGGATAGTAATGCCGCAAATGGATGAATTGTCACTTGAGGAGCCGGAAATTATCAAGCAGGGAAATAAATTCGGAGTGCGCCTCAAAGCGAGTTCTCCATCAATACATATGATCAGGGCTGACATAGAGACCGAAATAGCTCCGCTGGTAGGTACGGAAAAGCAGTCTGAGGAATTGGTCAATTACCTGCTGAAGGAATTCGAAAGTGACCCGCGGAAAATATGGGAGTCAAACATATTTGGCAAATCCCTGCATGAGCTTGTGAGTGAGGGTCTGCAGAACAAACTGCACAGGATGCCTGAAGATGCGCAGCTGAAGCTCCAGGAAACATTACAAAGAATAATTAATGAGGGTAGCGGGGGACTAATCTGTATAATATTATAAATATCGGGACATTTAAATTTTAACAAAGTAGTTATAATTTATAAAAAAGGGGATTGCTTGTTCAATCTCCTTTTTTTAACTAAATTTTGGTTTTTAACATGCGACAATTGTGGTATACTATGTAGCGTATAATGCCTTGATATTTCATATAATAGGAAACTTGCAAGTGGTGAACGTTTTTCTATAAAAAAGAGTGCTGACAGATTTTCTAAAGGAGGATTCAAATGGGAAGCAGGGAGAAATATGAATTCTGGTTGAATAATGCTTACTTTGATGATGATACAAGAAAAGAGCTGGAGGATATCAGAGATAATCCGAAGGAAATAGAAGAGCGTTTCTACAAGGACCTGGAATTCGGCACCGGGGGTTTGAGAGGAATTATCGGAGCCGGGACAAACCGGATGAATATCTACACAGTCAGGAAGGTTTCCCAGGGGCTTGCAGCTCATATATCAAAACAAGGTGAAGAACATAAAAAAAGAGGGATTGTTATTGCTTACGACTGCAGGAACAAATCACCTGAATTTGCTCTTGAAGCAGCAAAGGTTTTTGCAGGAAACGGAATAAAGGCATACCTTTTTGATGAATTAAGACCAACGCCTGAGCTGTCGTTCGCCGTAAGACAGCTGAAAGCAACCGCGGGCATAGTTGTCACTGCAAGCCACAACCCGAAGGAATACAACGGATACAAGGTTTATGGCGAAGACGGGGGACAACTTCCACTGGAAGCATCCAATTCAGTACTGGAGGAAATAGAAAGCATATCGGATATTACAAAAGTCACGGTCATGGAAAAGGATCAGGCAATTGAATCCGGCCTTCTCAAGATTATCGGAAAAGAGATTGACGATGTGTTTATGGAAAAACTGAAGACCTTGTCAATAAATAAAGACATAATCGAAAGAATGGCCGGTGAATTCAAAATAGTATACACTCCGCTCCATGGTACCGGAAATAAGCCGGTTAGAAGAATACTTGCCGAAACCGGTTTTAAGAATGTACTGGTTGTCAGGGAACAGGAGCTTCCCGATCCATCCTTTTCAACGGTCAAGTCTCCAAATCCGGAAGAAAGGGATGCATTCAAACTGGCAATCGATCTGGCAGGGCGTGAGAATGTTGATCTGATAATAGGGACAGACCCTGATTGCGACAGGGTAGGGGTGGTTGTACGGAATGCAGGAGGGGAATATGTTGTTCTTACTGGAAACCAAACGGGCTGCCTTCTACTCGAATATATCCTGTCACAAAAAAAGGCAAAGGGGAAACTGCCGGAAAATTCCTTCGCTGTGAAGACGGTAGTCACTACCGAATTGGCAAGAAGGATCGCACAGTACTATGAGGTTGAACTTGTAGAGGTATTGACAGGCTTCAAGTTTATAGGAGAGCAGATAAAACTTTTAGATGAGCAAGGAGATAAAAAATACCTGTTTGGATTTGAAGAAAGCTATGGCTACCTTGCAGGTACTTTTGCACGGGATAAGGACGGAGTCGTAACATCCATGCTCGTGGCGGAAATGGCAGCATATTATAAATCCAGAGGGATGACCCTGTATGAAGGGCTTCAGGAGATATACAGCAGGTATGGGTATTACTTTGAGGGTATTACATCATATACTCTGGCGGGAAAAGAAGGAGTGGAAAAAATAAAATCCACCATGAGCAGGCTTCGGGAAGAAAGACCTGCAAGCTTCAATGGTTCTGAAGTTGCGGCACTTAGGGATTATCTGCACAAAGAAAGATACCAGTTGGATAATGGCAGAAAAGAAGTTTTGTCACTTCCTGAATCGGATGTGCTGTATTATGAGATGGCAGACGGCTCGTGGTTCTGTATCCGGCCATCGGGGACAGAGCCAAAGATAAAGATATATTACGGAGTATCCGATAAAAACCATGAACTTGCTTCAAAAAAATTGCAGGCTTTGCAGGATAATGTGCTTGCAGTTGTTAAAAAGCTGCTGGATTAGAAGTACTTGCTCTGTTATGCATATATTATCATTCCGGGGATGGCATTGTATTTGTCGGCTATTTTGTTAATAATTTCGCCGCAGGGTGTATTACCGGCATTCTTCCCATCCCTGGCACATGCTTTATAAATTTCAATATTGACAGATGCACAAATATGACAGGGCTTTTTTTCTCTTGAGACTCCCAAAAACAACCCTTCCAGGGTCTCGTAATTTGCAATTGTCACAGAAGTGCTGACGGAAACGAAATTTCTGAAGTAGTTCCTTATATCCAGGCTTTCGAAAAATGTACAGGGCGTCTTGAATATCCATGGTATGCAGCCTTTTTCAAGTGTGTAGAAATATGTGTCCAGAAAAGAGAAGATTCCAGGCAAAAGTGGGCTGCATTCTATGTAGGTCTGCCTGCCACATGAGAAGCAATATTCATGGCAGGGTGCTTTTGAAAGGTGATTGCAGAAGGCACAGCATACAAAGTATTCAGACAAATGCAGCCGGTATATTTTATTACTCAGGTTATGCTCAAAATGGGTCTTGTAATTAATATCATCCATACTAAGACCCGAAAAGAGCGGGATAATGTTCCCGCTGAAGAATCTTAGAAGGTCTAAAGTTTCCTTCAATTCCCCTTTGAATTTTTTGTAAATAAAATTGTTGAAGAGCATATAATCAACTCTTTCAATGAGATTTAAAGCTATTGACTTGATGACGGCATTAGCTCCAATGCAGTTATCTGCACACAAAAGACGTTCCACATATTGCCATTCGCTTTGAATTATTTTATCATACCATCCTGGACAAAGCTTTTATTTCCCGGAGTAGTGAATCCAAACTTTTTATAGGTCTGAAGCCCTAAAAGAATGCCTGTTTGAATAGGGCTGCAGCATCAATTTTTACATAATTTCTTGAAAAACCATAATATTTTTTTTCGTGGCAGGAATTTTAAAAAATATGTCGAACATTAGAACAAGTTAACAATATTTGCTATGTTTGAATAAATGTTTTTAATATTGAATTTACAAAGCCTATGATTTATTTTCTCTAATTAAGGAATCCAAATATCAGGTCAAAATCATCTCTGATATCTGAGTAGAGCATAGAAATAAATCATCATAAGTGATAAATGGACGTTAATCATAGGGATACTTGATTGCTACTGAAGATAACTTGCCGGAGGCTTGGGATGCGCAAAAAAAATGTAGATAGCATAGTGGCAGGAGAAATACTCGCCAAAACGCTTTATACGCAGGACGGTAGGGTTCTTCTTACAGCAGGTGCGGAACTGAGGGGTAATTTCATAGGAAGAATCAAGCTGAACGGTATCAGTGAAATATTTATAGAAGACGATATTTCTGAAGGAATTGTTGTTATAGATACCATATGTGAAGAAACCAGGCAGGAAGCAAAGCAGCTGATCAGGAATTTGATTGAAGGCTATACTTTTTCAGAGACTTTAAATGTAGGAAATATTAGGGAAATTGTCTATAAAATCATAGAAGAACTTCTTTCCAATGAAGATATTCTGCTTAGCCTTTCAGAAATAAGGTCTGTAGATGATTATACTTTTGAGCATTCCGTACATGTATGCATACTATCTCTGATCACAGGGATAGACCTTGGTTTTGATATGGTCAGACTGAGGGACCTGGGGGTTGGCGCATTACTTCATGATATAGGCAAGCTCAAAGTTCCTCAGGAAATTCTCAAGAAGCCGTCCCAACTTACTGTTGAGGAATTCGAGGAAATCAAGAAACATACAATATACGGCTACGAAATATTAAAGGATAACAAGCAAATCAATATAGCGTCAGCTTATATTGCATTCGGCCATCACGAGAGATTTGACGGAAGCGGCTATCCTCTTCAGCTCAAAGGTGAAAATATTCATCTTTGTGCAAGAATTGTTGCAATAGCTGATGTTTTCGATGCATTATCTTCAAACCGTGTATACAGAAGGAAACTACATATAAATGAAGTGGTGGAATATATAACTTCCCTGTCAGCCCAGCATTTTGACAAACATATAGTAGAAAGCTTTGTCAAACATGTAATAGTATATGGTGTCGGTACAGGTGTGATTTTAAATACCCTGGAAAAGGGCATTGTCGTGAGGCTTAACAAGGCACTTCCAACAAGACCGGTTATAAGAGTGATATTCGATAAGGCGGGAAAAAAGCTCACACAATACTATGAGATTGATTTGTCAACGAAAGTCAATGTAAGTATAATAGATTACTATGATTTCGATGAGTATATATATTAGTTCTGTAACATACTAAGATATTTTTCATACTAATATCATGAATTCATAGGCGATGAGTTTAGCAGCTTATCGTTTTTTTATTGCATTGTAAAGTTTGTTACGTATTATTTCAGTGCTTTCAATTACTGGATCAATTATGATGGATTGACAAATTAATCCAAATTTTGTAAAATTAATATCGTATAATGCGTTAGTAAGTCAACATATGCTTACAGTGATTTTGTGCTTTCAGGATTTAAATAATTTCTGTGCCATCGTATTTTTTATTTTTATGTGAATTGCAGGTTATAAAATCAAATCATAATTTGTGAGGAGTTTGATCAAAATGCGCAATAACTTCTATCCACTGACTCACCCTCAAAAAGGAATTTGGTTCACGGAAAAACTTTATCCGGGTTCAAGCATTGGTATTGTTGCAGGTACTGTGAGAATCCGCGGAAAGTTTGATTGTTCGGTACTCGAAAAAGCCATTAATATATTCCTTGAAAACAATGATTCCATAAGGATGAGGGTAGTTGTGAACAACGGTCAGCCGGAGCAGTACATATCCGATTACAGGTATATTCATCCGGACTTCATAGACTTTGGCAGAACCGGTTTGAAAGGTCTTGAGGACTGGGAGGAACAACAAACAAGGATTCCTTTTGAAACAACCGATGGTAATCTGTTCTATTTTGCGCTTGTAAAAGTAAGTGAAGAGTATGGTGGAGTTTATATCAAAACTCATCATTTGATTTCGGATGCCTGGACCATGTCTCTCATAATAGACCATATCATAGAATGCTACTCGAAAATATTGACCGGTGAAGCTGTGGATAAAATAAAAAAGCCTTCTTATATTGAATATATTTTAAAGGAGGAGAAATATAAAAATTCCACCCGGTTCGTTAAGGATAAGGAATTCTGGGATAACTGCCTTCATGCTTATCCCGAAATCACCAAATTGAAGGACTGGGATGCAGGATTGAGGAGTACGGAAGCGAAAAGAAAATCGTATTTTATTCCAATCGACATGGCATTAAAAATCTACATGTTCTGCAAAGAAAATAAATTGTCACTTTATGCACTTTTTATGGCAGCACTTGCAATATACACCAACAGGGTTACCTCAAAAAGTGACATTATTATAGGAACCCTGGTTTTAAACAGATCAAATGTAAGAGAAAAAGAAACGGTGGGTATGTTTATAGGTACAATACCCATCAAGCTTAATTTTGATGCCGGAATGGATTTTATTTCATTTATAAGGATGATTTCAAGGGATACCCTGCAGTTTTTCAGACACCGGGAATACCCGTACGAACTGATGCTCAAAGATGCAAGGGACAGGCATAAAGGGCTTGAGAGCCTGTATGATATTTTGTTGTCCTATCAGAATGTAAAACTGAATAAAGGCGAGATCATTAATGATTATAATGCAATATGGCATTTCAACGGGCACCAGACAAATTCCCTGTCCATGCACATTAATGAAAGAGAATGCGACGGAAATATCCAGCTTGATTACGATTATTTGTGCCGTGTTTTTACTGATGAAGAAATAGAGAATATACATAAATCAATACTGGCATTGGTTCAGGATGCTTTGGAAAATCCATGCAGGGAACTATGCAGGCTGAATTTGATGGATTCAGAGGAACGGAACAGGTTATTATACAAATTCAATGACACCGCAGTGGATTTTCCAAGGAACAAAACCATACAACAATTATTTGAAGAGCAGGTTGACAAAACACCGGATGTGACAGCACTTATATTTGAAAATGTGAGTCTTAAGTACAGGGTATTAAACGAGAAATCGAACCAGCTGGCAAAAGGCCTTAGAGCTCAGGGTGTCAAACCTGACGGTATTGTAGGGCTTATGGTGCACAGGTCGCTTGATATGATGATTGGGATAATGGGGATATTAAAGGCGGGGGCGGCATACCTGCCTCTTGATCCCGAATATCCGCGGGAAAGAATCAATTTCATGCTGAAAGACAGTAGTGCAAGTCTTTTATTGACAGAGAAAAGACTGGACGACGGAATCGATTTCGAAGGCTCCGTAATGTATATAACAGACAGCAGCTTATATGAAGGCGACGGATTAAACCTGATCAATGTCAACACTCCTGCCGACCTGGCATATGTGATATATACTTCCGGATCAACCGGAAAACCAAAGGGTGTCATGCTGGAACATAAATCCGTTAATAATTTTTTCAAGGGTATGAGGGATAGAATTGACTTTTCACCTGACAAGAAAATATTGTCGGTAACCACCATATCTTTTGATATTTTTGTACTTGAGACCCTTCTGCCGTTGACTTGCGGTCTGACGGTAGTTATAGCAAATGAGAGGCAGCAGAAAATGCCGCATTTGCTGAACGAGGTCATTGTTAAATACAACATTGGCATGATACAAACCACTCCTTCAAGGATGAAGCTCCTGATTAATGACGAGAAAGGCCTTAAATGTATTAACAATCTCACGGAAATAATGATAGGCGGGGAACCTTTTCCACCCCCGCTGCTTGAAAAATTGCGCAGTTCCACGAATGCAAGAATATATAACATGTATGGACCCACAGAAACGACAGTCTGGTCGTCTGTCAAGGATATGTCCGGAAAAGAAATGATAAATATAGGTA
>Ga0129298_10001125_pt1 | contig 11139 bp, 12 predicted proteins | sample I19B2metaG_FD_94707 | JGI IMG/M metagenome (GOLD analysis project Ga0129298, IMG submission 94707) | Lake sediment bacterial and archeal communities from Gulf of Boni, Indonesia to study Microbial Dark Matter (Phase II) - ​I19B2 metaG | ecosystem: Environmental > Aquatic > Freshwater > Lake >...
GGGATGATCTGTTTCGAAGTTGAGAGTGAGCAAGAAGCGATCGCGACCATCGAGAATCTGAAGATAATCATTCACGGCCTCAGCCTCGGAGGCGTGGAATCGCTCATCTCGATGCCATTGTATTCATCCCACTACTACCTGTCGCCGGACGAATTGGCCGAGGTCGGTTTAAACAGTCGAATGATTCGGCTCTCTGTTGGTCTAGAAGGAGTCAGCGACTTGATCTCGGATCTCGACAGCGCGCTCTTGAAAGCATGAGCATTTGATCTCTCGAAAAACCCTAGATCAACAGTCCGAAGCTTGGTCGCCAAAACAGTGGATCACAACAGCATAGAAGCGCTTCTCTTCAGCTTCTTTGACCCTTTTTCAGGATTCCCGGCGCATTAAGCGCCTCATCGTAAGCGTCCTCGTTGGACGCAGTCTTCTCTTCGATCTCTATCCAAGAGTTTTCTGGATTTTAGAGACTTCTTCTTTTCAACTCTTTGGTCACTTGAAGAACGACGCTGTCGAGCATATCTTGAAATTCTCCTGTGTCAAACATGACTGAGTATTTCTTCTCTTCAATCTCAGCTTTGATCCTATGAAGGAAATTGTCGTCTTTCAAGCATTTTGCATATTTTGGCAATTCTATGAGTCTACTGAGTGCGTCGATGAGTCTAAACGGCCCGTAGAGAGGCGGTTCGTCCATACAACCTCTTGCGGCAGTCGCTAAGAATGCTACGAGTTCGAGTAAATAATCGTCGCCTGTAATTCTCTTTTCCCCTTTCAAGATCTCTCATCCTCCTTTGCTCTTTGACCAGGCCTTACCATACTTGTCCAGAAACGCTATCTTGTCGAGCGGATGTTTTGGAGGAACTTTCGGGGTCTCATCAGGGTAGCCTATCATCAAGATCAATTCAGGCTCAATTCCATCCGGCAACTCCAGAATCTCTTTCACTGCTGCTATCGAGAACGATTTTACAGGGCATGCGCCTAGACCGAGGGCATGTGCAGCGAGAAGCATGTTCTCGACTGCCATTGAGCAATCTGCAATAGTGAGATAGTCTCGACCCAATTTGCCCCCCTTTGCGTAGGCAGTTGCTTTATCTGAACATACAGCGATAGCCATCGGTGTCTCCCCCAAGTATCCTGGCGAGACTTTACGAATCATGTCTAGAATGGTTTGATTCTTGATGACAATAAACTTCCAAGGTTGAAGGTTCGAGCCTGTAGGCGCCCATCTCCCTGCTTCCAGTAACTTCTCGACCAAGTCATCTGGAACTGGTTCAGACTTGAATTTTCGAATCGTTCTTCTAGTCCTGATTGCTTCTAGAACTTCCAATCCGTATACCTCTTTCTGATCTTCTTAGCAGTAAGAAGTTTTCAATCTTTTGAGAACTCTTATATACGTTACCTAGAAAAACCCAACTTCTACTTAGAAGAATAACGATTTGGGAGTTGAAGATAAATGCCGGAATATCAAGAACTTGAATTGGCCAAAGCTGCAGATGTAGTCGTTCGTGAGTTGCTTAAAGTGAAGAAAGGCGAAAGCATGTTGATCACACAAGACACTGAAGGCGAGTGGCTCTTGTATTCGACTCCTTGGGACGAAGCGATGGCGACCAATAACAACGTCCTTTTCCTTTTTCTAGGCGCATAAGGATATAGCGAGTTTGCAGTAGCATTTAGTGGCCGTTGTTAAATCGCTGATAGGAACATGATCGTTCGGCGTATGGGCGAAACGTTCGTCTCCGGGTCCGAATCCGATAGTCGGAATTCCTCTCAATCCAGCTGTATAGTTCCCGTCGGTGCTGAATTGCCATTTGGTGAGTTTCGGACTGCGTTTCAGAACGGATTCTAGAGCTGTTACGGCTCTAGATACTACTTTCTCGTTCCTATCAAGGACCCAAGCTGGGAAGTAAAGTTCAACTCGCTCAGTTTTTCCTGTGTAACATTTCAATCTCGTCGCTGAGATTCTAACTCTCCCCTTAGCTTTGGCTTGCTTCAAGTACCGTTTGCATTCAGCTACCAGTGACTCCCTCGTCTCGCCGGGAATCGTCCTTCTATCGACTGTTATTCGGCATCTATCCGGCACTACTGCACTTTGATCTGGGCTGCATGATATTCTATTGACCGAAACAGTCGCCCTTCCCAGAAACGGGTGGATTGGCAGATTGGAGGCGTTTCTTCTGATTCTTTCTATAACAGGCAACATTGTATGTATAGCGTTGATCCCTCTATGTGGCATGCTTCCATGTGCAGTTCGACCGTAGGTCTCTATCTCGAGCTCTACTCTACCTCTATGGCCTATTGCAATATTGAGGTTCGTCGCCTCTCCGAGAACAACATAGTCAGGTTCATCTATCTTCTCTACGATCTTTCTAATTCCGAAGCCCTCGCACGGCTCCTCGTGGACCACGCAAGCAATAATGAGTTTACCCTTCAGTCTTCCAGTCCGCTTAACGATTGCTCCAGCAAATATCATTGATGCTAGCCCCCCTTTCATGTCGCAGGCCCCTCTCCCGTAGATAGCATTACTGATGACCTTCGCACCGTAAGGGTCCACACGCCAGTTCCTTACGTCTCCGGGGTCTACTGTATCCATATGTCCGTCGAAGATCACTGTCGGACCCTTCGCCGACCCTTCTATTTCTCCGATAACGTTTCCGAAATCGTCGACTTCGACAGAATCGAACTGAAGCCGTCTCATCTTGCTCGCTATGAGTTTAGCGATCTCTTCCTCTCTCCCCGACGGGCTGGGGGTTCTAACAAGTTGCCTGCAGAAGTCTACGAGCTCATCTTTACACTGATCTATTGCTGACTGTAGCATTTCGTCAGTTCTCCACCTATCTTACTTCGGAAAGGTTAGCCAAATATTCGAACATTAAAGTTTTGAAAACAGTCTTTGTCCATCGACGACGTGAAGCTGAAAGTCGAGAAGAAAACAGACACACCCAACGGAGGATAAATCCTCGCGCCTTCACATAGTACTCACGCAAGAACGGACCCGCAGAACACTCTTGCCATGCACGACATATGCTACGAGCACATGAGACACTAGCTGTCTTCAAGGAAACCTTTTTGAAAACGTTTGGTCAAGTGTTAGCTGAACGAGGATGCCGGGATAGCCAAGCCAGGTATGGCGTCGGCTTGCTATCGATCAAGCGCAGAGAGCCGATGACCCTTCTGGGTCTCGTGGGTTCAAATCCCACTCCCGGCGCCAACCAGTTCTTACTGTTTAGCTTTCGTTGGGAAGAATAGTAGTCTTCTACTATCAGAATTCATTTTTACGTAGCGCATATGTCGCATCTTCTACTGTCAAGCCCAGGCAATGAATTCTGACACATTCCGCAGATCAGCCGTTCACTCCTAACGCAGTTGCATGCATCGCACAACTTGCGTAGCACAATCACCATGTCAATCTCCTCTTTTGCCAGTTCATAAGTGAGCTCCAGGAGAATCTTTCTAGCTCTCCTAGATTTACTGACCATATTGACGGAATCGCTTCCTCTAACTCCTTTGAGGTATTGGGTTACAGCAGCAGGAGTGACCCCCATCTTGGCCGCTACTTCACCAGGTCCCAGTCGACATCTCTCGACCATTTCTCTCGATATGATGGCGCGCATTGCGGGTAGGATTTGAGATACAACAACCAGACAAGGTGGCTTCAAGGAACTCCCAGCCATTTAACGCTGTTAAATCAAACGTCCAGATGAAGAGGCTATATAAGAATTCGCATCTACAGAGAGCGGCAGGACATGTGAAGATTCTCGTCGGCGTATGTCTAGGGCGAAGTTAACGCCGTTAAGTTAATTAGCCGGAGCGCCCATATTAACGCCGTTAACAAAACTCCAAGCGCCAGCCAGAGGAGATGCGCCTCAAGAAGGTGGAACTATGGCTGAAGACTCGATTGAAGAGCCCGAAGAATACGAAGATCTCGCCAAATCTGAAAGAAGGATAAGCCCGCTTCATATCGACGACGATTCGCATAGACTCTACCCAAGATTCGATGATTCTATGCGGCGTACATCACCGGAGTTTGAAACGTTTCTCAAAGAAGCACCTATCCAAGAGAAAGCCATAGCCAGCAAGAAAACAGGCAACGCACAAAACGAGAAGCTAGTAAGCCTGCTCAACGCTATCAAGAATCGAAGAAGACTGAAGATTCTTCAAATTCTCTCAAAACATCCGCACGATCTCGAACAGCTACGAGTTCACTTGAAAGACGAAGGATGCTACCACAGCCTAAACACAGTCAAAAAGTATATTGAACCCCTAATCGAGACAGGCCTCATCATAGCCTCGAAGGATGAGTATACGTTAACGCCGCTTGGAAGAGAAATTCAAGACATCTTGAGTGAATATGGACTCGAAGCATTCTCGCCGCACTCGAATTGCTATGAGGAACTATGCATACAAGCTCTGAGATCGGGAAGAAACACCTATCAAGAGCTTACAGGCATTCTTGAGCCGTCAACTCTCCAGAGAGTTTTGAAAAGGCTAGAGAAAGCTGAATTGATCGCGAGGGCCCACTCCTCTGATCACGTCTTCTTCTCCACTATACCTAGGAAACTGGGCGGTAAACTCTCTCCCACTGAAGGAAGAATTCTCAATGCCATCAAGAGAAACCCAAGCTCAGGGGTCCCCGCACGCGAGCTTTCTAAGCTTGTGGGAATAAACCTCAGAAGGACCTACAAGTATCTCGCTAGACTCAAAGAGAAGAAAAGGATTACACAATGGCGAAAACCCGTGAGCTATGAGCTTACGAAAAGAGGCGAGAGCGTCGCCAGATGCCTAGAAGCGATCGCCAACTCCAAACCTGAGTTTTTAGAGTCACAGATCGAATTTGGATTCAACGCCTATGGGGCGATTAAGAACGATGCGTTGATGGCGATTAGACTGACCGGCGAGAAAGGGGTTCTTCAATCTGAACTATGGAAAAAACTAGGATGGGATGGTAGGGAAGGGTCTAGGCAGATACGAAGACTGGAGAAGAAGGGGTTCATAAAGAGGAGAAGGGAACTTCATGCCGGCAAATGGACGTATAGAATATCCCCTATCCGCAAATTCTCGAGCGTCGACTCAATCATCAATATCCCTTGCTCAGGTTGTGATGAGGATCTTTCAGGAAAATGTCCAAACAGTACATTGACCCCGGACAATTGTCAAAAACTCACGAAATGGTTGATGGACCCTAGCAGTAGCGATGCCGGCGAATCCATCAGCCAACAAATACGCTAATGATGACTAGTTCCTAGCCATATACGCGCCCTCTCAAACACTCAACTAGCGGATCGACATTCAAATCCAAGAGCTATTGCGATTCATCTACGCTTATGTGACTGTCTATTAAACCCTATTTAGGCTAGAAGACTTCTGGCCGGCGGTTGAGGCGGTCTTGTATCTCTTTGATCTGTCTAATCCTGTTGGAGTACTCGTTTAGCAGAAACAGGTTCGGGTAATCGCAAGAATAGGCTTGGCAAAGCATCGGCCTAACCTCATAGATCTCGCAACTAGCTTCTATGCCGTTCTGACCGTTCACAAGGAAGAGACATCTGTCCTCGGAACCCCCTAGAAAACTGTATTGATGAGGCCCAACTTGTTCAGCAAACGTCCTCCGATCCTTCCCAGTATACTTCTCAATAAGTGTGATTTCATCCTCAAACACGACAAAGTGATTCGCGCAACAGTGCCCGCAACGATTGCAAACCATCCATACCACCGATGAAAGACCCTACTGACGAGCCGATCTCGCTATTAAGCCTTGCTTCTACCCACAGAAAGTCCGCGTTAGAACCCTAGAGTCAAGAGAGGAGAGCCCAAAGCAAAACTGAGAGAACTCTGCGCTATATTGAACTGTGAAACCGAACTGAAGAGGGAAAGGGCGAAAAGGCTGCTGGAGAAGCCGTGAACAAAACTGGGAATGGTTGAATAGGAAATGTTATGGAACCAGATTCAGCGAGTTGCCGAACGCCTCGCCCCTTTCTTTTTCAAGTGCAGCCCCTCAATTCTGCTTAACGCCTTAGCAATGTTGACGTATGAATTGGCATAAGATATCCTCAAGTATCCTTCTCCGAGGTTGCCGAAGAATGAGCCGGGCATGGTGATGACTCTCGCTTTCTCAGCCAATAGCTCAAATGCTTCCTTAGAACTTACTCCAAGGGCCGTGATGTTTGGAAATACATAGAATGCTCCTTTAGGAGTTCCGCATGAAAACCCTTCGATCCCGTTAAGCCTCTCAACGAGGAGATCTCTTCTTCTACGGTATTCCTTCAACATCGATTCAACGCACTTTTGAGGTCCCGCGAGTGCAGCTAGAGCAGCGATCTGCGAAGCAGATGAAGCACACACACACGTATTGGCTTGAATCTTCGACATAGCCTCAATAACCTCTCTTCTTGCAACAGCGTAACCAACCCTCCAGCCAGTCATAGCATAAGCCTTCGAGAAACCGTTGATCGTTATGGTTCTACTCGCCATTCCAGGAAAGGAAGCGATGCTATAGTGTCTCTCTCCATCATAAATCAACTTCTCATAGATTTCATCAGAAAGCACCATGACATCGTGGTCTGCTGCTATATCAGCAACCCCTCTAAGAGTCTCTTTGTCCAGCACAGCGCCGGTCGGGTTCGAAGGTGAGTTCAATATCACCATTCTCGTTCTCGAGGTTACTCTATCTTCTATGTCATCTGGTCTCGGCTTGAACTCATTATCCTCTAGAACTGGATACGACACCGCTCTGACGCCTATAAACCTCAAACAGTACTGGTAAGCGAAGAAGCTGGGATTAGGCGTCAAGACCTCGTCTCCAGGATTTAAAGTGGCTCTCAAGGCAAGATCAACAGCTTGACCGGACCCACAGGTCACGAGAATCTCAAAGTAAGGATTGGCTTCCACGCCGTTCTCTCGCTTTAATTTTCGACTTATAGCTTCTCTCAAATGAACATACCCTCTCTCTGCTGTGTAATGGGTAAATCCTCTCTTCAAAGCCTCAATCGCAGCCTTGATTATGTGGCTTGGTGTCGCTTGGTCAGGCTCACCGAAGGCCAAGCTGATGGCATTGGGCAACTTGGACGCTTTGATGATCTCGTCCAACCTGAACGGAGGCGCTTCGAATACGCTTCTCGCAACGTAAGATTTTGTCAACTACTATTCCTCAAGCGAACAAAGAAATCATTTAGAGAGGTGCATCTTATAGTTTATCAGACTATGAGTAGAGTCAAGGAAGCCCAAGCCAAGAAAGCTGCTGTAAAGAGATCAACGTCCGATGTAGAAAGTTTTCGACCGACTGGACAATAGAAAGCATAGAATTCGAACTAACACCATTAAGGAAGCATCATTTCAGCGCCGACGCTGATTCGAGAACGCAGCTACAATTCACTAAGTTGCTTCAACGAGGGTTTCGGTACTTTTAATGCCTACTATAGCGTTAACCTTTAGGGCCGCGCTCTTCAATTCTTCAAAGTCCTTAGTTTCAAGGAAGATAACCAAGTCAAATCTTCCGAATACAGGGTAAGCGTCGGTCACCCCTTTGATCTTCTTAGCTTCCTCTGGAACCGCAGCTGCAGCCTTAACTGTAGCTCTTGCTAGGATAAGCCCACGTATCAATCTTCTACATCTCCATAGCTGCAAGTGTTTCAGTCGCTACAACACCGCTGATCGCACCGATCTTCATCGACAGCTGAGTCAACTCCTTGAGGTTAGCCACATCTACACTCGCAACTATATCTGTTCTTCCGACAACCGAGAAAGCCGCTTTGATGCCTTTGAGCTTCGCCACTTCCTTACACACAGCGCCGTGCTTTCCAGCTTCACTCTTCACGAGAATACATGCTTTCATTCTTACTCCCAAATGAATTGGGAGTAAAGCACTGATTAATAATCTTTGTTTCACATGTCATCATTCTGCGCTTGCGGCGAGTCTCTGTATCCTATGGTCTCTATAGGCAAGCTCCGAAAAGGTCCTAAATCAAATTGTTTCAAAATGGATCCTTTGCTAGCTTCGCTGTGCTTTCGACTCGCCCTCTTGGTGTATGTGTTTACAATATACATCGAAAGGATTCCAAAGGACTTCTGCTTCTTAAGGCTAACATAGCTAGAAAGCGTAATGAGAGCTGCTCGCGACTCATTTCGAGGGACTCATCGCCAGATTAGCAGTGGCAACTGAACCGCTCTTCCTCTACATACGATAATTCTAAGCTGTTGGCGCCGTTTCTGTTTATTAGACTGTAGCGTATAGTCTACCGCAGAGTAGAGCTGAGATAGATTCATCTCTGACCGATATCGAACTGTGAGTGTGTGAGCGGAACTTGAAGTTGGGCGTTCATGTCTCGATTTCCGGTTCAATAGACATGGCTGTGGATCGCGCTATCGAGAGAAATTGCACAGCATTTCAGATCTTCACTCGCAATCCGAGGGGCTGGAAGTTCAAGCAGTTATCGAATGATGAAACGAAGATCTTTGTCGATAAGCTAACTGGGTCAGGAATAGATCCAGCTGTAGCGCATATGCCTTATCTCCCTAATCTCGCTTCCCCGAAGAAGAACATTTACGCTATGTCCTTGAAGACTTTGATTGCAGAGCTAGATAGATGCGGAAGGCTCAAAATCCCTTATCTCGTGACCCACCTTGGAAGCCATCTCGGAAGGGGTATGGAGGTAGGTTTCGAGAGGATAATTGATGCTTGTAATGTAGCTCTCTCTAAAGTCAAGAATAACGTCATGCTCCTCTTGGAGAATACTGCTGGAACGAAGAATAGTATGGGTTCATCATTCGAAAACATTCGATATATAATAGGCCGCATTTCAGCTCGAGAACGTGTAGGAATATGCTTCGATACCTGCCACGGATTCGCCGCGGGTTACGACCTCCGAAACACGGAGGCTGTTCAAAAAACTATAGAAGATTTCGACAAGATTCTTGGACTTCGGCTCTTGAAAGCTATTCACTTAAACGATTCGAAAGGAAAGTTGGGCTCTCGTATCGATAGACACGAGCATATCGGCATGGGCTTCATAGGAAATGAAGGTTTCAGAGCCATCCTGCACCATCAATCACTCAAAGATTTGCCTTTCATACTTGAAACGCCGATCGACAATCGCCGCGACGACGTTGGAAACCTCAGAAAAGTCAGAGAATTGGCTTAAGACGCGGTTAAACTATCTTACGATCGTGACGGCTTCATGAATAGAGTTTGGGTCTTGGCCGTTCCGAAAATAAGAAAGTCATTCATGAAAGCAGCGAGTTACCTCGGGGAAACAAAGTGTAACGCTATTCTGATCCCAGTTCCAAGGACTCTTCAAAGATTCATTGAAGAATACGTCCTAGGCGCGCCGTACGAACTATTTGCCGAGAAACTCAGACGCTCGAAACTGATCTTAGAACCACTAGCACCTTGGACGCGCATAGTCGAACCTCTCTTGCGTTCATTAAGGGAAATGAAGCATAAGCCAAAACGGTTAGACATCTTTTGCTATGGGGATCCAATTTGCGAAGAGAAGAGCGCTGAGACCGCAGTTAAGATATCTACGCTAACCTTCAATGTTGCTTCTACAGGAAAGATCGATTTAGAGGCTTGGAGAGAACTACTCGAATCTGAATTGCTTGTGGAGGCTGAAGCTTTCGAGAGGGAAACCAGTTTTACCGTAGATGTGGTGAAAGGCTATTCAGATACTGTCTTCGTCTCAGGAGTTAAAGGAGGACCTATCCTTAAGCGGCTTCGAAGCGCTGGCTACGATGCCCAGTTAGAGTACATTGATCTTCCGCACTATTTCACTCCTTTGCAGATTCTCAGAAACGAGATTGGACTAGAAAGTAGAGGAAAGCTCTTGACTGAGGATCGAATGAAGGAACTGATCCGAGGACACGTCGGCTACGTTAGAGAATATATCTTGAAAAGTAGCGACTTGGATGAAGCGTATCTTCGATGGATTGCAGGATACAGATCAAGGTTTATCTTAGAAGATATCATGCAGAATGCTTAGCGAGGATAGTGCCCATACTTTCTAGCCTCATCTATCATCACGAGAATATTCTCAGTCTTCACGTTGCTGTGTAGTGAATTACTGTCAGCAAGAATGAATCCGCCGCCTCTTGCCGCGGCATCGATACATCTTCTCACATCGATACGAACGTCTTCTTCTGACCCGAACGGCAGAACGTAGGCGCAGTCTACGTTGCCCCTCAGAAAGATCTTGTCTCCATACCGTTTCTTGACGTAAGCTAGGTCCATTACCTTCGGTTCGATAGGATGCAGCCCATCTATGCCCAAGTTGACCAAGTCTTCGAGAATTGGGTATAGGTTTCCATCAGAATGCCTCAAGAAGGGCACTCCTCGCCTGTGACATTCATCTATTAACCTCTTCGTATACGGAAAGAAGAACTCCTTAAAGACCTTCAGCGGGAAGAATGGGCCTTTCCCTTCCGCTACATCGTCACTGTCCGCGATTACGTCCACGCCTCGATCGAGCATCCGTTTAACTATCTCGATATTCGCCTCGGCAACCTTCTCTATCAACTTCCTAGCGAAACCCGGGTTTCGATAAATGTCGTGAGTGAGTTTCTCGATTCCGCCCCTCATCAAGTATGGGAACATCTCCCCACAGTGGCACCATGCTACGACTGGATAATCTTCTCCAGCGTCCCGTTTGGTTAGGTCAACGATATCATAGCTGAGGCTTTCAGGATCCGGGAGCTCAAAACCGTCAAGATCTTCAGGACTCTTTATCGCTCCATCTATCCAGTAAGTCGTTTTGACATCTCTTCTAATCTTGTAGATCTTACCCCACTGATCGACGTATGTTGACTCATCGATAAACTTGAGTTTAAAGCCTCTAGGATAAAGCCAATAATCCGAGACGATGAGTGCGTCTAAATCCATCTTTTTTATGGCCTCATTCAAGAGCTTCTGGTTTCTAAGCATAATCTCATTCATATCCAACTTGGCTTCTTCACGCGTAACCGCGAACCCTCCGCCTCCACCGCCGCCTCCAGCCGCCAGAACCCTCTTGCCAGTTATCCGTTCAACATGAATCGGATCAACATAGGTAGCATCTACTGGAACCGCATCAGGCTCGCCTAGATGAATGGCCGTCATATACCGTTCTTTATGAGTCATCACCATATCGCTGACCTTCGACAGCTTTCTATCGTAGATAGCCC
>Ga0129298_10001128_pt1 | contig 11108 bp, 10 predicted proteins | sample I19B2metaG_FD_94707 | JGI IMG/M metagenome (GOLD analysis project Ga0129298, IMG submission 94707) | Lake sediment bacterial and archeal communities from Gulf of Boni, Indonesia to study Microbial Dark Matter (Phase II) - ​I19B2 metaG | ecosystem: Environmental > Aquatic > Freshwater > Lake >...
CCTGGCTCGGTCGCTTCACCTCGCCCAAGTATGCGGGGCTCCTGGAGTACGGCGGCTGCATGGCGGGCGCCTACCTGTTGCGCCGGGCGCTCCATATGCCGTGGGAGCTGGCGGGGCGCCCCGATGGTGACCTGCTGCGTCAGGGACTCGACGAACTGCGTACCAGCGAGCGGCTCGCCGCCACCCTGGGCGGCATCGCAAACGACCACCACCGGGTCTCGGCCCTGGAGATTACCTGGTACATGCGCAACCAGCTCCTGCGCGACACGGACTGGGCCAGTATGGCCCACTCGCTGGAGGTGCGGGTCCCCTTTCTCGACCTGGACCTCTTGCGCCGCGTGGCCCCGGGTCTCGGCGGGCCGCAGGCACCCGACAAGCGGGCCGTGGCCCGGATGGTCGGCAACCTGCCGGACGAGGTCATCGACCGCCGTAAAACCGGCTTCACGGTGCCGGTCCGCGACTGGCTGCTTGGAGGGACAGGCCTGCCTGGTGCGCGAGGCCTACGGGGCTGGGCGGAAATGCTGATGGATCAGTACAGGGTGACAGGCAATTCAGCTAATTGCTAGTTCGCTAAATTTAATGATATTACTCTTCTGATTCATGTCACATAGTTATCTCATGGAACGGATCAGGAGGGTGATTTTCGCTCAATTACATTCTGGAGGTTTAAAATGAACAACCAGCCTGCTTCGGTTATACATGTTGGCGGAACACGGATCAGTCGCAAAGATCCAGTATATTTTATAGCTGAGATCGGCTCCAATTTTGACAGAGACCTGAATCGTGCCAAGGATTTGATATGCTTGGCTAAAGAGGCCGGGGCTGACGCAGCCAAGTTTCAGCATTACACGGCAGGATCGCTGGTGAGTGACCGTGGCTTCCGTGAATTGGGGGGGCGCCAGTCCCATCAGGCGTCATGGAAAAAATCGGTCTTCGAGACCTATGAGGATGCGTCGCTTAACCGGGATTGGACCGCTGCATTGAAGGAAACCTGCGATGAGGTGGGGATGGCGTTTTTTACGAGCCCCTATTCGCCGGAATTGGTGGATTACGTCGAGCCTTACGTGCCTGCCTACAAGGTCGGATCCGGAGATATCACCTGGCTTGAGATTATCAAGCATATGGCGGCGAAGGGCAAGCCGGTCCTGCTGGCAACGGGCGCATCCGATCTCGAAGATGTCCGGCGGGCAGCGGACGCCACGCTTGCCCTCACACCAGACCTAGTGCTGCTCCAGTGCAACACAAACTATACCGCCGCTGCTAACAACTATTCCTTCCTGCAACTCAACGTATTGCGTACCTTTGAGACTATGTACCCGGGGGTCATTCTCGGCCTGAGCGACCATATGCCGGGTCATGTGTCAGTTCTGGGCGCGGTTGCACTGGGTGCCCGCGTAATCGAAAAGCACTTTACCGACTCCACGGACCGGGAAGGCCCTGATCATCCCTTTTCAATGACGCCTGCGACGTGGCGGGAGATGGTTGACAGGACTCGGGAGCTCGAGGCTGCGCTAGGTGACGGAGAAAAGAGGATTGAGGAGAACGAACGTGACACAGTCATTGTTCAGCGTCGCTGCATTCGCGCCAAACGAGATCTTGCCAAGGGCAGCCGTCTTAATGTTGAAGATCTGGAGATGCTCCGACCGTGTCCGCGAGACGCCATACCGCCCTATGATGCCGTGAATCTACTTGGAAAACAGCTTGCCAGGGATGTGGGAGCGGGTGAGTATTTCCGCTGGAGCGATCTGGACTGACTAGATGGGCACTAACTTACGCAAAGGAAATGCAGCAATGAATTCTTCCAATTCTCGTATCCTGGTTACCGGTGCATGCGGGTCGGTAGGCACGGCGCTGGTTCACCGTCTTCTTGATGACGGGCACACCGTATGTGCCTTCGATCAGAGCGAAGATGGTCTCTTCCGGCTTGATCAGGAGCAGAAGGACCGGGGTGGTGACCGGTTGAGGCTGTTCCTCGGAAATGTTCGAGACGAGGTGCGTCTCCGGCGGGCCATGGAGGGTGTCAACACCGTCTTCCACTGCGCCGCCCTGAAACATGTCTACTTGTCCGAATACAACCCGTTCGAGGCTATGCAGACTAATATCGTCGGCACCAACAACATCATCCAGGCGGCGGTGGCCGCCGGCGTAGAGCGGGTCATCCTCACCAGCAGCGATAAGGCGGTCAACCCGACGAGTACCATGGGGGCGACGAAATTGCTCGGCGAGCGTCTGTTTATTGCAGCCAACCACCATGCAGGCAGCCATAGGACTCGATTCGCCTGCGTCCGTTTCGGCAACGTCCTGAACTCGAACGGCTCGGTACTGCAGATTTTCAAGCGGCAACTGGCAAACGGCCAGCCACTGACCATCACCTCCACCGCGATGACCCGTTTCTTCATCTCCATGTCCCAGGCGGTGGAGCTCTGCCTCACCGCCGCCACCCGGATGGTCGGGGGCGAAATCTTCGTCATGAGTATGGGGTGCTGCGATATCCTGAGCCTGGCGAAGGCTGTGAGCGGCGATTGCCCGTTCCAGTTCGTGGAGATTGGCAACAAGCCGGGCGAGAAGCTGTATGAAGAGTTGGTCACGGAGAGCGAAGCCCCCCGCACGGTGCTTGAAGGCAACACCTACGTGATCCTGCCGGACACCATCGATCTCATGTCCGATGAAATCCGCAGGCAGTACGCCGCCTACGACCAACTGCCACGACTCACCAGACCGCTGCGCTCCGACGAGGCCCTCCTTTCCGGGGCCGAGGTGTCCGCCATGCTGGGTACGGCGCAGTTACTCTGAATAAGGCCAGGTGATACGACAATGACTATAGATCAGGCAGATAACGTGGAGCGCTTCGGCGCGCTGGCAAAGGCATATCAGGAAGTGGGTGACCGCACCTGGCTGTCCGGGGATTTTTCCGAGGCGAATCTCCAAACCTCCCGGGACCTCTATACACCGGAGAGCATGGCCGCCCGTCAGCCCCGGCCGAAGGGGCTAGAGGTCTACGCCCTGCTTTCAGGGCTCCCCTTCCCGGAGGAGTTCGTCGATCAGCTCGTCCGGGTCCAGCAGCAGATTTCAGCCGTGCTCGCCGATAGTCTCCATTACTGGGTGGCCCCCGCAAACCTCGGCGTCGAGTACTGCGTCTTCAAATGGCCTACCGAATTGATCACCGACGGGCAACTCGCCGTAATACGCGAGGTGCTGGGGGGGCTTCGCTATCCGCCGTTCAAGTTCAGTATCCGTGGGATCCAGGTAAACCCCGACGGTTGCGTTGTTGCCAAGGGATTTGACGGGGGGGGCGTGCTGTTCGCGATCCGGGAAGAGCTGAAGGCGGCAATACCGTTTCTGCCGGCCCGGCAGTCGGGATGGGCCCATGTCCCCATGGGACGCATCCTGGAACCGCTTGGCGCCGAGAAGTTCGGCCGTTTGCTCCGGCTGGCGGAAGAATTGAAAGAAGCGCCGGTTTTTTCGACCGATATCGATGTCCTGCGCCTCGTTCATGAGACCCGCTGGTACATGGAAGAGAAGACCGTCCTTGCCGAGTATCCGTTGGTGAGGGCAGCATGATCCTGGCCATCATTCAGGCGCGCATGGGCTCGACCCGATTGCCGGGAAAGATGCTCAGCGTGATCGGCGACAGGACGCTCATCCGGCATTGTGTCGATCAGGTGCGGCAGGCGCAGCTGATCGACCGGGTGCTGGTTGCCACTACTGTGGGACCGGAAGACGATCCTCTTGTTGAGGAGGTTGTTGGTTGCGGCGGTGAAATCTACCGCGGCAGCAGCACCGATGTGCTGGATCGTTTCTATCAGGCGGCAAAGGCCCATGGTGCGGACGTGATCGTGCGAATCTGCGGGGATTGTCCCTTCATCGATCCTGAGGTGATCGACCGGACCGTGCGGTATTTTCTCGATAACAGCGACAGCTACGATTATGTATCGAATGTCCATCCGCCGAGCGTGCCGGATGGTTACGACGTTGAGGTGGTGACCTTTCGGGCCCTGGAACGCGCCTGGTCGACGGCCAGAATGACGTCACAGCGGGAGCATGTGACGACCGCGATCTGGGAACATCCGGAAACCTACCGGGTTGGCGTAGTTACCCATGAGGAAAACCTTTCCCATCTGCGCGTCGTGGTTGATGAGCCAGAAGATCTGGAAATGCTGCGGGCTATCTATGTCAGACTTTCCGGCAGGCCGCTGACATTGGCGAACGTGGTGCAGGTGCTGCGGGAAAAACCGGAAATCTCCGTGATGAACAAGCGCTTCGAGAGAGAGGCCGGATATCGTAAATCACTGGCAGAGGACAGATATTATGAACGGTAATGACATGGAAAAAAGGCTCAAGGAGCTGATCCCTGGCGGGGCACATACCTATAGCAAAGGTTCGGACCAGTTTCCGGCTAATGCTCCAAAGGTGATCACCCACGGCAAGGGGGTCTATATCTGGGATGTGGACGGCAACAAGTACCTGGACTGGTGCATGGGGCTCTATTCGGTCGTCCTGGGTCATGCCTACGAACCGGTGGTAAGTCGGGTGAGGAGCCAACTGGAAAAGGGGACGAACTTCCAGCGGCCGGCCATCGAGGAGTTGCAACTGGCCGAAATGCTCGTGGACTTGGTGCCGTGTGCCGATATGGTGAAATTCGCTAAAAACGGTTCCACGGTTACGACCGCCGCCTTCAAATTGTCCCGGGCCTTTACCGGCCGGGAGAAGATCGCCATCTGCTCCGATCACCCATTTTTCAGCTATGACGACTGGTTCATCGGGTCGACTCCCTGTTCAGAAGGCATTACCGAGTACGAAAAGCGGCTGTCGCTCAAATTCAGGTACAACGATATCGACAGCGTCAAGAAGGTGTTCGAGGAGCACAAGGGACAGATTGCCGCCCTGATCATGGAACCCATGAAGTTTGAGGAACCGAGAGATGGTTTCCTCCATAAGGTAGGGGAGTTGTGCCGGGAGAACGGTACTGTGTATATACTGGATGAAATGATTACCGGTTTTCGGTTCCCCCTGGGTGGAGCACAGAAATATTTTAACGTCACCCCGGATCTGACGACCTTCGGCAAGGCGGTCGCCAACGGTTTTTCCATGGCATTCCTTGGCGGCAAACGGAAAATCATGGAGCTCGGCGGTATCGATCCGGGCAAAAAGAAGGTTTTTCTCGTCTCCACTACCCATGGTGCGGAAACCCACTCGCTAGTTGCGGCCATGGCCACCATCGACGAGTTCAGGAAGCATGACGTGGTCGGGCATATTTGGGATGTGGGTGCACAGATGATCGCCAAGGTAACGGAGTTGATCGGCCAGAAGGGTTTGTCTGACTACGTGAAGATCACCGGGCACAACTATTTGCCGCTGATGCTGTTCAAGGACCGTAACGGCGCGGATTCGCTCGACTACAAGACGTTGTTCATGCAGGAGATGATCAAGCGGGGCATCCTGTTTCAGGGGCTCTTCGTTGCTGCCTACCAGCATACCCGGGCCGAGATCGACACCACCCTGCAGGCGATCGCTGAATGCCTCGATGTGTACAAAGCGGCGATCGAGGCTGGCACGCTGGAGGGGTATCTGGTCGGCGAAGCCATCAAGCCGGTATTCAGGGCGGTAAACTGATTAACCTGCTTGAAACGCAGGCCACCGGACGCCATTGCCTGAATGCCACGTCTGAATTCTGCCGGGGAGCCTGATGGTTGAAGATGCATTTTGTTTGATCAACGCATGTGAACAGCGCTTTCCGGTGCACTCTTGGGTGATCGGCGAGATGCATGTCTGGCCGCTGTTGCGGGTGAACATTTTCTTCAGACTGTTACATGCCGTTACCAAGGATGCGCAACCGGCCGCCGCGCAGCGGAAGGGCGCTTTCGGCCGTCTGTCGCAGGTGCGTTCCTTGATTTCACACTCTCTGGAATATGGGGCGGCGGCGTGGCGGGATCGGGGGCATAACGCGTCACCGGATGCCACCGATGTGGTGATCCTCGGCGACAATACCTCCCGCATCCTGATCAACGGGGTCTGGTATGACCGACTCTGTGAACCGCTGATCGAGGTGCTGGCGGCAAAAGGGATTCATTGCCTCCATCTTGAGCCGAAACCGGTCTACCGGATTCCTCGGAGCAACTCGTCGCGCTTCATCTACCCGGCACTGGAACTGGCGCGGCTGAAGAGCCGCATGACTCACTGCGACGCCTTGCCGGGAGGGTTGGAGGGATATGGGGAGTTTCTCGGCTATGTGACTTCCCGATGTCCGGATATCACGGTACCGTCACCTGACGATCTGGTCCGCCTCGCGCAGCAGACCATCTTTCAGGCGGATTACTACGAGGCTGTGCTGCGCCGGCTCGGACCGAGTTTGGCGTTCGTGGTGGAATATTACTATTCGGGCATGGCGTTCACGCTGGCCTGCAACCGGCTCAATATCCCGGTGGTCGAAGTACCCCACGGCAATCACGGTGTGACGCACATTGCCTACAGCCGCTGGAAGAACATCCCCGGGAGCGGATTCAATACACACCCGGCGATCTTCTGGTGCTGGACGGCGCAGGAGGCCGACTGCATCGGAGCCTGGGCCAGGGGGGGGGCGTTGCCGGTGCCGGTTATCGGCGGGAACCCCTGGCTGGAACGCTGGCTGCACGGCACCGACGCTCTGGTCAGCCGCTACGACCGTCGCGTGGCGGAACTAAAACAGCGCTATCCGGGTGAAAGGCACATCCTTTTGACCTACGAGTTTGATATGGAAAGCGCTGCCCGTCTGATCGAGACTGCGCCTGCCTCATGGCGCTGGTGGGTCCGGCTCCATCCCTGCAAGCTCGATTCGCTCCCGGAGGTGGCAAAGTTGTTCGCCCAGCGGGGTATCGGCAACATCGAGATCGAGCAGGCCACGTCCCTGCCGCTCTATGCATTGCTGAGGCAGATGGATGGCCACGTTACCGAGTGCTCCAGCGTGGTCATCGAGGCAGACCGCTTTGGCGTGCCGTCGGTCGTTACGACGGAGCTCGGGGCGGGGTTGTTCCGGGAGCAGGTGGCGACAGGCAGCGCGCGGGTTATCAGCGACAACGCGGGTGTGGTTGCCCGTCTTTGTGAGGCGGGCCGTGTCACGGCCTCCGGCGGTGCCGATGAGTCTCGGTTCCGGCAGGCCCTGGATCAGATCCTGGCGTATGCCGCGACGGACGTCGCCGACAGGGTGCGGTTCTCATGGCACTGAAGGGGGCTGAAAAGCTGTTCCAGTCGGCCGGGATCTATACGGTCTCCCGCATCCTGAGCTCGGCGGTCCCCTTCCTGATGATGCCGGTGCTCACCCGCTATCTGACGCCCGCCGACTACGGCATCGTGGCCATGTTCGCGGCGGTTCTGACGTTCGTCAATCCGTTCGTCGGCATCAATGCGGCCGGCACCATCGGTGTCCGCTACTTCAGCAAGGAGCACATCGAGATGCCGCGCTATGTCGGCACGTGCCTCTATGTCTCCCTGGCGACCCTGGTGCTCGTGGCGCTCTTCTTCGCCCTGTTCGGCTCGTTCGTCAGCCGGGTCACCCAGTTTCCGGCACCCTGGCTCTGGTCTGTCGTGCTGGTTGCGGCAGGCCAGCTCGTGGTCAGGATCGTCATGACTTTCTGGCAGGTGGAACAGCGGGCCCTTGCCTACGGCGTCTTTCTCAATGTGCAGACGCTCGTGAACGTGGCGCTTTCCGTGCTGTTCGTCATCGTGCTCGGTCGCAACTGGCAGGGGCGCATCGAGGCCCAGGTGGTTACCATCTGCTGCTTCGCGGCCATCGGGCTGTACATCCTCTGGCGCAAGGGCCAGGTGAGCATGCACTATGACCGGGGCTATGCCTTGGACATGGTTCGATTCGGTCTGCCACTGATCCCGCATGAGATCGGCGGCATCGTTATCGGCCAGACCGACCGGTTCTTCATCACAAACATGGTTGGCATCGGGGAAACAGGCGTGTACAGCGTGGGGTACCAGGTCGGCGGCATCATCGAAATCCTGGCGCTGTCGTTCAACCAGGCCTATTCACCCTGGCTGTTCCGCAAGCTCCGGGACGGCGGCGACGACTTCAAGCGGACGCTGGTGAAATACACCTATGCGTACATGGCGGGGATATTGCTCCTGGCAGTGGGGTTCGCTGCCATTGCCCCCTGGCTGCTCTCGTTCTTTGTCGGCAAGGCCTTCGGCGGCTCCGGTGTCTACACCTTCTGGATTTCCATTGGCTTCGCCTTCAGTGGCATGTACTACATGGTCTGCAACTATATCTTCTATGCGGGGAAGACCTCGGTCCTGGCGGCAGTGACCTTCGCCACGGCGCTGTTGAACGTGGTATTCAACTACGTGCTCATCAAGCTGAACGGGCCGGTAGGGGCCGCCCAGGCATCGGCCATCGCATTTTTCATCAGTTTCGTTCTGACCTGGATATTGAGTGCGCGGGTCTATCCCATGCCGTGGAACCTGTTTCGTCACAGAGAGGCGCAGTAATGATTACCGTCATAGACTACGGCATGGGCAATTTGGGCTCCATCCAGAACATGCTGAAAAAGATCGGTGTCCCGGCGTGCATCTCGTCATCGCCCGAGGAGATTCTGGCGGCGGAAAAGTTGATCCTGCCGGGAGTCGGTTCATTCGACCATGGCATGGCCAGCCTGGCGAGCCGCAGTCTGCTGGATCCGCTCAACGAGGCCGTGCTCCGCCGGGGCAGGCCGATTCTCGGCATCTGTCTCGGGATGCAGCTCATGACCCGGCGCAGCGAGGAGGGGCAGGCTCCGGGGCTTGGCTGGATCGATGCCGATGTTGTCCGGTTCGACATCGCCGGTAGCGGTCTGCGGGTGCCGCACATGGGCTGGAACCAGGTCAGCCTGCAGCGGCCCGACCCCCTGTTTGACGGTATAGGGGCTCAGACGCGCTACTATTTCGTCCATTCATATCATGTCTGCTGCCGGAACCGGGATGATGTGGTGACCGCCACGACCCATGGACTGGAGTTCGTTTCGTCGTTCCAGCACGGGAACATCTTCGGTGTCCAGTTTCACCCGGAAAAGAGCCACAAGTTTGGGATGAAATTGTTGGAAAATTTCAGCCGTGTTTTTTAGGTCGGGATGAAGGGGAGATCAAGTGGAAGAACTTAATATAGATGCCTGTTCGATTTGCCAACTGAAATGCGTACGCTGTCCGGCGACGGAGATGGATTACAAGAGCACGATTGGCCAAGGATATCTAAGGTTCGAAAAATTCAAGAGGCTGATTGATGCGAATCCTCAGTTGCAGAGGGTTGAGCTGGAAAATATTGGTGAGTTGTTTCTCAATCCCGAGTTGTTATTAATTATAGAATATGCGCACAGCAAAAATGTCCAGATAGGGTGCTCTGTCGGGGCAAATCTTAACCATGCCACTGACGAAATGCTTGAAGGTCTCGTCAAATATGGTTTTCATAATTTGACCTGTTCAATTGACGGGGCTTCGCCAGAGACATACGCGATCTACCGGGTTGGTGGCGACTTCAACAGGGTGATGCAAAATATTAGTAAAATCAATATATTTAAGAAAAAATATAATTCGGAGCTACCTAAGCTGAAATGGCAATTTATTGTTTTTGGGCATAATGAGCACGAAATACCCACAGCAAAAAAACTAGCTACCGATCTGGGGATGGAGTTTATTCCCAAGATGTCCTGGGATTCGGAATATTCCCCGATAAAGGATCGGGATTTCGTCCTCAGAGAAACGGGCTGGTCGTTTTTGACGCGCGGGGAGTACGAAGAAGTGACGGGGAAGTGCTATCTGCGCAGTACCTGCTACAGTCTCTGGCATTCTCCCAGAATTAATTGGGATGGGAGAGTGTTGGGTTGTTGCTGGAACACCTGGAGTGATTTTGGTGGAAACGCCTTTGAGCAGGGATACATGACGGCTGTAAATTCGGATGTAATGCAGCGGGCAAAACAACTGTTGATGGGGCAGATAGGTCCGGCTGACGACATTCCTTGCACAATTTGTGAATTGTACGCAAAGCTCGCTCAGACAGGAGAATTCTTAACGTCACAGGAAATTTATGCACAACAGTCGCGTTGGTATTTGTTTGCCCGCAATCTGTACCGTGTTTCTGGTTTGAAACGGCTGGATATAAATGTCAAGCTTCGTAATTTGGTTTTTCGAGTACGTCGCTTTTTAAAAAGAGCTTAGAGTTTTATAACAAGATCGATGTTGACAGTACATCTAACCTTGGTGCCATATGCTTAAGACACGCGTCATACCCTGCCTGCTGCTCAGGAACAACGGCCTGGTGAAGACGGTTAAGTTCAAGGACCCCAAGTACGTGGGGGACCCGATCAATGCCGTCAAGATATTCAACGACAAAGAGGTCGACGAGCTGGTCTTCCTGGACATCACCGCCACCAACGAGAACCGGGGACCGGCCTTCAAGGTAATCTCGGAGATCGCCAGCGAGTGCTTCATGCCCCTCGGCTACGGCGGCGGCATCCGGACCATGGATGATATTCAGCGGATCTTCGCCTTAGGAGTTGAGAAGGTGATCATCAACAGCAGTGCCCACAGCAACCCGAGCCTGGTCAGTGCTGCGGCCGCCAGCTTCGGCAGCCAGAGCATCGTGGTCTCCATGGATGTAAAAAAGAACTTCTTCGGCAAGTACACGGTGCATACCTGCTCAGGCACGAAGAGCACCTCGACCGGCCCGGTGGAATACGCCCGGAAGATGGTCGAACTCGGGGCCGGTGAGCTGATCGTCAACTCCATCGACCGTGACGGCACCATGGGGGGCATGGACACCAACCTCATCGCCATGGTGACCGCGGCTGTGAACATCCCGGTGGTGGCCTGCGGCGGCGCCGGCACTATCGAACACCTCCACGAGGCGGTCAGCCGTGGAGGGGCCTCGGCCGTGGCCGCCGGCAGCATGTTCGTGTTCCAGGGGAAGCACCGCGCCGTGCTGATCAGCTATCCGGAACGGGAACAGCTGGACCGCATCTTTGATTGAGGATGATACTGTGAGCGCAAGAAAGGATTCAGATATGCAGCACAGGGTTTGCACCAGATGCGTCATGGACACATCTGATCCATTCATCGAGTTTGATGCCGATGGCGTCTGCAACCATTGTCGGTCGTAC
>Ga0129298_10001129_pt1 | contig 11100 bp, 13 predicted proteins | sample I19B2metaG_FD_94707 | JGI IMG/M metagenome (GOLD analysis project Ga0129298, IMG submission 94707) | Lake sediment bacterial and archeal communities from Gulf of Boni, Indonesia to study Microbial Dark Matter (Phase II) - ​I19B2 metaG | ecosystem: Environmental > Aquatic > Freshwater > Lake >...
CAATAACTGCTATAGATAGAATTTGCCAATCTGGTGCAAACGCAATTAGGAATTGACTTAAGCCAAGAGTAAGAGTCATTGTTCCAACTAGTTTTTTCCTGCCGTACAAGTCTGCCATGTGACCGCCAACTATGGCTACAATAATGAATGAGGCGCTACCCAGAGCTGTAACTAAGCCTATGATTATTTCCGTTCCGCCTAATCCAAGCACGTATGGTGAAAAATAAGTGTTACAGATGCTTGTTGGAATACCCCAAAGAGTCGATGTGAGGGTGAGCACTAAGAAATTGCGAGTCATGAATCCGAATCGTGGTTTGTCTTCCTTCATAGCCAATGCTTATGCCCTCATTTCTCACTCTTTCTTTAGTGACATGCGCGATTTGGTGGCACATCTGAATCGGCATTCAAGAGAACGTTCCCACTTAAAAAATTAATCGCTCATTAACTGAATAATAGCGTTACACACATCATTTATTAGCGAATAAATGAATAAATTCTCAGAAAGGGAAATTGAATGCTTCCACGCGTCATCCGGGGTCCCTTAGCTTTCTTATTATATGCGTTATTCCTTCTGGTTTTTTGTGTAGGAGTTATCTGGGGTGTTGTTTGGCCAATTCTAAACTTGTTTGATGTACCAATAACATATCTTTATATTATGACAGTTGTTGCGTACATCTTTCTGATGACAGCTGTTATCATAATGGTAGAGAAAAGAAGAAGAAAGGATGCTGCTATCGAAAAACTACCTGTGAAAGAGGTTATTGAAGGAGCAGCCAAGATTTGTCCTCGTTGTGGAACTTTGGCCAGTCAAAAATCAATCAAGTGTCCGAAATGTGGTGCTTCACTAGAAAAATGAGACTCGTTGAATAAGCATGAGTGCCCATGTGCGTCGAAGGCTTCATTTATCTGTAAGCCTGATTTAGGCTGAAAGCCCTTTTTCAAGCTCTATCTCAAATTTCTTCTCTAACTCAGAAATCTCTTCTAATGTTTTTGCAACTTTTGAAAACTTCATTGTTGAAGCTTCGGCTTGGCATTTTCCATAGATGCATGCTTGTTTCATTCTGGTCTCTGATGCTTTTTCCAAATAATCATTCTTGAATGGTGCATCTTTGATAAACATGGCACTATCAAAGCACCTTTGGGCTGAAACTCGAAAGGTAAATGTTGCGTAAAACCTTAGCCACCGTCGTAACTTATAACGTTTAATATCTTCGGCAAGCTTTTTGATAGCTAACGGACCAGTGTAAGGAGAAGCCCTTTCCACTAAGTATTTCCTTCCTTTTTCTTTCAAGTTTTGAAGGCCTAAAACCAAAGTATCCTTGTAGAGCTTTTCAACAGAAGGCGTCCCAAGCTTTTCCTTAATCAACCAGAGGGAATATGGGCCTCTTTTATATTCAATCGCCTCCGCGTTCCAAGCCTTAACAAAATCGCTTATTGGCAATGGTACTTGTAAGTATCCATCTGGGTCATTGAGAATTATGTGGTCTCTAGCTAGCTCTAAAGCAATCACATAATGGTCTGCACCTTTCTTGAACTTGCAATAGGGGTCATAAGCAAGAAAACCCATGTCTACTGGACCTATGAGAATTGGCTCCTCTTCTAAGGCTCTCTTCAAGAACGACAGAGCTTCATCTGCAGATTGAAAACACTTAAACCGATACTCGTACTGCAAAGTCTTTAGAGCACGTTCTACTCCATCGTGTGGGTTGTAGCCATTAACAGCGAATCCACCACCATCTGATGCTATGTAAACAAAACCGAATGGAACAGTGGTCACGCACTCGAGAAAAGGCAACGGATAAAAATCGCCTTTCCAGCTTAAGATCATGTTCAAACATTTCGAATAACAATAACTCATTCTGCCAACAAAAGGAACATGCCACAATTCTAAACCCCCACAAATTACTCCTGTCCTAATGATATTTATATTTTCAAAACTAAATCTGCACCGATGCACCGAAGAAATAAAACAGAATGGTGGGCCCGAAGGGATTTGAACCCTTGACCACTCCCCGAATGCAAGTAGTGCTCACATTCTACAGGTTATGAGCCTGTCGCTCTTAACCGTGCTGAGCTACGGGCCCTCACACTATTCGAATTTGACATCCTCATTTAAGGATTTTCTGTTTTTCCACATGCTAAAATCTTTAAGCCTTAAACGTTGATAGAAGTTTAAGGAGGGATGAGTTACGGTCAAGATTGAGAGAATATATCATATTACCTTTCCTGTGTCGGATTCAAAGAGAGCTGCAGCCTTCTACGAAAATATTCTTGGCTTTAAGAAAATCGGCGAATGGCCTAACTATGTAGAGTTTGACGTTGGAGGAGTACAGTTTGGTTTTGGACCAGGTGGTAAGCTGGAAATCTTTCTCCTCGTCGACGATGTTGACAAAGCCTACCAAGAACTTAAGGCGAAAGGCGTCAAGTTCGTTACAGAGCTAAAGGATATGCATTGGGGTGCTCGAGCGGCAACGTTCATGGACCCTGACGGAAACGAATTCACTATAGAGACATTTAAGAAGAAGTAGGGTTCATGGTTCAATTACTTTTACTTGTCTAAAACTTCGTTTGCATGCTTCAACCTAGCAGATGTTAACTCGCTCAACATTGCAACTTGCTCTGTAGATAAGTAATTCCTAATCGAAGAATCAAAAAGAATACTTACAGAAGATTCAAACTCCCGATTTTGAGCCCACAAAACAATCGCGATAGGCACTAAAGGTAAAGGATAAATCTTAACAGAACAGTCGCCATATTCTGTTTTAGAGCCGCCTAAAAGTTTCGAGGCTTCGACAAGTCTCTCGGTCTTTGACCCGAAAACCTTCTGAATAGGATTCACTGCTCGCCTAAGAAAAGCGTTATAATAAGCGTGTCCGCCTGGCAACTGTCTAAAGGAGACCAGTTTCAAGGTTTCTGAGATAGGCTTGGCATCTGCATAGCCAGAGAGAATGCAGTATAGGCTAGGTGCAATTTCTACAAATGGTTGATTCCTTAACTCGTCAAAAACTGAACCCTCATCAAGAGAAACCCTTAATCCCAAAAGCCTCAAAAAAGATGAATCCGCAAAACCAAGTTTTCCTTTCAACTCGGATACCTTACTTTTGCAGCGCACCCAAGTCCACAAGCCACTTTCAGAGATTCTGTTTGACACAAACACCTTCCTCGCCTACTTAGGACTTTACTAGTATCCTCTTGGCTCACAGATATAAAATCTGAAGGTGATGATGAAGATGATGATGAAGGTTAAAATAATTTTGAATTACAAAAGGTGAAGAAGAAGTAGAAGAAGAACAGAAAAATAATTTTAATTTTCCGCCAAAGACAGAGACTGAGAGTCTTTAAACTTTAAATATCGCAGAAATTGGTTAACATACTGCGCCGCCGTAGCTCAGCTCGGTAGAGCGGCTGACTAAGCACCTTAACCATTGCTTAGGCTGAAGCTGTTAACCAGTCGGTCGTCGGTCCGAGTCCGAAAACAGTGAACAAGCGTCCTGTTTGACTAAACCGGCGGCGCCAAATTATCATTCGACCTTTCTTTAATGAAATTTGGACTTTCCGAGTATCAAATTTTGGTTTAAGGCATTGAGCATATCGTTTGTAGAACCATTTTTTGGCAATTTAAACATTAGCATTTGCTTTTTTCTTGCCCCAATTTATCCTATTCCAAACTCTCTCGTGAAAATAGTACGCTATACTTGTGTAGACATTGCTGACAATCATAAACGCAAACGCAACTTCAATTCTACCCGTAAGCAGATAGGTTGCGGCAAAGTCTAGTATAAGAATAACAATTCTATAAGTAATTGCTTTAGTTAACGACCTTGTCCAACGTTCTTTAAAATTCGGCTTTTCGCTGTTCATTTTCTTTCACAATCTCCAGTTTCTGAGTTGCTAATTATTTCTAAACAATTCACTAATAACTAATATTTGGAATAATCGGGTCGAGTCAAAACCCTTTATTTGGATTCAGCTTTTGCCAGAAGTAAGAAAATGCCGAAGGCAACTAAGGCTATGCCAGCAATTATGAAGACGAAGGAGAAGTTAGCTACTTGTCCGCCCACTTCAGGTGGACTGGTATATGTGAAGTAAACAAGTAATGCACCAATAATGATGCTTAATAGTCCAAAGAATTTTTCGGCAATGGTTAAGCCCATAGGTGGTTCTTTACTCATTTCTGTCACTTTGAAGTTGTAGACTTCAGAGGAATATTTCATGCTCATTTATTAAACTAGCGATACTCAACCCGCCTCTTTCAGTTTTGCAGGTAAATACTCGTCAACAATATATGTTAAGCCATAGCGACTAAACGCCTCTTGTTCAGCCTTCTTCTTAATCTTTAGAAACTGCTTAATTTCTCTCTGCCATAATGCCCCATTATAACGTAGGTCCTTCTGCAACTCCAACAAACGTTTAATGTCAATCTGAGTTAACTCATCGCTCGGCAACTTGTAATCTACAATGTCAGTAGCCCAAACCCCACTCCACTTAGCATCAGGCGTAGTTAAATCTCGCAAATGTGCAGCATTAGCCGAGCCTGAAATAATAACCATTGCTATGTGCATGCCCCATGGATCGCCATCGGTGAAAATGTAGACAGGTAACTCTAACTCTTTGTTCAGTCTGTGAATAAATTGCCTTGTCGCACGTGGCGCCTGTCCAGCCGTAAGGATGAGTAGAGCATTGTATTTTTTGTGAACTTCTTCTTCGATAAACCTAGTAAATAATCCACCCTTTTCAATTGCAATCACAATGTCCGCAGTTGTCTTAACAAATTCTGCAGAAGTCAATGCTGGACCAATCATAACGCCGTCTGGATGAGAAGTAAGATTGTATTGCTTTCCCTCATAACCCGGAACCGTATATTCAATTGTCAAGTCTCCGAAAATCGCTGAACGTTCTTCTGGAAATACTTTAAAATCTTCACGAGCGTAACCGACAACTGTTTCAAGGTCAGTTATGATTGCGTTTGATTCTGGTTGATCCTTAAATGCAACATCGTAAGCCTGCGCAGAATAATAAACATCTCGAAGGGTCGATGTCTTCCGATTCTGAGAGAGTTCGTCAGCGAAGTAAGCAGTCCAAACCAATTGGGTAAAAGGCTTAATATGACGAATGTTTCTTGCACTTCTACGCACACTTTTGTCACCCAAAACATACTGCCTAATTTCCGGATTATAGAAAATGTTCTCGATTGATCTGCTGGGCATTTTGATCCATGGGAAAACGCCTTGATTCATCTGGGCATAAAGTTTTTTTCCGAAATCTGTTAAATTCGTTAATACTTCTTTCCTTTTTTCGGTTATTGAAGTTTCAGTTTCCTTCTTCTTCAAACTTCTTCACGCTCCTTAACAGGGGTTCAATATTTGGCTCCTTTTTTTCTTCAGCTAGTTCTGTTGAGAATTTGGCTATTTTTGGTAGATATTTGGAAAAGACACTTAGTCGCTTTCTTTCTTTTTCAACATGCTCTCGTCTGCTTAAAAATAGTTGTAGTTGGCGAGCGACTTCGCGGATTCCGTTTAGAACTTCGTTTTTCACTTCTGGTCTATCTGCAATAAATTCTTTCCCAACAGTTTTGTATGGAACTTTTGTGCTGCACACGTGAACCAATATTGCGATAGGCATGCCAGCCAAAACTTTGTATCTGCGCCAGTTGATTTCTTTTATGACTTTCACTGAAACATCGCTTGCTTCATCATACAATAACGGAATGCGGTTAGCAAAACGGTAAACTATGATTTCATCGCTTGCTGGTATGTTCCCGCCATAAGCGATGGCTGTTTCAATGATGAATGGGTGACCAGAATAGGCTGAAGGCTTACGTTGGCAAACTGCAATAAATTCGGGATTTAGTTCCTTCAAAATTCCAGCCTTTAGTAAATCTTCACCTAATGGAGACAGGCAACTTGCGTCTGGAGGGAGAAAACCGTCAAATCTCTTCATCATCTGCACAAGTTTCACGATTTCTTGAGGCTTCAACTTCTTCGGGTCTTTTGCCATATCGATTTCGGCAAACTTCAAGAAATTCTGTGATATGATTTCGCCAACTCTGTGAAAGTGGGTGCGCATAAAATCGAGCATGTTTCTACAATTCATGACCTGAATAATACGTTGAATGGTTTCTACATCTACTCCATACGGATGTGGAAGCGTCTCTTTGGGAGGCAGTGGAACCGAAGTAGTGACACGATTAAACTTGTATAACCTTCCTTTTGGGTCGGCGAAAGTGATGTTAGCATAGGGATTGAGTAAGGCTGTTTGCTTCAGATACTCCAGAATTTTTGGCATTGCCCTAAAGTAGTCTCCTTCCAGAGAAAATTCGACAATTGTTCCGCGCCACTGTTCTTTATTGATATGGATCTTGCGGTCTAAAATTATAGGTCGATTTCTTTGAATATCAATGCTTAGTTTGTAGCGGTAAATCTTTGATGAGCCTGTGCTTGACGTAACCTCAACGGGTTTATGAGTTGTTATCTGTCCGTAGAGAATTGCCATTTTTCCGCCTAAACCGAATGTTCCTCGAGTCTGTTTCAACTTATATTTCGAGCCGAACAGAACTTGACCGAAAGCTGAAGGTATATGGCGTGGATGAACGCCAGATCCGTTATCTTCAACCCTTAATTGGTAAGTACTGATTTCTTGATTTTCTTGGTTTCTTTGATTTACCTGGTTTTCGGGATTTTCTTCGCCATCATAGGACAGGCGAACGTAAATTTCTGATGGAACACATAGCATATCAGAGGCGTCAAGAGAGTTTTCCACAAGTTCTCTGACGGATGAAAAAATTGCTTTCGCTGGGCTTGTGAAGCCAGCTATGTCTCGGTTTCGGTAGAAGAAGTCGGCGGGACTTATCTCTTCAAAGGTTGCCACCGACCAATTTGCCTCCTTTCAACTATTAATGTCAAACGCAAAATATTCAGTTTTCTTCACTTTTCCATTTTTTCGTATGGAGTTTCCCATAGTTCCAGTTTCTTTTTCTTTAATTCTCTCCTTTTCTTATGCAAGAATCTGTAAACAGTGCTGTGTTGACTTCCTCTGATTAGCATTGAAACAGCTTCTCTTGCAGCTTCAATTTGCTCCATACTGCCAATTATTGAGATTGTGTACCCATAAACAGAGACATAAGTTTCTGTTAATTCCTCTATGATTTTTCTCGTTTTGCCACCTTTTCCAATGACTCTTCCTTCCAACCTTTTTATGTCAGAGAGTGATTTCCCTACAATTTCTCGCAAGTCTATAACCTCTAACACATTGTCTTCATCTTCTAACAGTCTAAATGCACGTTCTGGCGAAAAACCTCTTCCAATAGCAGTAACAACTTCTCTTCCACTGAAAAGAATAGTTGGGTCATGCTCTGTGGCATCTTGTGTTATTGTCACATCGCCTGCTTCGCTGTCTATCTGAAGTGTCACTGAAAGCTTCTTCTCTATGATTTCTTTGACTCGTCCATCAGGACCTATCAGCACTCCTACACGTTCTCTGGGAATCTTTACAAAAACACTTGGCTTAGCCACCGACAACTCTCCTATACATTTCGTCTACTGACAGAATATCCACATTAAGGTTATGAAAATATTGAAATAAATTTTCCAAGTCTCTCTTAAGAAACTGACTTGCCATAGGATGCTCAACATGAACTGCTTGTGCAAAATCAAAAAGCACAGGCTGACTCTTCCATAGCATGACATTATATTCACTTAGGTCAGCATGAACAAGCCCAGCTTGCTGGTACAACCTCTCTACATAAGTCAACAATTGTTTGTAGAGTTTTCTTGGGTTTTCTGGAAAAGACTCCTTCAAGAGAGGAGCACTGACTCCTTCTTTTCCGATAAATTCCATAATAAGCACGTTGCGACTTACAGCAATTGGCTTGGGCACTCTAACTCTTGCTTCGTGAGCCATATGTAGGTTCTTGAATTCTTTTTGAGCCCATGTGTAAATAAGTGAGCGCGTATCTCTTTTGACGTGAGCGAATCTTGGGTCGCCTTCAATGTAGGAAAGCATGCCTTTTTTAAATTCTGTAGAGACTGTTAAATAGATTTTTATCGCCAATTCGTTTCCTTCAGAGTCTTTTCCCCAATATATGCGGGCTTCTTTTCCAGCATTGACAACGCCAAAAATCCTGTCAATTGTTCCCTTATTCAAAAAATCGTAAACAGTCATGAGAGTGGAGCGGTCAAAAACTTCCTCTAAAACTTCGTATTCTTCACTTCTTTTCTCCTTCATTAACTGCTTAGTTTCATAGGCTCTTTCCTTACGTCCTATTCTTCTTTCCACCTTCCTGCGAAAAGACACCTTTTGCCTCCTCATTTAACAGTAAGGTAACCATTTTTTCTCAGCGTGTCAGCCTGAGCCCTCGTGTAACGCCACATGACATCACCTCGTTTGTCAGACTGAAAATCCCAAGGGGAAACAAGAACTACGTCTCCCTCTCTTATCCACACCCTTCTTTTCATTTTGCCTCTTATTCGACATAGGCGTTCATTGCCATCTTGGCATTTCACTAAAACTCTGTCAAACCCCAACAGCTTTATAGCTACTCCAAGCACATCGTTAGCAGTTGGCAACACCATGTCACTGATTTCTTCTTCACTGAGGACCTTCTTCTTACCCAAGCAGTCACCTTCAGCAACCATTTCGCTACAGAAGGAGTTAACCTTCCTTAAAAATATGTTCATGACATTAGAGAATTACTAGTTTACATCAAGCCCGTTGCATTACATTTTGATAATTTGCGCATGCGGGACACCTGAAATTTTCAGAACCGCTTCGGGATGAATCAAACCCTTCTCCACTGCTTTCTTCACAATCGTATGCCCGACCATGTTAACGATTGTAGACTGCTCTACGAGGTCTATGGCTTCTTCCACGTTCACTTTTAATCCCTTATAAAATTCTTCACGTACTTCAAAGACGATTTTTCCTTCTCGCAAAACTCTTCCAAGTAAATCAGCGTCACATGTGGCTAAGAGGGTGCATCCGCCCCATTTCCGCATTTTCACATACACTTGCAACGGTTTCACTTTACACAATTCTTAGAGATGATTTTGCGCCGCAAGCTTCACATACTAAGAAAGTAAACCGCTTTTCTTTCACTATCTTCGTGTCAGGACGTTTGCAAACAGGACAGACAACAAATTCACTAACATACCTTTCAATCAAACGGTCAATAGTTTCGCCTCTGAACTTTCCCTGAAAAATCGCGCGTGCTCCATCTAAGCCCGCCTTTGTAGCCATCTCTCTCGTCAGGAACTTCAGTAAATGATTTTGATTCCGATTAAGCATGTTGCAGATTTCGCCAAAATTTTGAATTACGGTGCGCATACCGATTGTGGATGAATTGACTCTAGGGATTTCAAAGCGTTCATGCCTAGAAACTTGTTGAGGAAGTTGTGAACGGGCACGTGCCAACATTTCCTTATAGCTAGTTTTCATTTAAAGTCCTTCAAGCAGTTTTCTCTAGGCCTAGTGAACCTGCATCCTCTAAGATATGAAATCATCATTTAAATATATTAATATAGAGTCAAAGAAGGCTCAATGCTGAAAAACCTTAAAGAAAAAGAAACCTCAAAATACACATCCATTCAGTGGTGAAAACTTGGGCAAATCTTTCGTTCACCATTACATTCCAAACTCTATTCCAGAAATCAAAAAACAGATGATGAAAGAAATTGGAATCAAAGACATTGAGGAACTTTACAGCGATGTTCCCTCAAAGTTGAGACTAAAGAGAAAATTGAAGTTGCTAAATTCAATGTCAGAGCAAGAAGTAGAGTCATACATTCGAAAACTCTTGTGCAAAAACAAGACTTTTCACGACATGCCCTTCTTCTTAGGCGCAGGCTGTTGGCCTCACTACGTGCCTGCAGCAGTCGAAGAAATCGTTCAAAGAACAGAATTTCTAACATCATATACGCCGTATCAGCCAGAAATTTCGCAAGGAATCCTACAAGCGCTTTTTGAGTATCAGTGCATGATTTGCGAAATAACTGCCATGGATGTTGCCAACTGTTCCATGTATGACTGGGCTTCGGCTTTAGGGGAAGCTGTTAGAATGGCGGTTCGATTGACCCATCGCACAGAAGCATTGATCCCAAGAATAATTCATCCAGAAAGGGCTGACACATTAAAGACTTACACCGAACCTATAGGATTACATATTAAAACCGTGAGTTATGACAAGGAAACAGGGCAACTTAACCTTGAAGACCTAGAATCAAAAATTTCGGAGAAAACTGCAGCCGTTTACATAGAAAATCCTACCTATCTTGGCTTCATAGAAACGCAAGTTGAGGACATTGTCCAAGAAGCCCATGATCATGGAGCATTATTCATCGTTGGAGTAGACCCGATTTCACTTGGCGTGTTGAAACCCCCAGGCGAATATGAAGCAGACATTGTTATTGGCGAGGGTCAACCGCTTGGAAATAATATGAATTATGGTGGTCCCCTTCTCGGCATATTCGCCTGCAAGGATGACATGCAAATGATTAGACAAATGCCAGGGCGTATAATTGGAATGACTACTACTTTGGACGGAAAAAGAGTCGGATTTTGCAATGCCTTGCAGACTAGAGAGCAACATATCAGAAGGGAAAATGCGACATCAAACATTTGTTCAAATGAAGCATTATGCGGAGTTGCAGCTGCAATTTACTTATCTCTGCTTGGTCCAAAAGGATTAGAGGAACTTGGAAAAACCATAATGAGCAAGGCACAATATGCCATGCGAATTTTGAACAAAATTGATGGAGTCAAGGCGCCTATGTTCAACTCTGCTCACTTCAAGGAATTCACGGTAAACTTCGGCAGAACTAAGAAAACTGTCAGCCAAATCCATAAGCAACTTCTAAAAAAAGGCATTCATGGAGGAAAAAACATTGCAAAGGAATTTTCAGAACTTGGCGAAACTGCACTTTACTGTGTTACTGAGGTTCATTCAAAAGAAGAAATTGACAACCTCGCTGAATCTTTGAAACAAATCATAGAAGAAAGGTGATGACAATGTTTAGACAAGCTCGTTGGGATGAAAAAGTCATTTTTGACTTGGGATTCGTTGGAAGAAGAGGCTTTGCTGTACCCGAAATCGAGACTGAAGTAAAA
>Ga0129298_10001131_pt1 | contig 11091 bp, 8 predicted proteins | sample I19B2metaG_FD_94707 | JGI IMG/M metagenome (GOLD analysis project Ga0129298, IMG submission 94707) | Lake sediment bacterial and archeal communities from Gulf of Boni, Indonesia to study Microbial Dark Matter (Phase II) - ​I19B2 metaG | ecosystem: Environmental > Aquatic > Freshwater > Lake >...
CAACGTCCGCTGCCAGAAGCAGGCGGGCTACTACGTCGTTGACATCCCACTTCCGTTCGGGGAGATAGCGGCGGCTCGGATGGCCGCGCTGGCAGACGTGGTGGAAGTCCATGGGGAAGGCATGCTGCGCATGACGCAGAGTCAGAACGTTTGCCTCCGCTGGGTCGGCGAGGCAGAGCTGCCGGCTCTCCACGCGAAGCTCGCGGGGATCGGCCTTACCTCCAGCCTCCCGCCCGTGCTCCGTAACTTGGTCACCTGCGCGGGCGCGGCCACTTGCCAGCTTGGGCTATGCCGCGCCAAGGAGCTGGCGCAAGCGGTGTCAAGAGAGCTTGAGCGGAGCGGCCTCGATCTGGCCAGGTTGGGTGAGGTGAAACTCCACATCAGCGGCTGCCCCTGCGCCTGCGGGCGCCACCCGGTGGGTCACGTGGGGCTTTACGGCGCCGCCCGGAGAGCCGGTGCAAGGCTCGCGCCATACTACGTCTTCCAGCTCGGCGGGCGAGTCGGCGCGGGCCGCACCCGTCTGGCTGAGGGCAGTGCGGCCTTGCCGGCGAAGAACGTGCCCGCTTTCTTGAAGGAGCTGTTCGCGGCCTTCCTTAGTTCGAATGGACATGCCGACTTCAACGCCTTCCTCGAAGCCGGCGGCTGCGAGACGGCGCAGGAGATCGCCCTCAAATACAGCGACATTGCCGACTTCGAGGAGGACAAGAATCCTTACTTCGATTGGGGCGCGGGCGAACTCTTTTCTCTGGCCGGGCGCGGAGCTGGCGAATGCGGCGCGGGCGTTTTCGACCTTATCGAGCTAGACTTGGCGACCGCGGTCGAGGCGCTTGCGGAGGGCAAATGCTTCGCCGCCACCGTGCACGCCGCGCGTGCGCTCTTGGTCACCCGCGGGCAAGAACCAACCAGCGTCCTGGAATCGCTGGACCTGTTCCGGAAGCTGTTCCTCGCCGAGGGCCTGGTCGCCCCGCGGTTCGCGGACCTCATAGATGACGCGGTGCGATGTGGCTCTCTCGCGAACCCCGAGACCGAGTTCCGCGGGAGGGCCGAGGAGGCCAGGGCTCTGGTGGCCGAGGTGAAGGCCCTGTATGAGAACATGGACGCCTCCCTACGTTTCACCGCCGCCTCCCAACGCGAAGCACAACACGAGCCCCCGCTGTCCCCTGAGGAAACGGCGGCCACTTCCGGCCCAGACCCGCAGGCCTTCCCACCGGCCCCCAACCGAGAGCAGGACTTCAGGGGCGTCCGCTGCCCGCTCAACTACGTCAAGACGAAGCTCACCTTGGAGCAGATGCAACCCGGGGAGGTCCTTGCCGTGCGGCTCGATGAGGAGGGCGCGCGCAATGTGTCTGCCAGCGTCTCGGACGATGGCCAAGAGGTTCTCGCCGTCGAGAAGGAAGGCCAGCACTGGCGGGTGGTGATCCGCAAGGCGCGATAGCGGCGTCCACATGCCCCTCCGGCTCTGGACCGAGAGTGCCCCGAGCACCCCAATTCTCTCGGACGAATCTAAATGGCTGCCGGCTGAAGCCCGCGCCACGTCTCGATTCGGACCAGCGTGTCTGACCACTTTCATGTCGCGCACCCGCTAGACTGGAAGCTATGCGAACCTTTTGCCTGCTCGTGGCGGTGGCCTCCGGCGCCGCTTCGCAATTGCCTGATTTCTACCAGACGGTGGCGCGCGTGAGCTGGGTGGTCAGCGACGTGGACCGCGTTACCGAGGGCTGGAACAAAACGGGGTTGGCGCGGATCCAGCCCGCACGGGAGGTGGATCTGCCGGAAGTGCAGTTCCGCGGCCGGGTCACTCCGGTGCGCGTGCGCGCGGCCTCCGGTGTCATCGGCGACGTACCAGTAGACTTCATCCAGCCCCTAGGCGGCCAGAATGCATACACCGAGTTCCTGAAGAAGCACGGCGACGGGGTATTCAGCCTGTTTCATCGCGTGCCATCGCTCGACGCCCTCGGCCAGGAACTGGCTCGCCTGCACGGGCTGGGCGTGGACGTGTTGCAGCGCGGCACGCTGGAAGACGGCTCAGTGCAATACGCTTACCTGGACACGGAAGCTCAGGGGAAGTATGTCCTCGGGCTTGTCTACCTGCCGCCGGGCTTCACCGGAGAGCCTCCGGAGCCGCCCGGCAGGATCTCCCAGTTCGCTTTCGTGGTGCGTGACCAGAAAGCCGTCTCAGCGTACTGGACCAGGCTGGGCTTCCCCGCCATGACTTACTCGCAGGGCTCCTTGCGCGACCGCAGATACCGGGGGCAGCCGGCTGCCTACGACCACATCCTGGGCTGGCAGCGCCACGGCAAGATCCCTTACGAGTGGATCCTGCCGCTGAAAGGTCCCACCGTGTACAACGACTTTCTGAAGGCCCACGGCGAAGGCTTCCAACACTTCGGCGTGCCAGCGGAGGACTTCGACAAGGCGGTCGCGGATTGGGACAAGCTGGGCTACAAGGTTTCGCAGTCCGGCGCCTGGGGCGAGGACGGCAAGAAAGGCTCGGGCCGCTACGCCTACATCGACACCGATGCCTTGGGCGGAATAAACATCGAATTGCTTTGGAACTTCCGGTAGGTTGCCCTACCGCCCGCCTTTCCTCCAAAAAGAGCAAAGGAGCCGGAAGGTTCGTGTCCCCGGCAACGCAAGCACACGGATGAGCGGTGCGAAATCAGCTCCCCGTTGCTGGTGCTCGGCACACCTACAAAGCGGGGTTAGCAGCTTCTTGAGCCGCCAGAGTCACTTGTTGGCAAGGTCGCAAGAAGCAGCTCCAACGAAGGCGCTGGCGTGTATAATCAATCATAGCCAGGAAGCCAGAACGGAGATCCTGGCTCATGGGGGTGATGAGAATGTCACGAACGGCTTTAATCTTGCTTCTGGTGCTGGCGCCGTTTCCCGCGGCAGCCCAAACCACATTTGCCACCATCACTGGAACGGTAACGGACCCATCCGGGGCGGCGGTGGCCGGGGCGCAGGTCGTCGCGGTGCACGCCCAGAGCGGCTATCGCTACACGGCCCAGTCGAACGCGGCGGGCAATTACACGCTGGCCCAACTGCGCGAGGGCGAGTATACGCTACGGGCGCAGGCCTCTGGATTCAAGGAATTCGTCGCCCAGCAGATCACGCTGGCAGCCATGGACGTGCGGCGGATCGACGTGCCCCTAGAAGTCGGGACGCTCCAGACCACCGTGGAGGTTTCCGCCGGCGCGACGCTGATCGAAACCGAGACGGCGCGCATCAGCGACTCCAAGACCTCTGTCCAGTTGACCTCGTTGCCGCTGAATACCCGCTCGCTGTGGAACTTCGTCGGGCTCTCGCCGGGCGTGATCCAGGCGGACAGCGACACCGCCACGCGGCGGTTCGCGGGCAGCACCCATAACCAGTCCGACGCCTCCATCGACGGGATCACGCTGAGCAACCAGTACGACGGAACGCAGATCAGCCCGCTGGTGAGCCAGATCGAGAGCTTCGAGGAAGTGCGCATTGACATGGCCAATAACACTGCGGAATTCGGCGGCATCGGCCAAGTCACAATCATCACCAAGAGCGGTGGGAACCGGGTGCGCGGCTCCGGGTTTGATTACTATTCCACCCCGTGGTTCCGGGCGCGCAATCCGTTTTCGCCCCAGCGGGGCACTGGGATCCGCCACAACCCGGGCGGTTCCGTGGGGGGCCCAGTGGTGATTCCGAAGCTTTACGACGGCCACAACCGCAGCTTCTTTTTCTTCTCGTTCGAAACGTCGCGCGGCTCGCAGGTGCTCTCGAACCTGCGGCCCACGGTGCCTATTCCGGCCTGGCGGGAGGGCGACTTCTCGCGGGAGTCCACGGCCATCCGCGACCCGTTCGCCGGGAACGCGCCTTTCCCCGGCAACGTGGTTCCCGGGTCGCGCATCAACCAGGTCTCGCGCAAGATTCAGGAGCGGTTCTATCCGCTGCCGAACAGCGGGGACGTGAACACCTTCCGCGGCCAGAATTTCCAGGTGCAGTTGCTGCGTCCTTTCGACCCGAACACTTACTGGACCACGCGCGGCGATCACCGTTTCAGCGAAAAGCACTTCGTCTTCGGACGCTATACCTGGAACCGCTCGCACTCGCGGGATTTCGACAGCAGCCTGCCGGCCATCGGCCGCCGCTGGCAGACGCGCGACACGCGCGCCGTGCAGCTCTCTTACACAGCCGCCCTCAGCGTCAACTGGATCAACGAGTTCCGCTGGGGGTTCGCGTACAACGACAATCCCCGCAACGGGCCGCTGATGGGGCTGGAGGTGGTGAAGTCGCTGGGCCTCACCGGGCTTTGGCCGGACCTGCCGGACGTCAACGGCGTCTATCGGGTCTCGTTTTCGGGGCTGGGCATCACGGGCATCTCGCAAACCGCTTGGCGCCATCCCGGATTCAAGAACTTCGCGCAGCAGTTTCAGGAACAGATGAGCTGGTTCCGGGGGCGGCACAACCTGAAAGCTGGTGTGTTGCTGGGCCGCACGCTTTACCAGGACCACCAAATGCCGGACGCGCTGTTCGGCTCTGCCAGCTTTTCCAACCGCTTCACCGGGCACCCGTACGCCGATTTCCTGCTGGGCGTCCCCACCTCGGCCTCGCGCGCCGCGCCCACGTTCTTCATCGACCGGCTGCGCTGGTCGTGGGATTTCTTTCTCACCGACGAGTACAAGATCCGGCCGGACCTGACCCTGAACCTCGGGCTGCGTTACGAACTGCACCCCGGCTATCGCGAGCAGGCCGGGCGCCAGGCCACCTTCGACGTGGTGTCGAGCCGCATCGTGGTGCCGGACGGTTCCCTCAAACTAGTCAGCCCCCTCATGCCGAAAGACTACGTGCCCCTAGTGGAGGCCTCCTCGGCGGGTTACGATGCCAAGCGGCTGCTGCGCAACGATACCAACAATTTCGCGCCGCGGGTGGGAATTGCGTGGCGCCCCTTCGGCCCGCGCACGGTTTTCCGCACGGGCTTCGGCATTTTCTACGACGTAGTGCCCCGTGCAGTGTCGGCCGGCGGCTCGCCATTCATCGTCAACGAACCTTCCTTCACCAATCCCACGCCGGTGCCCACCCTGGTGCTGCCGCAGGTGTTCCCAGCCAGCGTGGGGGGACCCACCACCATTTCGCTCCCGGGCGCCATCCGGGTGGACCTGCGCGACCCATATTCGATGCAGTACAACTTCACCATCGAGCACCAGCGCTGGTCCTCCGGCTTCCGCATCTCCTACATCGGCACCAATACGCGGCAGGGAGAGTGGGGCTACAACTACAACCAGCCACTGCCCGACAACCGGCCATACGTGGACAAGCCGCGGGCTTACCCGAAATACCCGGCCATCACTTACACCTCGAACGGGGCCGGGCACCAGTATCACTCGCTGACGCTAGAAACGGACCGGCGCTTCGCGGCCGGCCTCAGCTATCAGCTCTCCTGGGTCTGGGCGCGGGACATCGGCGACTTGGAACGCGGCGCCAGCCCGGAGAACGCCTACGACCGGCGGCGCGAACGCGGTGTGTGGATCGACATCCCCACGCATCGGGTGACGGGCAATCTCTACTACGAACTTCCGTTCGGCCGGGGCAAACGCTGGCTCTCCGGCGCCAGCCGCTGGGTACGCGGCCTGGCCGGGGGTTGGGAGTTCACCTCGGTTTACAGCTTCCACTCCGGCGAGTTCCTCACGCCGCAGTGGACCCTGCCTGACCCGGTGGGGACGGCGTACACCACCTCGCGCACCCCCGCGCAGGTCACCATCCGTCCCAACTATCTGCGCAACGCCAACCTACCCAAGGACCAGCGCTCCACGGCACGCTGGTTCGACATCACCGCTTTCGGGGCGCCCGCGCTGGGCACATACGGAACCTCAGCGAGAGGAGTAATCTTCGGTCCCGGCTCGCAGATCGTGAACGGCGGTATCACCAGGCGCTTCAACCTCAAGGAGTCGTTGCGCCTGGGATGGGAACTGACCGCCACTAACCTGTTCAACACACCCAATTACTCCAACCCGGATATGAGCATCACCTCGCTGGCCAATGCCGGCGTGATCACCGGCACGGGCGGCGTCTCCCAACTGGACCCCTCCGGCGCACGCGCGTTCCGCACGGGGCTGCGGCTGGAGTGGTAGGGCCGCGGACAAGGACTTCATGAAAACGATGCGGTTCTCGGCTTTGTTTGTGGCCGCGGCGCTGGCGTTCGCTGGCAGCCTACCCGTGTTCCCTGGCGCCAAGGGCTTTGGCGTGACCACTCCGGCGGGCCGCGGCGGGCGCGTGATCCGGGTGACCAGCCTGGAAGCGGCGGGGCTGGGCACCCTGCGCGAGGCGCTGGAGGCGACAGGGCCGCGCATCGTGGTCTTCGAGGTGGGCGGCATCATCGACTTGGGCCGCAAGAACCTGGAGATCCGCGAGCCCTTCGTCACTATCGCGGGCGAGACCGCGCCATCGCCGGGCATCACCATCATCCGCGGCGGTATCACCATCCACGGGCACGACGTGCTCATACGGCACATCCGCGTGCGGCCGGGCGATGCCGAACAGCCCAAGAAAAGCGGCTGGGAGCCGGAGGTGACCACCTCGGCGGCCTACAACGTGGTGGTGGATCACTGCTCCGTATCGTGGGCCCTCGACGAGAACCTCTCGGCCTCGGGGCCGCGCTACAGCGGGCCGCAAGCCACCTCGCACGACGTGACTTTCAGTAACTGCATCCTGGCCGAGGGACTCTACGACGCCTCGCACTCCAAGGGCGTCCACTCCATGGGGACGCTGGTGCACGATAACTGCACCAATATCGCCATTATCGGGAACCTGTATGCCCATAACAACCAGCGCAACCCCTACTTCAAGGCGCTGACCACGGGCGTGGTCGTGAACAACGTGATCTATAATCCCGGCACCCGGGCCATCACGGTGGATTTTCCGGACAGCGAGTGGGTACGCCGGTCCAAGCCCGCCAACGGGCGCGTGGCGGTGGTGGGCAACGTTATGATTCGCGGCGCCAACACCCGACCGGGCCTGGAGATGGTGGGCCGCAAGGGAGACGTGTACTTAAAGGACAACCTGGCCGTGGATTCCCCCCTCACCGCCGGCGCGCTCATCCTGCTGGACGAGCCGCCGGTGTGGCCCGAGGGCCTCGTGGCACTGCCGGCGGAGAAAACCGTGGCTTACGTCACGCGGCACGCCGGGGCGCGGCCCAAGGACCGGGACCCGGTGGATCTGCGAATTCTGCGCGATTTCGAGCAGCGCAAGGGCAAATTCGTCAACAGCCAGGAGGAAGTGGGCGGGTATCCCCAAGCCGCCACGACGCGGCGCAAGCTGGAGATCCCGCGCGACGTGGACGCATGGCTGGCGAAGATGGCCGCAACCGTGGAATAGCGGCCGCAGAAAGCCGTCCCACAGATTGCCGCTGGGCAGCGAAGCTCTCACAAGGTACTTCCGGTAGGCTGCCCTACCGCCCGCCCTCGACAATCTCAGACACCGCCCCATCCACGTCCTGGATCCGGATCTTCAGCCGCCGGCGCCCCTGGAGTCGCTTTTCAGGGACCTCGAAGCGGGCCGCCACCATGCGGTCCAGGGACTGGCGTGGGGCGATACGGGTTCGCACCACGAGCGTCGGGTTGTACTTCTGGCCGAGTACCGGGTAGTACTGGAAAAGGCGCTGGGCGTCCACTTCGGAAATCACGGCGCCCTCAAGAACATTCCCCTGGGCATCTTCCATCGACACGGCCACTTCTCGCACGACGAAGAGGTAGTCGGAGCCATTCACGAAGCGGAAATCCAGGACCGCGATGGAGGCGGCCTCCTCAACCGAGAGCAGGCGGACTTTCTGGATGGAGCCTTCCAGCTCCAAGTGCGTGCCGCGCTGAAGGAACAGGGTGAGAGCGACGGCCAGGCCAGCCAGTAGCACTCCCACGCCGAAGTAAGGCAGAAGTTCTTTGCGCAACGGGACTTACCCAACGATCCTGAGAATTTCCTTCACCGCGGCGTGCGAGCTCTCGATGAGCTGCGGCCCGAAGATGTGGGTCTCAAGGCCGAAGCAGCCGCGGTAGCCATCCCGGGTGAACGCTTCGAATATTGCCTTCCAATCCAGACGCTGCGGGTAATCCAGTATGCTGCGACCCTTAATATGTACGTTGCCGACGCGGTCCGGCGGCAGCAGCCGGTAGCCCTCCGGAAAGGGAACTTCCTTGAAGGGGGTGCCGTTCAGCGGATCCCAGTTGATGCCCAGCCACTTCGAGGGTAGCCGCTTCATCAACTCGGCCAGTTCCGCGCTGGTGGCCACGTTGCAGGAGCCTTCGTTCTCGACCAGCAGGTGGACCTTTTCCTTGGCGGCCAGAGCGACCATGGGCTCCAGGATCTCTACTAGGCGCGGCATCAGCTTGGCAGGCTCCTCGACCCGGGAGAAGGTGAAGATGCGGAGCTTGTCCGTGCCCAGGACCTTGGCGGCGCGGATAGCCTGGCCCAAGTGCTCCATGCGGCGCTCGAAACGCTCGGTCTCTTGCTTGAGGCGTCGTGCACGGGCTCCCTCGCTTTCGGGTCGTCGTCGCGCCGGTTCGGTCCCAGGCAGGCCGAACTTCAACAGCGAGGCGTCGAGAAAGGAGATCCGGACCCCGTTTTCGGAGAACTCCCTGGCCGCCGCTCGCAGCTCCGGCTCAGGCATGGCTTCATAGGCTTGCTTGGACCCTGGCACGCCGCGCAGCTCCAGCCACTTCAGACCGTACTGCTTGGCGAAGGCGATGGCTTCCGCCGGGGAGTTCGCGCATTCATCGGAAATGGCGCTGATGCGGGTCCGATCGACGCGCTGGGCGGCCCCGAGCGCCCTAGCCGCCACCGGGACGACAACAAGCTCTCGTCTGGTCACTCTGTCATGATACCCCCACCCCCGGGGCGCCGTTCAAACCCGGTCCAGGGACAGGAACTCCTGGATGTGGGGGTGGTCGGAGCGCTCCAGCTCTTCCGGGATACCGGAGAAAACGATGCCGCCTTCGTGCAGCACCACCACGCGATCGGCCACCTTGCGCATGAGTTCCAGGTCGTGGGTGACCACGATGGAGGTCAGCCGCAACTGGCGCTTGAGCCGAAGCATGAGGTTGGCCAGGTGGTTGGACATGATGGGGTCCACCATGGTGGTGGGCTCATCATACAGGATGCACTCGGGCTGGGCCGCCAGGGCCCGGGCAATGGCTACAGCCCGCTTGTAGCCGGTGGAGATGTCGGCCGGGTAAGCCTCCTCGTACTCCCCCAGGTCCACCAGCTTGAGCAGGCCCCGGACGACGTCCTGCTTGTTCTGCTCGTCGTAATCCTCGCGTAACTCCAACGAAAACAGGATGTTCTCGCCAATGGTGAGGGAGTCGAACAAGGCCCCGGACTGGAACACCATGGTGACCTTCTTGCGGATGCGTCGCAACTCCGGCTCATCAAAGTCCGTAATGTCCTGGTGGCAAACGATGATGCGACCCGCGTCGGGCTTCAGGAAGCCCATGATGTGGCCCAAGGTCACGGACTTCCCCACCCCGCTCCGCCCGATTATGGCCACTGTCTCCCCGGCGTTGACGTGGAAGCTGACATCGACCAAGACCGGGGTGTCAAACGTCTTATAGACGTGGCGGAACTCGATGTAATGAGGGTAAGACTCCGTCATGGCGCACCGGCCGGGAGGATCGGGCCATGAAGCAGCGCCGCCCGGCGCCAACTCCGGCGAGCCAATTCTTTAGGGGTGTTCAGGTTCTCGAAGTACTCAGGCTCGGTAATCGGCCAGTGGGCCACCCGCAGGCCCGCCAGCGCCTGCACGACCTGGCGCACACCGTGTTGGAGGGCTTCCGCCAGCGGCTCGGCCAGCTTCTGGCGATAGACGGCGCAGAGCGGTTCCAGCCGCCCGCAGGACCAGGCCGGAACCAGGGCGTCGAAGTTCATGGACTCGGCCGCCTCGAGCAGGCTCTTCAGGAAGTCCGCGGTGACGGCAGGCATGTCGCAGGCCACCACCAGATTCCACTCAGCCGGGGAGGCCACGAGCGCGGCGTGGATGCCTGCCAGCGGCCCGCAGTGATAGAAAAAGTCAGGGACCACAAGGTATGGCAGATGCGGGTACCGGCGCGGCGGGCCCACCAAGACGACGCATCCGGCGGCCGAGGCAACCCGCGCGGCCACGTGCTCGACCAGGGTCGCCCCGCCATAAGGCAGCAGGGCTTTGTTGCGGCCCATCCGGGAGGCGGAGCCCCCCGCCAGCACAAAGCCCGCGCGCTTCATGTCAAAATGATAACTCAGGGCCGCCTGGCGGATGGCGGAGTGCTCCGGCCGGGACATGGCGTGGAGAAGTGTATTGTAGGCGGCGGCGGAAGGCAGTATAATCAATAAAAACAAACAGATGCGTTTCTGTTCCAACCTGACGCTCCTCGCGCTGGCCGCCTCGATGACCGCCGCGGCCGCCTCCCCGGTGCACAAAGCCAGCTTGGTGGTGCGGGCGGACCGGCGTAGCGGGCGCCTGGTGCGCAGCGTGGTGGTTTCCCCGCAGGTCGTCCCACAGGTAGTTGTGCAGCCGCGCCTGGTGCCGCCGGTCACGCCGTCTCGCGCCCCCGCCGCTCCGGCCTGGGCGGACCTGGGAGAGTTCATCAACCAAACCGCGCAGCGCTACGAGGTGGACCCCCTGCTGGTTCACTCCGTCATCCAGGTGGAGAGTAACTACAACCCATATGCCCTTTCCCCGGCGGGTGCGCGCGGGGTAATGCAATTGATGCCTGGTACGGCACGGCGCTTCGAGGTGGCTAACAGTTGGGATCCCTTCCAGAACATCGCCGGCGGGGTGCGCTACTTGCGCTACCTGCTCGATACCTTCAACAGTGAGCGGCTGGCCGTAGCGGCCTACAACGCCGGAGAGGGAGCGGTGTGGCGCTACGGGAACGTGCCGCCCTACTCGGAAACGGTGCGCTACGTGCGGCAGGTCGGGAAGAAGTACGGAGCGGCCCGGCAAGCCGCTCAGAGGGCCGAGGCAAGCCAGGTGAAAGCCTCCGACGGGCCGGCGCATCCTCCCATCCGCCAGTACACGGACTCCCAGGGTAAAGTGCATTACGAGACGCGGTCGGGGCCATGACTCCAACGCGGGCAAGGGCGAGCCTGATCCTGGCG
>Ga0129298_10001133_pt1 | contig 11081 bp, 9 predicted proteins | sample I19B2metaG_FD_94707 | JGI IMG/M metagenome (GOLD analysis project Ga0129298, IMG submission 94707) | Lake sediment bacterial and archeal communities from Gulf of Boni, Indonesia to study Microbial Dark Matter (Phase II) - ​I19B2 metaG | ecosystem: Environmental > Aquatic > Freshwater > Lake >...
CGTGTACGTATACCCCCTGAGCTCAGGGAGGGGCTTGGTGGCACCGTAGTCCTCGCTCGGACGGGGAAAGGGATCTTGCTTACGCCGGGACAGTCCATGGATTTCCTGGACGAGTTTCGAAGGATAATAACGTCTGAGCCGAGGAGGATAGGAGTGCCTGAGAACCCATCCCCGCGTGAGATGAAGGGCATTTGGAAGGGGACATCGTGAATTGCCTGTAGGCCTTGATACGAACATCCTATGCTACGCGATGGACCCATCCTTCCCCGAACATGGAAAACTAAGGAACCTACTGCTTCACTTATCTCAAGAGTTCACTGTGGCGGTAAACCCCACGGTGGTTCATGAAACGTATCACACCCTCGTATTCCGTCAAAAATGGCTGCCTGACGAAGCGGGGAGGAGGCTTACCATGCTGCTAAGGCATCCCTTCATCAAGTTCTACAATCAGACTAAAACGGTATCCGTTATCGCTTTAAGACTGGCTGAGAAACATGCGTTAGGGGGTAGAGATGCGCTCATCATCGGTAACTATCTCGCAAACAGGGTTCCTAACCTCTATACCCATGACGACGATCTTCTGAAGCTGGAGGAAATGACCTGGAAGAGTTACACCATGAAATTCATCGACCCACTGTGATAGTGTTTAAAGTTAATGCTTATAAGATAAGCATTTATAAAAATACTTATTCATTTCCCATAAATATCTTGGTTGAGGATCCTTTCCTATGTTCACGAACATCCCAGCATTTTATTTTTTTAAGAAACTCAACATCAGTGCCTTTTCCTTCTCCTAGAATCCGTGTAAAAACCTTTAACAGGTCTACCTATCCATGGATGTGCTCGGGAACCTCTTCGCCTAGGCATTTCCACCAAAATTATGGCTTTCGGCGACTAATAAGTATTTAATTGATAAAGCTATATGAGTTTGCTCATATAGCACATCCTCAAACAAATGCGCGCCATAAGCTTATTAGTTCTAAGCTTAAGGTTCATGTTCACCGCGCCTCTCTTCTATGTTTTTTCACCTAGTCATGATCCTCATAAGTAACCTTGAGCCCAGAAGCATGGTTCCAACAGTGAAGCCGAGAAGTACCAGCGCGTCGATGAAGACTATGGATGCCTGATCCGCCTGTATGGCTCTTAGGGCTTCTGTTGCGTATGTTAACGGAAGCGCTCTGGCGAGGAAGGGAAGGGGTTTTGGCATGGTCTCGACTGGGAAGAACACACCACCTAGGAACATCATCGGAAACCGGAGTAGGTTTGAGAGCATCATGGCTTCTCTAGGCTCAGACGCTAAACCCGATATTATCGTCCCGATGCCGGTGAAGGAGAAACTCGCGAGTAGGACTACGAGGATCACGGCGCCTATGTTTAGGAATGAAACGTTGAAAAACGCGGTGCCGATTAGGAGTAGTACGAGGGCGCTTATGACGCCCATAACCGCTCCGGACATGGTTTTCCCGATGATGATTGAAGTGGAGGAGACGGGCGCCGCTAAGACTCGGTCGAAGACTCCTAGTGCCCTATCCCAGACGATGCTCATGGTTTCGTTGATGCTTCCGAACATGGCGGTCATGCCTACGATGCCGGGTATGAGGAAGTTTACGAATTGAAGATCCGGTCCTGCGGCTCCGTATCTGAAGCTGAAGGTGAACATCATGAAGATCGGGAAGAGGAGGCTCCAGATCACGTGGCGTACCGATTTAAATGCTTGACGTAGGTCGTTTTCAGCGATCCAGCACGCGTTTATTAAAGCCTGTAATAGGTTCATCTTGAGCTGCCCCTCGCTAACCCCCTCTTCTTAACATAGTCTTCCTTGGACATGGGCTCCACACGGATGTCCTTCCCGGTTAACGTGATGAAGGCGTCTTCAAGGGTGGGTTGCGCAACCGAGATCTGCTCAATGTTTCCCCCATGCTTGTCCACGAGGTTTACAACCGTCGGTATGATCTGCGGCACATTCTTAGATAGGATCCTCAGCCTTCCTTCAGCTACGAAGACGTTGTCCACACCCTCAGCTTTGCTGAGGATGGGAATCCACTTTTGCTGGTCTAAACCGTTTAGGATCCTGATTTCCAGAGCATGTATACCTTCCACGCTGTTCTTAAGCCTTTCAGGTGTGTTTAAAGCGATTAAGCGTCCACGGTCGATTATGCCCACTCTCTGAGCCAGTCGATCCACTTCGTCGATTTGATGGCTGGTCAGCAGAATGGTTCTTCCCTCCTTGTTGAGGGTGACTATTATTTCCCTAACTAAACGCGCTGTTTGGGCGTCTAGGCCGCTTGTAGGCTCGTCCATGATCAGGATATCGGGTTGGTGGAGGAGTGCTGCAGCGACGGTTAGGCGGCGGTGCATACCCTTACTATAAAACTTTACAAGGTCGTTCTGTCGGTCCTTCAACTGGAAGAGCTCTAGGACTTGGTCGATGCGTTCCCTGCGGGTTTTCCTATCCAACCCGTAGAGTTTACCCATGAACTCTAGGTTAACTCTGGCGTTGAGTTCTCCGAATAGGTTTGAAACGTCTGGAACCAAGCCTATTCGACGCTTCACTTCCTGCGGTTCATGAGCGATGTCGAAGCCGGCTACGAGGGCAGTTCCACTCGTCGGTCTGAGCATGCCACAGATCATGCGGATTGTCGTTGTTTTTCCAGCTCCGTTTGGACCTAGGAGACCGAAGATTTCCCTTGCCCCAACCTTGAAGCTGATGTGGTCGACAGCAAGTAGGTTGCCGTAGTGTTTCGTTAACTCTTTGACCTCGATGGCGGTTTCCACATGTCTTTCCCTTTTCCATAGCAAGGGAGGTTGCGGGATAAAAGTGTTGTTGGTTTCTAAGACCTAGACTTTGACCTGTTCACTGCTCAGAGTTCTGATTTTTTTTCTTTTCCTTGGAAGTTTATATTATTTGTTTATACAATTTGTTGATACAGGTGATGGTGCTGTGACTGAGACCTTTAGGGGGTTCCGCTTCGACCAAAACTCTATGCGAAGTTTAAGAAGCTGGCTGGGGAAGGTGATATGAATGTTACGGAAGCCTTTGAAGGATTCATCGAAGCCTGCATTAAGCTAGGCGCTGTCACTTTTCCAAAGGTGCCTGGGAAGAAACGCGGCGTTGACGCTGAAGCCCGGGTGTTACTCACATGGCTGAGGCAGGGCGAATACTATTATAGGGTTGAATCTAAAGAGCCAATATCGATGAGAGGCCGCCTCTTAACGTTTCTATCGAAGGTCCAAGATGAAGGGTTGCGCGGGGAGATCGAGGAAACGCTGAAGCACCCAACTTACTAGGCGTGAATCAAGCTAGGGATGTGCCTTCACAAGCATATGTCCAAGCCCTGTTGCCAGGACTTGGTTGAGAAGTAATCCTGTGAAGGCTGGAAAATATGGAAGCTCCCTAAGAGGGAGGAGGCGGCTGTGAAAGGATCTACTATACACCTCTTCAGGGGTCTAAAATGTGTTAACGTTCACTTGTACCAGTCTAGGCTTTCCTCCACGTAGGTGATGAGTGACGTGAAGAGGTTCTTAGCCTCATGACTGAGGCGGGTCTGGGAGATCAGCTGCTTCGCCTTCTCAGCATGTGCTTTGGACCTAGCTTTTGCGGCGTCTAAGGCCCCACTTTCTCTGATCATCACCCTAATCTCCTCAAGCCTATCTACGGGTATGGGCTTACAGCCAACAGCCTTCCTTAAGGTTTCTAAGCCCTTGTCATCAGCCCTTTGAAGCGTGTAGATGAGGTGCAGCGGCTTTTTACCCTGCGCCACGTCGCCGCCTGGAGCTCTACCATACTGTTCCTCCGATGCGAAGGTGTCTATGATGTCGTCTTGTATGTCGAAGGCGTAGCCTATGTTAACCGCGGCTTCATCTAAGACCTTTAAGTCCTCCTCCGGGGCATCGCTGAGGACCGCCCCAGCCTTCATCGCCATGCTAAAAAGGGATGCCGCCCTCCTCGAAGCCATAACATACCAATCGTTGACGCTTGGCTGCTCATACTCGAAGAGGAGGTCTAGGACCTGGCTCTCGTTAACCTTTCTGTAACCCTCAGCCATAAATTCCGTCACATTAACCAGTTTCCCCCCGTTAAACCCTGAGCTTAAGAGGGCTTGCAGGGCTAAGGCGTATAGGGCGTCGCCGGTGAACACGGCTAAGCTGTCGCCGAAGCGTTCATCGTAGGCCTGAGCGTAAACCCTGTGAAACGTCTTTCCACCTCTCCTAAACTCATCCCTGTCTACTAAATCGTCGTGGACGAGGATGCAGTGCCGGTAAAGCTCAACCGCTACGCACATGTTTAGGATACGCTCATCCAAGGCGCCGCCGTACCCTTGATATGTAGTAAAGGTGCTGAATGAGGCTAGCCGACTGCCCTTTCTAAGCACATATTCCTCAATGTCATCGTAAACCTTGCCGATGAAGGGGTTGTATGCCCACGAATCCTTAACCAACCCGCCCAGCCAACCTACAAGCTTACCCTCGATGAGTTTACCATACCCGTCCAAGGCACCTTGCCAAGACAATGATATCCCACCTAACGACTGTAAAGGATGGAATAGCTTCAAACCTTAAATAAATTTAGTATCACAATGATGACGTAACCTGAGTTCTCGTTACCATCACGTGCATCATAGGGTTCTGGAAACCTTTTTTCCTAGGTGCACGGATATGAGTAAAAGGTCGCTCCTTCAAGGTTGGGTTATGAGTGGATGGTTAAGCGATTAACAGTGGTGGACAGTGAACGCTGTGTAGGTTGCCAGCTCTGTATGTTCGCCTGCACCCGCAGATACGGTGTTGGAGGCTTAGGGAAGACCTGCATCCTCGCCAAGTCCACTGGGGGAATTGAGCGGGGCTTCACCGTCATCGTATGCCGTGCATGCCCTGATCCTCCATGCGCCAAAGTCTGTCCAACATCAGCTCTCACCTTGAGGATCGGAGGCGGCGTACACCTTAACCTAGGCAAGTGCATCGCCTGTCATAACTGTGAGAAAGCCTGTCCCTTCAACGCCATATTTTGGGACGACGAACTCGATAAACCAACGATCTGCGTTTACTGCGGCTTCTGCGCACCCTTCTGCCCCCACGGTGTCTTAGCCCATGAAGAGATCGGAGGTGAACCCCTGTTTGCCGCTTGAAAACCCGTTGTATAAAGTGCTGTACGTGGACCTTTCAAGACTTAGGTTCTGGGTTGAAGACCGAGGAGAACTCTTTGAGAAGCATATCGGTGGCACAGGGGTTGCTGTAAGGCTTCTAGCGGAGGAATATCCTAAGAGCACCGACCCCTTAGGACCTGAAAACGTGATTGTACTGGCTGTAGGTCCTTTAACAGGGCTTTTCCCCATGGCTTCGAAAACCGTTGCCATGTTTAAATCCCCGCTTACGGGGAACCTTGGTGAAAGCCACGCCGGCGGCAGAAGCGCCATAGCCTTAGCGCTGGCTGGGTATGGAGCCCTCGTTGTTAAAGGCATAAGTCAGACTCCCGTTTACTTAGCTGTTCACGGGGACAAGGTTAGGTTCCGAGATGCGTCGGGGATCTGGGGTTTAGGCAACAGCATAACCGTGGGTCGGGTAATCCGTGAACTGGAGCCCAGCGCGGGGATCAGGACGATTATGCGAATTGGAAGGGCGGGTGAGAGGCTTGTAAACTTCGCCTCGGTTAACACCGAGACCTACCGCCACTTCGGACGCCTCGGACTTGGCGCAGTCTTCGGAAGTAAACGACTTAAAGCCATCGTGGTCTCAGGGAAACGCAATGTACCTGTCAGGGATATGCGGCTTTACAGAGAGGTATACAACGATATCTTCAACCAATCCGTTAAGACCCCGGTTATGAGGAAGTACCATGACCTTGGAACCTCTATGAACGTGCTTCCCCTGAACACCGCAGGCTCCCTCCCAACCCGCAACCTGAAACAGGGGAGGTTTGAAGGTGTCGAAGCGATATCCGGTGAAGCCTTAGCGGAGGGCTACCTAGGCCGCAGGGTTGCCTGCGCCCACTGCCCCGTAGCCTGCATCCACATAGCCGCTTTGAGAGAAGCCTATGTAACGGAGCCATATTTCTACAAGACAACCATGATCTCCTACGACTATGAACTCATCTACGCACTGGGCTCCATGCTCGGAGTCTCAGATCCAAAGGGCCTCCTCAGGCTTCTCCACGAGGTTGAAGTCCAAAGTATGGACGCTATGAGCGTAGGCGTAACCCTATCCTGGGCTACTGAAGCCTTAGAAAAGGGGCTTCTATCTGAGAAGGATACGCTCGGGCTTAAACTCACTTGGGGGGACTACGAAGCCTATCTTAAAGCTATAAGGTTCTTAGCGAACAGAAGTGGCGAGTTCTATCACAGCCTCGGACAAGGCTTGCACCAAGCATCGGCGAAGTACGGGGGAGCGGAGTATGCCCTACACTTCGGAGGCAACGAGATGCCTGGTTACCACACGGGTCCAGCGGCTTACGCCGGTTATCTGGTAGGCGCTAGGCACTCTCACCTCGACGGGGCGGGTTACGCCCTCGACGAAGCCGTGTTAAGGGAGGGAAAAGCCGTGGATCCTCAGATGGTCGCTGAGGGGCTTCTCAAGGAGGAAGTTTGGAGGCAGATTCTTTCCAGCCTCGTCGTATGCTTCTTCGCCAGGGGGATATACAAGCCTGAGCTTGTTGTCAGGGCGCTTAGCGTAGCCGGCTACGACCTAACCTCAGAAGATTTAAACCTTATAGGACTTGAAACCCTTAAGGAGAAAAACCGTTTCAAGGTCAGGGAGGGCTTCAACCCCGACGCCTTGAATCTACCGAAGAGGATTCAGGAAACACCTACTCCAATGGGTGCCGTATCGGAAACCGATATTCGGGAGGCTCAGAAACTATTCTTCCAACGGTTGGCTCCTTAAAGCCACGCCAGCTTAGACCTTACATATCCATCCAATAGATGCTAGATGCGTTTCTCACAGCCTTCAGGTTATCTGCTGACATCTATGCGGATGCGGGTGAGGTTAAACGGTTGCGTGGAGCCTGAGGAGTATGAGGGCGAAGCTGTTGAGAACGGAATGAGAGATGAGGCATCCGTAGATGTTACGCGTTTTTAAAAATAGTAAGCCGTTTAGGAGTCCAAGCATGAAGACTGGGACTAAGACCATGGGAATACCTGCGGCTATGTGATGCCCATGTATGGATAAGAAGAGCAGGGATTGGGTTATATTGGCGAGCAAGTTTCTCGCGGAGGGCTTGAAGCCGCTGGGTTCAGCGAAGTGCGCTAAAGCGAATCCTCGATAAGCTATTTCCTCGTACAAGGGGTACCAGAAGACATCTGTGAAAACGCTGTGTAAGTCAACGTTTCTCCCCCTGATTAAGGGAAGGTATTGTAGAAAGATCGGGTAGTACACCGCGCTTAGTGCAACGGATAGAGAAAAACCGAGAACAGCGGAGAGGCGAAGACCCCTTCTTTGAAAGCCAAGCCAGCCTAACGTCTTCTTTTCAACAAGGATGACGTATAGGATAGGGAGTAGGAGTAGAGGATAGAACCAGCCGTCCAACCATAAGGTTATGAGTATTAAACCTGGAATAACTTTCTCAACCCATGTTCCACGCTTACTCAGGGTTTTTTCAAACAAGGTTCCCCTCTGGTCTTCAGTATCTCGCCAAATATGCGTGTACAACGCTGTAAGCCCAACCGTTGTGAGAGTAACTAACGCGTAGAAAACTACGTCGGGTATGCCCATTTTCCCCGCTCCTATGAGGGGTTCAGGGGTCGCTCCACCGAGGAATAACCAGTGTCTAAGACCTATCTGGGGGAAGAGAACGTAGAGAGGAAGGTCGAGGACGCCGAAGATACCTAAAATTAAAAGCGCCATCCTAGTCTTCCGCCCATGCCTCGTCGCGAAAAGGATTAGAGCTATCAGCCATGCAACGATGTTGGTGGTGAGTGAGCCACCTAGGAGGAAGAGGCCGTTCTCGAACTCCGTATGAAGCCCTGTGACAACCACGTAGCCCAAACGAAACTCCGGGTTTAAGGTAAACCGAGGATAAACCTCTAAGTATGCGATCTGCATGTAAGCTAATCTCCCGCCTATAACGATGCCCCAGACAGCGTGACCAAGCTCATGCATTAGATCCATGATGAGACCTAGGGGGATGAATAAAACCAGAGGAAAGAGGAAGTGTTTAAATCTAGAGCTTCTATTGGGCTTTTGAAGCTCCTTATCAATTTCAGCCCCTGCGTCCCCTTCGTCTATCTTCCTTGACATGTCTATATTTTGTCGCTTAATCATGGGTATCAAGCTCCATATGTACGGGGGATGTGGTTCGCTTAGCGCATAACAGCCTTGCATAATCACAACAGTCCTTAATAGAGAGATGACTGTGGAGCCTCTTCAAATGGCTCATGGATTAAAATGTCCATCCATACCACTCTTGAAATGTGGAATGTATATTTCCTCGCATGCAGTTTTATTCACATTAGATGGCTTGGCTATGTAGCAGCAGCGGCGGCTGCGGCGGCAGCTTCAGCGGTAGGTTTGGGCGGAGAGGGTTCTTCTCTCCGACTTTTCTTTGCCTCAGGTCCTCTAATCAGAGCTATGAAAGTGGATATGACGGCGCATGCGGCTGCGATGAGCGACAGTATGAGGATGACCCAGACAGGTGTGATGATCGCGGTGAGAGGCTCGATCTTCTCTACTGCAACCTTTACGGTGCTCATGTCGGCTTTTATTTTCCCTACGTTCGTGTCAATGCTATCGACATCGATTTCCATAGCGTTGACCTCAGCCTTGAGTGTTCCCACATCGGTTCTGATGGTGACCATGCCGTCTTTGACTTCCGTGATCGTTCCGTTGATCACTCCGACACTCGTGGAAATGTTCACCATGGCTCCTTCAACGCTCATAAGCCTAGCTCTTACGTCTGTGACGTTAGCCTTCACGAACCCAACGTCGCCCTCTATCCTTGTAACCGTCGGCTTGATGGTTGCTATGTCTGTTTTCACAGTTCCAACATCGGTGAGGAGCGTTGCGATACTTCCTTCAATAGACGTTATCTTCGTGTTGATGGTTGTGATGTTAACCTTTATGATTCCGACATCGGTCTTCACGGTGGCTACATCGGCTTGAATGCTGGTTAACCAAGCATTCCACTGCGTTAAAGACGCGCTTAGTAGGAACCCTTTAAGCGAGGAGCCCCTGGACTCAATTAAAGATGTTGAGTAAACCGCGTCGACGATAAGCACATACAAGCCTTCAGTGGCGTTTACCGGGATCACGTAAGGTATCTTGTAGAGACCTGTGACGACGGAGGTAACGTTCGCCGTGACAACTTTAGCGGATCCATTGGGGAGATATAGGATAGCAGAGGCGATCCCAACGTCAACTCTAGAACCGTTAAAGGTAGCTAAGGCATAGAACTCAGCGTTTTCACCGCGGAAATGAATTGAGCCTACATCAAGCTCTACACGTAATGGGCTGGTATCTACGACCGTCAACGTGGTTGAGGCTAAGACCGTGGAACCGTTTACCGCGGCGACCGTATAAACGCCGGGTTGAGTTACAGGAACAACTAACGGCGCTGCGAATGAGCCGTCTCCTGTACTAACATCGGTTAGTACTCGGACTCCGTTCAAAGTCACGTTAACCGTACTCGAAGGCGTGAATGCTGAGCCACTGACCGTGGTTATGAAATTCCCGAATCCTCTACTCGGATTAACGGTTAGGCTTGCCGCAGCAACGTTTCGAGTTCCAACTGAAAGGGATAGTAAAAGCATTGCAGCCGTGATCGCTGCTATACTGCCTAGCCTTGTGATGTTTTTCCTTCCCGTTTTACCACCTCCCTTCCATTCATTCAGAATCTACTTTTCCATCATCAACCTTCCCCTATTATATTTATGCATGTAACACCCCCTCTTTCCGAATGGAGTTAATTGGTTAGGCTTATTACATCAAAACCATGCGAGTTTCGACCTCTGAGACCTTGGTTTCCCTAAGTTCTACCTGGTGCTACTAACCAGAATAGAAACATATTAGTTGGAATAATTCGGGTTGAGGTTAAGTAAGTTTAACCAACATTTTTCTTAGCTAATCAACTTACTCGATCTTGTTCAGATTATAAAACTATATCATTGCCTCGAAGATGTTGAATTCATCTGCGTACTATTTTTCTCCATCAGCAATATACACGTAATGTACGCTTACACAGTCTCCTTAAATCTCTCTTCCTTGCCTTTTTAACTTCTAATCCAATCAATTTTAACTTTTCCAAAGGGAACTTCGCCTCATAAGCAGATATTAACCCCGTATTAGAATAGGCAAACGTTATTATCCTACATTCCTACGTCCTCTGGAATAGATTCAGTCAATCGGTGATACCCACCCTTGGTTAATCAAAGGGCTCTTGGGCTTTTTTTCGGTGTGTGTGCCGGGGCTATTTGGGCGGTTGAGGCTGTTCTTGGTAAAATCCTGTTTTCATCCTTAACCTTCGTTCAGGTTACGGCTTCAGAGGTGTTTTTTGCAACGCCAATCGCGTTCGCGTACGTCTTCGTTAAACGAGAGCGTGTGAGAATCTCTGTTAAGAATATGAAGAAAGCATGTGTTTTAGGGCTGGTAGGCACCGTCTTCGCTCCTTTACTGTTTTTTTACGGTTTAACCCAGACTTTTGCCGTAAACGCGACTTTGATAGCCCATTTACAGCCTTTGTTCGTGGCAATCCTTGGTTTCTATCTCTTGAAAGAGAGAGTGCGTAGACATGATTTAGCCGCCGGCGTTCTCATAGGTTTAGCTGTCATCTTAGTCACCAGTAGAGCTTTTGAGAACCTAATCAGCCTCAAACTGGGTAACCTCGGCGACTTGGTTGTGCTTCTCGCTACACTGAGCTGGGCTATCGTAGCCATACCCGGCAAGCAGTTGACTATGGAGGTAAGTAGTGGAGTTATAGTGGGTTATAGATTCCTAATCGCGTCCCTAATATTCCTACCGCCGCTGCTTTTCCTTAACCAGTTGAGTTTAAACTCTATCTACCAGCCTTTACTAGGCATGATCGTAGGCTTTGGTTACATCTTCTACTACGAGGGATTGAAGAGACTGAAGGCAAGCCAAGTCGCGTTAACTGAATTATC